>ENA-OOZG01000041-OOZG01000041.1-human-gut-metagenome-genome-assembly--contig:-NODE-41-length-108396-cov-9.169576_pt1 | contig 108396 bp, 99 predicted proteins | sample MGYA00241706_ERZ501384 | MGnify/ENA primary metagenome ERZ501384 (study PRJEB25962, sample SAMEA2042742) | human gut metagenome | biome: human gut; feature: human-associated habitat; material: faeces...
ATTCTTTGATAAACATCTTTCATAGATTCAAGTTCTGGGTATTTTCTATCTGAATTATAATTCCAAAACACATTCCAATCCAAATTGTCAAATGGAATATTTTCATATATCCCCATATCTCTTTCTTTTAACCTATCTTCTATCAATTATTATTTCTTTATCCATCATCTTTTCCTCTTATTTTATATAATATTCCATAGTTAATTTATCATTTTCAAATCCATACTTTTTATAAATAGAAATTGCTTCTGGATTATCACTAGAAAGTTTCAAAATTTCTAGATTTTGTTCTTTTGCAAATTTTATGCATTCACCTATTAGTTTTGTCTGTATTCCTTTTCTTCTATATTCACGTAAAGTAAACACATCGCAAATATATCCTTTTATTTCTTCATATTGACCAATTATTAATAATAGCAATACTTACTATAAGAACTGAAACAATAGCAGAAAATACATTTATTAACTTTCTTGCTACTATTTTAGCATTTTTCATTTGTTCTTGTTTATTTTTTCCAGATTCTATTTCGACACTTATTGTAATAGCATCACCAAATCCCTGTATAAATACTTGTGATATATTTCTTATTTGTATTACAATTATATGCACTGTATATTCAGTAGGTCCAATTATATCTACATAATAAACACTCTTAATGGTTGAATGTGTATTATGCATATATCAATTTTTATTTAAATTAATTAAAACTATATTCTCTTATTTCACAATTATCTGGCAAATATTTTTCCACCTGTCCATCTTCTGGCAATTCATTAAAATAAAAATGGATTGCCCTAGCTACGCCACCATGTGTTACTAAAAGTATATTTTGACCTCTATATTTTTTCTTGATTTCATCTAAAAATAAATTAACCCTTTTAAATAATTCTGGAACTGTTTCTAAATTATCGATTTTAACTTTAGAATAATAATTCCAATATTCCGTATAATAAAAATTATCTATTTTCGTATTTGTTAAAACTCCACAATTTCTTTCTTCTATTCGATCATCATATATTACTTTTATCTTATTAGAATTTATAATATCACAGGTATGTCTTGTTCTTAAAAGTGGTGAACAAATAATCAAATCTATATTTAAATTTTTAATTTTTTTAGATGCTTCCTGTGCTTGTTTTATTCCAATATTATTTATATCTTCATTTAATAATTTTCCATTATATATATCTAATCTATTACTATCTGTGTTTCCATGTCTAATTACATATAACTTCATTGTTACTTTTCCTACTTATATCATTTTTGTAAAGTGTGTATATTCCTGTAAGTAATAAAATAAAATCACCTAATACCATGAACCAACTATGGTAATAAATATAATAAGAGCCGTATAAAATTCCTGTTGTTATTCCAGATATTCTAACTAATTTCATATTTGATTGCCATAGACAATATGATCTAATCATTGAACCAATTGTTGGTAATAGCGAAACCCACCCTGTCCATGAAAAATAACAATTTATCATAATTATTCCTTCAAAAATAAATAGTATTATTAAATATACAGATTTACTAAATTTATTTTTATTTATGAATATAAAAGTCCTTATTAAATTTATTATACTTAAAATTGCACCTGTAAAAGCAGATATTAAAAAATCATATATTGTTTCAAAAAAGCAATTTAATGATTGAACATATAATGACTTTTTTCTATCTTTAATACATATACTAATACACACTGCTAATAATGCTAAAATACTAAATACCATTTTTTATTTCTCCTATAATCTCTACTTTTTATTTTGTTTAGTCAACCCATACCACCTAATATGGTATGAGTAAATATATTCTCCTCAAACAACCTCCATAAAATTTTATCATTTTTTTATAAAAATAAGTGTTTTTTTATCAAAAATATGCTTTTTTTTGATAGGCACTGAACAGTTGATTTTCGCCCAAATATAAGGTTTTATTTAAGATTTAGAACACATACGCATTCAACATGACTCGTATGTGGAAACATATCCACTGGAGTAATGCTATAAACCGTATATTTTTCTTCAAGTAATTTCAAATCTCTAGCAAGCGTTGCAGGATTGCAACTTACATATCCGATTTTTTTAGGATTAAAATCTAAAATATAATCTATACTTTTTTTATCAAGACCTCTTCTAGGTGGATCAACTACAATAACATCAGGCTTTATTTTTCTATCTTTAAACTCAATTATCTTATCTTCAACACTTCCTGCTATATACTCTGCATTTGATACACCGTTTTCCTTTATATTTAAATTTGCCATATCTACCGCAGTTTTTTCTATCTCTATCCCATACACTTTTTTAACATTCTTACTTAAAAATATTCCAATAGAGCCAACTCCACTATATAAATCAAAAAGAACATCGTTATCTTTTAGTTTCAATCCTTCTTTTAAAGTTGAGTATAGCACCTCTGCTTGTTGTGTGTTTACCTGAAAAAATGACTTTGGAGATATGAAGTATTTGAAATCACCAATATAATCTGTTATATACTTTTCCATACCATATACTTGTTTTACTTCTTTTCCAAGTATTTCATTTGTATTACTTAAATTTAAGTTTAAAAATATATTTTTTATATTATCATTTTTCTCGACTAGATTATTTACAACACTTCTCATTCTAAAATCTGATAACAAATTTTTGTTATTTACAGCTATTACTATCATAATCTCACCTGTATGATAGCCTCTACGTATTAATATATGCCTTATATCACCCGATTTATTTTCATCATTATATCCTTTAAATCCTGCTTTTACAAGTTCATCTAATACATTTTTTGCTAGCATATCTATTACTCTATTTTGAATATAGCAACAATTATTCTCAACTATATCATGGCTATTTTTTCTGTAAAAACCAATAACAGTTTTTCCATCTACACATCTTACAGGATATTGTACTTTGTTTCTATAGTAATAGGGCATACCCATTCCAATTACATTATCTATTTTTAAATACTCTACTTTTTGTTTATCAAGTAAATTTTTAACCATTTGTTTTTTTAAGTGAAGCTGCATATCATAAGATATATTCTGAGCCATACAACCTCCACAATATTTAAAAGCACTACAAAACGGCTCTTCTCTATAGCTACTTTTTACAAGTATTTTTTCAACTTTTGCTATAGCATATGATGATGTAACCTTTATGATTTTAGCCATGACTTTTTCAGTAGCTATAGCATCTGGTACAAATATAACTATACCATCTTGCTTTGCAATCCCTTCAAAGGCAGAGCCATTATCAATTATTTCTAAATCCACTATATCATTTTTCTTTAACATTTATTCTCCTTGTCTTATTTTATCTAATACTTCTTGTAATTTTTGTTGATTATTTTGTAATTCATCAAGTTTTACATTATAACTACTTTCTATATCTTTTCTTTCATATACAAGATTTGAAATTATTTTGTTTTCATTATTTTCATCAGCTAAATTTATATTTATAGTCTGTATCGCGTTATCCTTTACAAATACAATTACGCTACACTGTTTTGCCCATTTAATATATGATGTAATATCAGAGTCATCAAAATTTGCAGATATTTGTGTTAATACTTGCGATTTATTCTCACTCTTTATTTCTGAACTTACTTTTGTAATTTTATTATCATATTCAAAATTTGAATTAGTATAGTTTTTACTTTCCGCAAAAACTCTTGTTATCATTGTATTTCCAACATATATATTATTGCTATCTACAACGCTTATATCAGTATTGTTATCAATTTTATTCGTATCACATGCTACATTTTCTATTGGATAAAAAAACATATATGGTGCTGTAAATATAGCAATGAATAAAGCAAGCCCTTTTTTCTGACTTTTTTTTATATTAGTATTCTTAAAAGTTATCTTGTAGTTAAAGAAGTACGAAATGACTGCTGATAAAGCAATACATATACAAATATATGTTACAGTAATCCATGAACTACATGGGTTATATGCAATATTTGTAAATGCTCCATCTGGATTTAGTTTTGAGGCGCCTAAAAGAATAATTCCACCTACAAAATCAGCAACAATCCCATATATTAGCATTTTAAATATACTCCTTTTATATATTTTCTTTATATCTGCAATCTTAAAGAAAATACATGCAATTATAAGTACTAAAGTATATACTAAAAAATTAACTGGTAAAATCATAAACCAAATCAAAGGACTGGCTACTAGTAATAACCATATTGGAAGCACTAAACTATACATTTTATTTTTCATATCTACACCCTCTTATGCAAATAATTATACCATATAAAACAATTAATATTCAAGCATTTGAAAATTATTTTTTATTTTATTATTTGATTTAAGTAACTAATTATAATTTTTAGAATATAGTATATTAAGTAAATCAAAAATTTACTTGAAACAAAAGGAGTGTTATATATGTGCAACCTTAATGATAGTAAAACTCTTTTATGGATTGCAATACTTATTCTTATAGTTTATGCCTGTAGTAGAGATAATTCATCTAGACCAATGAACTTCGATACTTTCTTTAAAGTATAGATAGTTCATCACCTTTTACATAGGTGCAAGTACTTATATAAAGCGAGGTGAATTAAAATGGATGAAAGATGCGGATGCGGATGTGGATGCGGATGCAACAACAACTGTGGATGTGGATTCGGAGGCGGATTCGGTGGTGGAAACTGCTGCTGCATATGGATCGTACTTATAATCATAGTTCTTTGCTGTTGCTGCTGCTAATAAATAGCACATATAATAATACATAGTAATATTTACTATAAAAGCTCGGGAAACCGAGCTTTTGATTATAACATTTTTCTTAAAAATTCACCTGTATAACTTTCTTCACACTTTGCAATTTGTTCCGGAGTTCCTGATGCAACTAGAGTTCCTCCATTATCTCCTCCATCTTTACCTAAATCAACAATATAGTCGGCTGACTTTATTACATCTAAATTATGCTCAATCACAACTAATGTATTATTTTGATCAGTAAGTCTTTGAAGTATTTTAATTAATTTATTTACATCATCCATATGAAGTCCTGTCGTTGGCTCATCTAAAATGTATAAAGTTTGACCAGTTGCTCGTTTTGAAAGTTCAGTTGCAAGTTTTATTCTTTGGGCTTCTCCTCCAGATAATGTTGTAGAAGATTGACCAAGTTTTATATATCCAAGACCAACATCCATTAAAGTTTCTAGTTTTGTCCTAATTTTAGTTACGTTTTTAAAGAATTCTAAGGCTTCTTCAACAGTCATATCAAGTACATCTGCTATACTCTTTCCTTTATATTTTACCTCTAAAGTTTCTCTGCTATATCTTTTTCCTTTGCATACTTCACATGGTACATATACATCAGGTAAGAAATGCATTTCAATCTTAATAATTCCATCACCAGAACACGCTTCACATCTTCCTCCTGGTACATTAAAACTAAATCTACCCTTTTTATATCCTCTAAGTTTAGCTTCATTTGTAAGTGAAAATAGTTCCCTTATTTGATCAAACATTCCAGTATATGTTGCAGGATTAGATCTTGGTGTTCTTCCAATTGGAGACTGATCAATATTTATTACTTTATCAATTTTATCAAGACCTAATATTTTGTCATGTTTACCGACATGATATCTACTTTTATTTATTTTATTATTTGCCTCTTTATACAAAATATCATTTACCAAAGTAGATTTACCACTACCTGAAACTCCTGTAACGCAAGTAAAATTACCAATTGGAATTTTTACATTTATCTTCTTTAGATTATGCTCCTTTGCGCCCTTTATTTGAATATATCCTTTATCCTGTTTACGTCTTTTTGATGGAACTTCAATTTTTAACTTTCCACTTAAATATTTTCCAGTAATTGATTCTTCACATTTTAATATCTCTTTTGGAGTTCCTGCAAATACTACATTTCCTCCATTAATACCGGCTTTTGGTCCAATATCTACGATATAGTCAGCTTCTCTCATAGTATCTTCATCATGTTCAACTACAATTAAAGTATTTCCTAAATCTCTCATTTTCTTTAGTGAACTTAGTAATTTTTCATTATCTTTTTGATGAAGTCCAATACTTGGTTCATCAAGTATGTAGAGTACACCTGTAAGTCCAGAACCTATTTGTGTGGCAAGCCTTATTCTTTGGGCTTCTCCTCCAGATAATGTTCCAGCAGCCCTAGAAAGTGTTAAATATTCAAGTCCAACATCTATTAAAAAGCCAAGCCTACTATTTAATTCTTTTACAATTTGCTCAGATATAATTTTATTTTTATTAGAAAACTTTTCATATACTTTATTTATATAACTTTTTATAGCCACAATATTCTTATTGCAAAGTTCATATATATTTAAATCTCCCACAGTTACTGATAAACTTTCCTTTTTTAGTCTTGCTCCATCACAAGCATTGCAATGACTAGATGACATGAAACCTTCGTAAAAAGCTTTCATTCCTGGAGATTTTGTTTCTTCAAATCTTCTTTGAAGAGTATTTATAACGCCCTCAAATTCTGATTCAAATTCCCTTTTCATTGTTCTACCATTATGTTTAAACTTTATTATTTCTCCATTACTACCATATAGAAGTATATTCATAAAGTCTTTTGGTAAATCCTTTAATTTAGTATCAATATCTATACCATAATGATTACAAAGTCCTTCTAAATACATTTTACTCATACTATCTATTACCATACCTGCTGCAGACCAACCTTGTATTGCACCATAGTCAGATAGCTTCTTTTCTTTATTTGGCATTATTTTTTCAGGATCAATTCTTAGTATTTCTCCAAGGCCAGTACATGCAGGACATGCTCCAAATGGACTATTAAATGAAAACATACGTGGTGTTAATTCATCTAAACTTATCATACAATCTGGACATGCATAATTTTGACTAAAAAGTACTTCTCGTTTCCTAGTTAAATTTTCAATCAATACTAAATTATTTGAGTAGTTTGAAGCAAGTTCTACTGAATCTGCAAGCCTATTTCTTATACTATCTTTTACAACTAATCTATCAACAACTACTTCAATTGTATGCTTTTTTTGCTTATCCAGAGCAGGTGTTTCTTCAGATAAATCATAACCAATTCCATCAACTCTTACTCTTGTATATCCGTCTTTTAGTATTCTTTCAAATAATTTTATATATTCTCCCTTTTTCTCCCTTATTACAGGAGCCATAACAATTATTTTTGTACCATCCTCTAATGTTAAAATTTGATCTACAATCTCATCTACAGTTTGTTTTTTTATTCTTTTTCCACACTTTGGACAATGTGGAACACCAACTCTTGCATATAGCAGTCTTAAATAATCATATATTTCAGTTACTGTTCCCACCGTAGAACGTGGATTTTTTGAAGTAGTTTTCTGATCAATTGAAATTGCAGGAGATAACCCTTCAATATACTCTACATCTGGTTTTTCCATAAGTCCTAAAAATTGTCTTGCATAGGAAGATAATGATTCAACATATCTTCTTTGACCTTCTGCATATATAGTATCAAAAGCAAGTGAACTTTTACCACTTCCAGAAAGACCAGTAAATACCACTAACTTATTTCTAGGTATCTCTAAATCAACATTTTTTAAATTATTCTCTTTTGCTCCTTTTATTATTATTTTATCATTCATAACATTACTTCCTTATTTATATATAACAAAACATCTGTTATAATGTATATTATACATTATAAACAGATGTTTGTCAATTATCAACTTGCTTTTTCTTTTACAACAAAATAACCTATTCTTAAATATTGATTACTACAATACTTAGATGTTATTTTTACAAGTTCAGAGTTATCTAACTTAGCAAGGGTTTCAACTTCTTTAAAACAAGGCTGATAAAACCATCCCATCTTTGAAAACCATTTACCATTTTTATTTTTTCTTGAAAAATGAAAATCGCCCTTTTTGAAATTTTTCTTATCTTTTGGAACAAACAAAACTTGAATCAAATACTCATTATCATTTACAGTAATTTCATCATCAATCCCATACTTGCGAAATTCTATTTTCAAATTGTGCAAATCCTCACTAACTTTTAATATAAAATTTTCTTTAGATAAGTAATCAACATTTTCAAAAGTAGTAAACCCCGTAATATATAAATTTTTATTACGTGGTGCTGGTTCCATTATTCCAAGAGAATATGCATAGCAATTAGTGTTTTCACATACTTTTTTTCTTAATTTATTTATCTCAAAATCATCATTAAATAACTCTTTTTCATTAACAATTGAGCTTTTAATCTTATCAAGCCGGTATTTAGTAATCATATTAACTCCTCCAAATACATAATATTTTACAAGATTATATCATAATAATTAAAAAGAGTAAATAGTTTACCATAATTTTAATAATTGTAATAATAAATTTTACATAAGCTTTTACTATTTTACATATTCATCTAAAGCTTTTGTCCTATATTCTAAAACTGGCATTTTGTCTGTTGTAGTAAAACCAGGCTCAGCATTTATAACATCTGGAATACGATTTACGATAGTAGAACATGTAAGTCTTACAGTGTCTGGTTTTGGTATTGAAACTATAGTATCAGGTTCACCACATATCATCCATTCATTTTTGTCATACTCATCAGGTCCATATACCTTACCTATACATTCGGTTTCTATATCAATTCCTTCTCTTGTTTTAGTGGTAACTACTGCTGACATACCAGTTGCATTTCCAGCTGGTATATCCATACCTAATGTTGTTGAATGTAAATCAGATCTATATGTTTTTGGAAGAGTAACCTGAGTTTGTGATGTGATATGTAATCCTAGACGAGAAGCAAGCCAGCCATTAACGTTCCACATGTATGAAGGTAAATATTTACCACTCTCAATTAACTCTTCTCTTTTACTGTCACTTATTCTATCGATAGAAGCAATGTTTGCATCAAACTCACTTAAACTAAGTCCTGCTCCATGTGCCCTAGCAAGTGCTATACCATAATCTTCTACGTTATAACTTGAGCTTCCTTTTATTTTTGTTATATTATGAGTAGCTCCTGAAATTGTTGCAATTAAATTTCCCCAAAACACATCTTGATATCCACTTCCACAAAGCGTACACCCAGTTCTCTTTGCTAAGTCATCTAATTCTCTTGTCATAACCGGAGTTGAATTTATCGGATAAAAAGCTTATTCACATGTTGAAATAGCATTTATACCAAGTTTCGCACATAATTTAAAAGCTTCATACACATCTGACATCAAACTCATAGTCGTTATTATACAAATATCTGGTTTTTCATTTGTTAATACTTTTTCTGCCTCTTTAACATCATAAATAGTTATCCCTTTATTTTCACATTCAATAATACTAGAAATATCTTTTCCTATTTTATTTTTATCAACATCAAATGCAGCAACAATCTCAGCACCTTTATCGTATATATATTTCATTATATATGATGACATTTTTCCACAGCCATACTGTGCAACCTTTATTTTTCTATCCATTATAACTATACCTCCTAAAAATATTTATATTTATATTTACAATTAATTTATACTTTAAATTATTATTCTAATATTTTAAAAATTTATACTTTATTTTTGGTATTGATTTTTTAATACAACTTTAACTCCGTTTAAATTTTCTTTTTGAGTATCGTCTATATTATTTTCCTTAACATATATTTGAACAGTATCATAAAAACTTATATCATCAAAGTCTATTTCTTTACCATTATTGTCTATAAATTTACAATTAGATCCTATATTTACAACAACTAGCCTGTCATTTAATAAATTTGTATGTTTATATTTTATATTTGAAGTTATAACCTTAAGTTCAACTTTTCTTACTGCACTACTAATATTTTTTACTTCTCCAATTACAAAAGTTTTGGTATTGTCTGAATATAAATCTTTTCTATTATTAACAAACCAAATTATGCCAAGTACTAAAGAAAGTATGACTACTCCAACTACAGCAATTTTTAATATCTTATGCCTTGATAAAAAATTACTAAATACTCGAAGCAATATTAAAGCAACAATAATACATCCAATTATTATTAATAATTCAGGATCCATAAATTGTTGTGCTATCATTTTTAATGTTTCCACTATTTATCTACTCCTTTCATACTAAGGCTAACTTTTCCTTTTGCCTTATCAATTCCTATTACCTTAACCTTTACTATATCTCCTACTGCTACCTCTTCCATTGGATTTCTAACATATTTATCACTAATCTCAGATATATGAACCAAACCATCATTCTTTATTCCAACATCTACAAATGCTCCAAAATCAACTACATTTCTGACAGTTCCTGTAAGTATCATTCCTTCAGTTATATCATCAATACTTAACACATCACTTTTTACAACAATTTTTGGCATTTCATCTCTTGGATCACGGCCTGGCTTTTTTAGTTCTGTAACAATATCTTGCATTGTAAGACTACCTATGTTCAAAGTTTTAGAAATATTATCAATATTTACATTATCTAGTTTAGATATAACCTCCCCCATATTCTTAGTAGTTAAATTTTTAATATTGAAACCTAAATTACTAATTAATTCTTCTGCTTTTTCATATGACTCAGGATGAACCATTGTATTGTCTAAAATATTCTTTGATTCTGGTACTTTTAAAAAGCCTGCGCACTGTACAAATGCTGCTTTTCCAAGTTTTGGAACCTTAAGGAATTCCTTTCTTGAATTAAATTTACCATTTTCCTCTCTATATTTTACAATATTAGTTGCTACCTGTTTATTTACCCCTGAAACATACGAAAGCAAAGATGGTGTAGCAGTATTTATATCAACGCCTACATTATTTACAACGTTTTCAACTACTCCAGTTAAAGATTCGTCTAATCTTTTTTGATTAACATCATGTTGATATTGACCAACTCCAATACTTTTTGGATCAATTTTTACAAGTTCTGCAAGTGGATCTTGAAGTCTTCTTGCAATTGATATAGCCCCTCTTATAGATACATTAATATCAGGGTATTCTTTTGTTGCAAGTTCAGATGCAGAATATACTGACGCTCCAGCCTCACTTACAATTGCATAATATACTTTTTTATCTATTTTCTTTATAACCTCAGCTATAAACTTTTCAGACTCACGAGAAGCTGTACCATTTCCAAGTGCTATAATGTTTACATTATACTTATTTATTAATTCAATCATTGATTTTGTGGCGCCTACAATATCATTTTGTGGTTGGGTTGGATAAATTGTCGTATAATCAAGTAATTTACCTGTATCATCTATTATTGCTATTTTACATCCTGTTCTATATGCTGGATCAAATCCCATTACCACTACATTTTTTATAGGTGGTTGCATAAGTAAGTTTTTAGCATTTACACCGAAAACTTCAATTGCTTTCTCTGAGGCTTCTTCAAATAATTCTCCTCTTATCTCTCTTTCAATTGATGGCTTTATAAGCCTTTTATATGAATCCTCAATACACAAAATTAAGTCATCTTTAAATATACTGTCACCTTTTAAAGTTTCTCTTTCCAAATATTTAAGAACACTTTCTTCATCCAAATCAAGCTTAACTTTAAGTACTTTTTCTTTTTCACCTCTTGTTATAGCAAGTATTCTATGAGATGGTATTTTCTTAATTTCTTCACTAAAATTATAATACATATCATAAACAGTTGATTCATCTTTATTTACAGCAGTTGTTACTAATTTACCTGTCCTATATGTTATTCCTCTTATCTTCTTTCTATACTTTGCATTATCTGATATATCTTCTGCAATGATATCTAAAGCTCCATTTATACATTCTTCTACTGTTTCTAATCCTTTTTCTTTATTTATATATTTTGTAACTATTTCATCTTTATTTCCATCTTTTACAGTTTGAGAAATAATAAGTTTTGCAAGTGGTTCAAGCCCTTTCTCTTTTGCAATTGTTGCCCTTGTTCTTTTTTTCTGCTTATATGGTCTGTACAAATCTTCTACTTCTGTTAAGATTGAAGCGTTTAAAATGCTATTTTTTAGCTCCTCTGTAAGTTTTCCCTGTTCATCAATAAGGCGAATAACCTCATCCTTCCTAGCCTCTAAATTTCTTAAATATATTAATCTATCATTTAATTTTCTTAGGACTTCATCACTTAAGTTACCTGTTACTTCCTTTCTATATCTAGCTATAAAAGGAATTGTATTTCCTTCGTCTATTAACTTTATTGTATTTCCTATTTTATTTTTTTCAATGTTTAATTCTATTGATAATTCATCTATTATTTTCTCCATCTTTATACCCCTTAAAACTCATATTTAGATTATATATTAAAGAAAATCTTTTTTCAATATTTATTATTTAATTATATAAAATTAAAGATTAACTATAGCTGATTTAATATTTCATTTATATTGTTCTCTAATACTTTATCTTTAGGATATATTTCACTTAAAAACATCATCTTCTCTTTTACAACGTTAATATATTTGTTACAATCCTCATTCATATACCTTAAATACTTAAATAAATCAATATATATTTTACAGGCATACATTATTTGTGCACTGTTATATTTATTATTTTTTAAAATAATACCTGCATTATTTAATTTATTTTCTATAACATTTTTTATCTCATTATTTAAAACTATCTTTTTTTCTTCATCATTAATTTGATTTACTTGATTAAAAAGTAAGTCTAAATATGTAGAATACTCAATATCCAAACTTTTTCTATAGCTAAATTCATAAGGATCTAACATAACCCTTTTTTCATTTTTGTTAACTACTTCTATTTGAGATGTTAAATTCAAATTTTCGTCTGTATAAATTGGAATATTCATATATAACGCAAACCAAGCTCTAAGAGATAATACTATGGTAAAAATTGCAAATATCCCTACTAATATATATGATATATAACTTACGTATTTATTTATATAATTACTATCTTTTGTATTATTAAAATCTAAAATTGCAATTAAAATTCCAAACACATATATTCCAAGCATATACGAAAAGTTAAGATCTACAAATGAGTGTAAAACAAAAATTAAATATGCAAACTTTATATAACTATTTTTAGATTTTATTATTACATATACTAAAAGAACTACTGTTATACTAAAGCCTATAATTCCCGCCTCAACCAAAATTTGCAAAAATGAACTATGAACCTCAGTTGAACTATACTCCTTAGTCTTTACTTGTTCATATATGTTATTAAATCCTTCTCCTCCTGTACCTATAACAAAATTTTTTATACTTTTAGTAGCTATTTTAAGTGCATCAAAATAATATGTAATTCTATCTGATGTACTCGTAGAACCTGCAAATAAATCTTTAAATCTATACATCATTTCGTTTGGAATTAAAACATAATCTAATTTTTCTTTCTTGCTATTTAAGTATAAATTATTTAAAGCTATTTCTCCTTTATCACATTTAATATACATCTTTAAATATTTAACATTATTATCCAAATTAAACTCATATTTAAAGTTACCACTGACATTATCATAATAATTAAATACTTTTATATTTTCTTCATTTCCATTATTTTCAATTTTATTTAAACTTATACTGTATCTTATATCACCTTTTCCTACTACACTAAATACTATTAAATTGTTATTTTCTTTTATATTATTTAAAATTATATATTTAGAATTCATATTATTTGTATCTTTAACAATTAATGGTTTTGTGTATGATATAGCTATAATGCAATATACTAAACTTAATAATATAAAAAGAGAAAAAATAATTATTTTATAATTTTTGTTTAATTTACTGTTTATTTTTTTCTTTAATTTATTTAAATATATATTGTATAAAATTAAAATCATAAACCTAAAAACAAATGATAGTAATATGAATATTAAAAATATAGCATACACTCTTGTACTAAGCATATTTTTATACATCAAACTAGAATATATGCCAGTTATACCAGCTAATGGTATGTATATTAAAACATCTTCTACTATATTTTTTCTGTTTATAACAAAATATAGTATAGCTGAAATTATGCAAAGTAAAATTACAGTCCTACATCCTGTAAGAATAATTGTTGATACTAGTATAAAAATAGCTACATACAAGACTGAATTTACCCAAATATTTTTCTTTTTATGTATAAAATGATTAGCAAAAATAACAGATATCATACATAAAATTGCAAGCACATTTGCATATTGAAGAGTTCCTGACATTCTAGTATAATCTCTATCTAAATATCCAGAATCAAAATATGTTAAGAAGTTTTCAAGATATCTACTTCCAACAGCATCTACACTTAGTATGCACTGCAAAAGTGTAATTGCAATTATTGTATATACATACATTTTTTTATTATCTGAATTTTTAACTATCGTATAAACAAAGTATAAGCTAAAATACCTTACTGCCTCATATATACTACTATTTAAATCAGCGTAGTTATTAAATATAATTGGTAATACATAACTAAATGAAAGCAACAGAAGTAATATTGAAATTATATCTATTGTGTAATTTTTGTTTTTTACATTATTGTAAATTAAAATAATTATCCTTACTAATGAAATTATTGATACGCCCATACTTACTAAGAGTATATCTGATTTATAAAATCCACCTTTAAACAAGGATAACATTACAAGTAAAATAACTAATATATAATCAATTACTTTATTTACAAAGTTTATTCTTTTCATGGTTTCACCTAAGCAAATTATACCATAACACTTATTTTCTTACAAGAATTTGAAAATTTTATTTGATAAAATTAAATAATTTTTATTGAATTAAAAACTGAGTTGGGAAAAAGTCGGGAAAACAAAAAAATAGAGCCAAGCTAAAATTTTGAACTCCGCTTGGTTCTAAGTGTTTGGTGCCCCAGAAGCGATTCGAACGCCCGACCCACGGCTTAGAAGGCCGTTGCTCTATCCAACTGAGCTACTGGAGCATGTATATGTTACACTCAACACTTTTAAAAGTATAACATATTAAAGCTAAAAAATCAATACTAAAATTAAATTTTCTACTATTTTTTGCTAAATTTTTCTTCTAAGTATTCATCGTATGTCATTCTCTTATCTATTACACCATCATCTGTTAATTCAATTATTCTATTTGCAACAGTCTGTATAAATTGATGATCATGAGATGTAAATATCATTTCAGCATTACTACGTATTAAACCATTATTAAGTGCTGTAATACTTTCTAGATCTAAATGGTTAGTAGGTTCATCTAAAAATATTAAATTTGGATTTTCAAGCATACATCTTGATAACATACATCTTGCTCTTTCTCCACCTGATAAAACATTTACCTTTTTTAAAGACTCCTCACCAGAAAATAGCATCCTACCTAAGAAACTACGTATAATTGTTTCATCATTTATACCATATGCTTCTGCAATCCATTCTACTATAGACTTATCGGAATTAAAATAATCATCGTTTGCCTGTGGTAAATATGATGCCTTTATAGTTTTTCCAAAAGTAACTTTTCCCTTATCTTGTTTTATTTCTCCTGCAAGTATTCTAAAAAGACATGTTTTAGCTAAAGAATTATCACCAAGTAAAACAATTTTATCTCCTTTTAAAACTTTAAATGAAACATTTTTTAAAAGTTGTACACCGTCTATTTGTTTTGAAATATTATCTACATCTAAAATTTCTTTACCAGATGGTCTTTCTGGTTTAAATTCTATAAATGGATATCTTCTTGTAGATGGTTTTATCTCATCTAACTGAATTTTTTCTAATGTTTTCTTTCTTGAAGTTGCTTGTTTTGATTTTGAAGCATTAGCACTAAATCTTCTAATAAAATCTTCTAATTCTTTTATTTTTTCTTCTTTCTTTTTATTAGCATCTTTCATTTGTTTTAGTGCAAGTTGACTTGATTCATACCAAAAATCATAATTTCCAACATATAATTTTATTTTTCCATAATCTACATCTAAAATATGTGTACATACTTTATTTAAAAAATATCTATCATGAGATACAACTATTACTGTATTTTCAAAATTTATTAAAAACTCTTCTAACCATGCTATTGCAGATATATCTAAATGGTTAGTTGGTTCATCTAAAAGCAAGATATCAGGATTTCCAAACAAAGCTTGGGCTAAAAGTACTTTTACCTTTTCATTTCCATTTAATTCCCTCATATATTTATCATGAAGTGATACATCAATTCCAAGTCCATTTAAAAGTTCTGCAGCATCAGACTCTGCCATCCAACCATTTAAATCTGCAAACTGTGCTTCTAATTCTCCTGCTTTTATTCCATCTTCATCACTAAAATCTTCTTTTGCATACAAAGCTTCTTTTTCTTTCATTATAGAATAAAGTTCTGTATTACCTCTAATTACAGTATCCAAAACTTTTACATCGTCATATGCATAATGGTCCTGTTTTAACACACTTATTCTTTCTTTAGGTGATTTTGATACTTCACCTTCACTTGGTTCTAATTCCCCAGATAGAACCTTTAAAAAAGTAGATTTTCCTGCACCATTTGCCCCTATTATTCCATAGCAATTTCCATTTGAAAATTTTACATTTACATCTTCAAATAAAGTCCTTTTTCCGAATCTAATTGTAACTCCTCTTGTTTCTAACATTTTATCTCTCCTTTAATTTCTTGTATATTTTACTATATAACTTAATTTTTTTCAAGCTTTTTTCCCATCTTAAACAAAAGACAACCCAAATGTTAAACAATTGTCTAATATTTGGGTTATTAATAAGTTATTTATTACTTTACTTTTCTTGGCATACTCTGCTTCTTTGGAATGTTAAGTAATTTATTATTCTTAGGACTTGCTTTTTTGTGTCCATCAAAGTTATAATTTGGCCTCTTAATTTTTTCATCATCATTAAAAGTATTCTTCATACTTTTTGGATAACTAAAAATGTTTTTTGGATAACTAAAAATGTTTTTCTTACTCATAAGAACAGCTCCTTAAAAATTTAATTAAATTTATATATCATTATATATGTAAACTATTCTATCATAATATGCTATGTATGTCAATTAATCTTGATTTTTATATCAAAATAATGTAAAATATTTATGGTGAGAAAAATGTCAAAAAAAATAGAAAAAGAAGAATTTAAAAAAGTTATCGAAAATAAAGGGAAAGAAACAAGAAAAAAAACAGAAAAGGCAATAAACGAATATAAAGAATTTGCTCTAAAAGGAAATGTACTTGATATGGCAATAGGTGTTGTTATAGGTACTGCATTTACTTCAATAGTAAATACACTTGTATCATCAATAATCACTCCTCTTTTAGGATTACTTACAAATAAAGTAGATTTATCATCTCTATTCATAACTTTACATGGGCCAAAGACATCAACAATTGCAGAAGCAAAAGCTGCTGGTTCACTTATTTTAACTTATGGTGAATTACTAAATGCAATTTTATATTTCTTTATAATTTCATTTACTCTATTTATTGTTGTTAAGTTTATAAAAAAGGGAAAAAAGAAAGAAAAAGAAGTTATAGAAAAGACAACAAAACTTTGCCCATATTGCTATAGTGAGATTCCAATTAAAGCAACTAGATGTGCTCATTGTACAAGTATACTAAATGAAAATTGTAACACAAAAGTTAAAAAAACAGATATTAAAAATTAATAAATTAAACCTATTACTTGCAAAAAAGAACCAGATAATAAAATCTGGTTCTTTATTTAAACAAACTAAAATTACTTTTTGTTTACTAGATCTTTTAAAGCTTTTCCAGCTTTGAAAACTGGAGCTTTAGAAGCTGGTATTTTGATTTCAGCTTTAGTTTGTGGGTTTCTTCCTTTTCTAGCAGCTCTTTGTCTTACTTCGAAAGTACCGAATCCAACTAATTGAACTTTTTCACCATTTTTAAGTGCACTTTCAACACTTACAACGAAAGCATCTAAAGCAGCTTCAGCAGCTTTTTTTGTTAATTTGCTTTCTTCAGCAATTTTAGCGATTAATTCAGCTTTATTCATTATAAATCCCTCCTACTTACAAGTACAATATACTACAAACATAGGCTATTGTCAACACTTTTTTACATTTTTTCTACTTTTTTTTCTTTTTATCAATGATTTTACATATTTTGTTTCCATAAGGAAGTTGCATAATTTCTTCATTACTTAGTATGTTAAATTTAACTAAAACAAAAGCATATGAAGCGATTGCAAACAATATAGTAAGTATAGTGTTTAGTGATGTTGGTGTATTTATGTAACCAAGCCCTTTATTACAAAGAAAAGTGCATATTGCCATTAAAAATGTAGCAAACACAGGTTTAATTAATATCTCTTTCATATTAGGAACTTCTTTTAAAGTTTTAAATAAAATTATAAATGAAAGTGTACATGTTATAGCCTGGTAAATTATGGTTGTAATTGTTGGAACAACTATACCATACTTAGGAATAAATATAACATTTAAAATATATTTTACAATTGCTCCACTAAGTAGACAAATTCCCGGAACATACAATTTTCCTAGTCCCTGAAGTGAACCATATATAGTTTGTGCCACAACAGAAAACACTAATACCCAACATTGTATTTGTAAAAGCCATGCCCCTTCTGTTGCATTTGGAAATATAAGTGCAAAAATATTATTAGCAAGTAAGAACATACCAGCAGCACATGGCAATGCTATAAGGACTGAAGTTTTAAGTGAAAAATTAATTTTATTAACTGCAGCCTCTTTATTTTTCTTAGCCATTGCACTAGATATAAATGGCACTAATGCAACTGAAAATGCTACATTTATAGACAATGGAACAGACATTAATATATCCACCTTTCCAAGTAAAATTCCATTTTGCCTATTTGCTTCTTCTAATGTTAGTCCAAAACTTTGTAACCCATTCATAACAGTTACTGTATCAATAACGTTTGAAAGAGCAACAACAACACTACCAAATGAAATTGGAATAACATACGAAATCAACTTTTTTACAATTGTTTTTCTAGGTGTTATTGCAAACTTTTCAGATTTTTCTATATCCTTCCATATATCTTTTTTATTTCTGTTATAATATGTTAACATATAAAAGAATGCTGTTGAAGCTGCAACTGTAGTAGCAAGTGTAGAACCAGCTGCCATAATTTCTGGTGTTTTACCAAGTAACATTACAACAAATATAATTGAAAAAGCACTGTTTACAATTTGTTCAATAATTTGTGCCTTACTATACTCCATCATGTTACCCATTCCAACAAAATATCCTCTTAATACAGCAGACATAGCAACAAATATAATTGCTGGTGCAAGAGCCATAAGTGTATATTTTACACCTGGATTTGATAAAATTGTGTTTGATATAAATCCAGCGCCAAAGAAAAGCATAAGAGCAAACATAACACCTACAAAAGTAAATACATACATTGCTGTTCTAAAAATTCTATGTGCTCCTCTTTTATCCCCTATAGCTATTTTCTCTGATACAAGTTTTGATATTGTATTTGGAATTCCCATTGTAGCCACTGCAAGTATTAAAGTATAAACAGTGAAACCTGATCCATAATAACTATTTCCTGTATCTGAAAATTGTTTAAAATTTGTAAGTATTACTCTATATATAAATCCAAAAACTTTTATCAAAATTTGAGATACCATTATTACAAGTACCCCATTCATAAAGCTTTGTTTTTTTACTGCCAAAAAATCACTTCCTCTTTAAACTATATTAATCAACATATCAATTATACCATATTGAATTTTTAATAACAACATTTATGATAATTTTTTCACATAGAAAAAAATAAAATGTAGAAAAATTATAAATATAATCTCTCTACATTCTTATCTCTACACAAATTTAGTCTTTTTTATTTCCTCCCCAAGACTTTGGAACCTCATTTAAACTTAATAAGTTACATCCAATGAAACAATAACCACTATTAGTTATGTTTTGTCTCTCCCATAAAGGCGGTGGCGTACCAGTTAAATTACTACAATCTCTAAAAGTATGTGAAAAATCTGTTGCATCAGTATTATTAACAAATAAATTTTCTGGGATTTTACCTGTTAAATTTTCACAACTACAAAAACATCCTCCCCACCAGTCATCTCCAAATATTTCTACTTCAGGACAATTTGCAAATAAATTTTCTGGTATACTTCCAGTTAAATTTTCACAATAGGCGAACACAGAATCAAAATTAATCACTTTACTATTATTTTTAAACAGATTTTCTGGAATACTTCCTGTGAGTCCATTACAACCATAAAAAGTTTTTTTAAATGAAGTAACGTTTTTACAATTTTTAAACAAATTTTCAGGTATATTTCCCGTTAAACTTTTACAATCTGAAAATATATTACCCAAACTAGTTACTTTATCACAATTAATGAATAAATCTTCAGGTATACTTCCTGTTAAATTTTCACAACCAAAAAAAGCAGAATTAACTGTATCAGGAGTACAATTAGCAAAAAAATCACTAGGAATTGGTCCTTCAATGTTTTTACATCCATTAAAAATTCCTTGCCAATTATATGTAATTTTGGCAAAACTATTTTTAGAAGGTGATGGAATTTTTCCTCTTAAATTTGTACAATTCAAAAAATCAACACCATTCCAAGTTGATTTATTAAAAACATTTCCCCATTGTACTATTTTTGTTATTTTGTCTTTACTCGTACTATCTTTTGAAAATTCAAACACAGAACACTTTCCTTTTATTGTAACAGTATATACTCCGGCATCTTTATATGTATGAACTTTATTTTCGTCCTTTGCACTTGTTATTTTATATTCTCCTGTACCATCCCCATAATCAACCGTGAAGTTATAACCAATATTTACATGGCTTTGTAGCGGTAATTGTATACTATCACCTGCATCTACAGTCCATTCGGTTATAAATGGTCTTAATTCCTCAAGCATATCATCATCAAACAGTGTTCCTTCTGGAATCAAATCCATATCTTTTGCTATTAAATATTCATCTTTGTTTTTTCCTATATACGCTAATTTTCCTTTTTCTATCTTAAATATATTTGCATATTTGTTTGACATACTTGTTATTATTTCTTGTACCGATGGATCACTTTTTTTATCTGCGTTTAATGTTTCAGGATTTTCTCCTTTATATGTAATATTTGCTTTATATATTTCTAGTTCCTCTTTCATAGTAGCTATATCTTGTCTAAATACAGCCTCTCTAGCGCTACTTAATGTGTTATTTTTATTTAAAGTTAGTATAACCGCTGCTGCAAGTATTATTATTACTATTATTGTTACTATCAATACTATTAATGATATTCCTTTTTTCTTTTTCATACATATCCCTCTTTCGTTTATTATATTTTAAATATATTCTTATTAATATGTTAATTTTTTCCTGATTTTATTTTTGACATACATAGGATACACTAAAAAAAAAAAAATGCAATACTACATAACTAATTTTATCAATTATTTTGTAATATGCATTAAAATTTATTATTTATTATTTTCATTATTAACTTTTTGTTTTTTAGAAAGTTTTATTTTATCTTTATTAATCTTAAATCTTCCTTTATTTTCATCGAATTTTCCTAGTGCTTCATGTCTTATCACAGTAAAGTTATATTGTTTCCAAATTATTACTCTAATTCTTACTCTCAGATGTTCATCTATTTCAGTTATTTTGCTTTTCATGCTTGCTATTCTAAAATAATTTACCCAACCTCTAATTAAATAGTTCATTTTCTTAATTCTATTATCTAAACTAATGCTCCAACTTCTATCAGTTAACTGTTTTACTTTCCTTACTAGCTTTTGATATGATTTTAGGTGTGGTTTTGGTTTCCATTGTCCTTTTGGGCTTTGACTTGTTAAGTAGTCTTACCCTCTTGCTTTCCATAAAAAAATCTCCTTAAACTTATTTCTAAATCCAAAGCATAATTTTTTTATAATTTTGCAACCACAGTTGCAAAAATTCCAGACACGTCTGGAATTTTTAATTTAGTGATTATTTTAATCATTTGATTCTTCTTCATTTTCTTTTATAACCTGCTCCACTTGTGCAATTAATTCTTCTTGTTTTGGAATATAATATGTATATTTTGATGCAAATAAATTATTGTTTAAACCGCCCACACTATATTCTGCAACAACATTATCCTTTTCCGCACAAAGTATAATTCCAATAGATTTATTATCTCCTTCGTCGTTTACTTCTTCTTCATAATAATTCAAATACATATTCATTTGTCCAAAATTTTCTGGTTTCAAATTTCCCATTTTTAAATCTATCAAAACATATGCTTTCAAAATTTTATTGTAGAAAACCACGTCCACATAATAATGAACATTTCCAATTGTAACTCTTTGTTGTGAACCAAAAACATAAATCCTTTTCCTAATTCTAATAAAAAGTTTTCAATATGTTTGATTAATTTATATTCTAAGTCTTTTTCTAGTAAAGGTTTCTTCTCTGGTACTCCTAAAAATTCAAAAGCAAATAGATCTTTTATCATATCTTCTGGTGAATTTAATATTTGTCCTTCTTTTGCTAATTGTAAAACTTTTTCTTTATTTGCTTTTCCATCTGATAATAATAATCTTTCAAATAATGATGTTTCTATTTGCCTTTGAAGTTCTCTAACTGACCATTTACTATTAACAGTTTCTTTTTCATAGAAATTTCTTTTATTTTCATCTTTAATAGCTATTAATTCACAATAATGTGGCCATCCCAAAATTCCAGACGCGTCTGGAATTTTTATATTATTCATTTTCATCTTCAATTATATCAATATGCAAATTCAAATCTTCTTCTGTTGGTAACACTTCTAAAATATCTTTTGGTAATACCTTTGATATTTCATAAGAACTAACTCCTATTGGTTTGTTAATATCTCTTAATGAATACTCAACTGAAAACTTTGTTTTTTCTCTACATAATATAATTCCAATTGTTGGATTATCACTATCTGTTTTTATTAAATCATCAACTGCTGATAAATAAAAATTCAATTTTCCAGCATATTCTGGTTTATATTCAGTATTTTTTAATTCTACAACTATATAGCAATGTAATTTAGTATGATAAAATAACATATCTATAAAATAATCTTTATCATCTACCGAAATTTTATATTGATTTCCAACAAAACTAAAACCATTTCCTAATTCCAATAAAACTGTTTTTATTCTTTCAACCATTGCTTTTTCTAATTCTGTTTCTATAAAACTTTCTTTTAAATTTGACAAATTCAAAATATATGGATCTTTCATCATATCTTTTGCCAGTCTGCTTTGAGGTGCTTGTAATGTATTTTGAAAATTATTAGGTTTATCTCCTAAAACTTGGCGTTTATATAAATCACTTTTGATTTGAAATGCCAAATCATCATAACTCCATCCATTTATTGAAGTCTGCTCTATGTACCACTCCCTTTGTTCTTCGTTTTTTATTTTACTAAAAATTAATATATTGTGTGACCAAGGTATTTTTTCAGAAAGTTTTTTAAGATTACCATTATTTTTACATTCTAAATAATATTTTTTCATATTAAGAAGATTTCTCTCTGAAAAACCTTTCATATTAGGGAAATTAACTTTTAGCTCTATTGACAAATTATTTATAAAGCCATTTCCATATTTAGCATTCTCATCTATTACTTGTCCTAAATAACTATATAATGCTAATGTTCGTATATTTGCACTTTTGTAAATATCATATTGTGCATTTAATATTTCATTTTTTATATTTTTAAATACTTTTTTAAAATTTTTTTCTAACATTTGATTTCCTTCCATAAATTTCCTCTTTTCTTTATCTGTTTTTTATAAAAATATTGATTTTTCAATTATTCTATAAATTTCGCAGATGCGTCTGCGAAATTCAAAATCTTAATTCTAAAATTAGCAGATGTGTCTGCAAATTTATTAATATATTGACATTATAGCATTTATTTTAAAAAATTTCATTATAAAATCAAAAAAAGATGAAATTGTGTTTATATTTTTTACAATTCATCTTTTAAATATTTGAAAATTTATGATTTTTACTAAATTGTTTGTAGAAGAAAATCTTTGTTATTACTGAATTTTATTATTTCGTCATAAGAGAACAATATTGTAACAATTAACACTATTAATGACATTCCTCTTTTATGAGTTGTTTTTATAAAATTTTCTATATCATCTATTTTTTCCTCATTTTATATATATTTCTTTCTCTCTTTAGTTTAAAATATTTATATATTATAAACAACATATCTAGTATACGTTTATTATTCACAATAGAAAAACAAAATCAAGTAATATCATAAAATAATTTTCATATGCTGCTTTTAAATTAATAACAATCATTCTTCATTATTAACTTTTTGTTTTTTAGAAAATTTTATATTATTTTTATTAAGTTTAAATCTACCTTTATTTTCATCAATTTTACCTAGTGCTTCATGTCTTATCACAGTAAAGTTATTAAGTAATCTTCCAGTAAATACAATGACTGCTCCAAGATATAAATCTAAATTTAGCTTTGTTCCTATATAAACTAAAAATATAGCTATCAAAGAATTTCCAAAAAAGCCTGTTAAAAATACATTCATCTTAAATTTCTTTTCTATATTTGCAGAAAAAGCCCCAAAAACAGAATCAAGGCAAGCAAGTATTGCAACAGCAATATATTGTGAAAATGAATATGGAACAACAACATTAAGTCCTGTTAAAATACCTGCTATTACAAATAGTAAAAGTATTAATATACCTATCATATCATAACTCCTTTATTATTTATTTACAGTAACTGCAGTTTTAAAAGTAAGATTTCCCTCATACTTAGGAATATTTACTTCTTTTTCTCTGGTCATAGATACCCCTACACCCAATTGTTTTAGCATATCAACCACACCATTTTTTATATTCATTGCACTTTCTAAATATTGTGCATTTCCTATTGCTTTTATTTCAAATGGTGCTGCCACCTTTTGATAATTTACTTGAATAACAGGTCCAACACATCTGATTGCAGATGTAGAGATTATTCTTTGACCATTTACACTTATAGCTTCTGCTCCTGCAGCTTTTAATTCATTAACCACTGTAAGCACATCACTATCATGTACTAATGTATCTGTTCTTGTTGATGTGTCACTAGGTGTTTCGCCATCACTTAGAGTAATTATAACACCTTCACCTTTTACATCTGTAGTCCCTGATAGCAAGCTTAAATAATCAATTTGGTTTTTCATTGAAGCAATTAAGCTATTATTTGTAGATGAACTATTTTGATATTCTTCAACAACCTTTTGACTTTCATCATATTTGCTTTTTAATTCATTATAATTTCTTTGCAAATTAACTAATTCATCAGAAAGTTGAGCTTCCCTTTTGCCTTGCAATACCTCTTCAGTATTGCTTATTGTTTTCATTTGTGCAACTAACATCAAACTTAAAAAGAACAAAGCAATACCTATGCATACATAAGTAGCTACTGAATATTTTTTACAAAAGCTTTTTAAAGTATTAAAAAACTTATTATTCTTTTTTACATTTTTTTTATTTTCTGTCAATTAATTCACATCCTCCTTAAAAACTCGAGTATGTAGGTCTTGTTTTTGTCATATCTATAACGCCTACACTATCTTCTGCAATACTTTTAAGTATTGTTTTTAAAAATACCATTTTATACTCTAAATCAGTATCATTTGGAAAAATTATGTTTAGTTTATCATTTATTGTTATGGTTGTCAAGGAGTTTTCAAAACTTACCTTTGTTATTTTTCCACTTATTTCATCTTTTTTAAATTCTTTCTCTATCTTTTTATATGTCTCAATTTTTGACAAATCTGTATCATTTATTTTTTTACCAAGCATTACCTCATCATCAAAAGTAACTCCTGTAAGTAATATTTCATCATTTTTTTTGCTATTAATATCAACCTCTTCTAATATATATCCATCATCACTAAGTGAGAAAAATTTGTTATTATCCTTATCGTATGCAAAATATTTTGAAGTTCTTTCCACAACATCAATTTTAATTTCATTTGGAAGCTTTAATTTGAGTTTTATACTTTCGACATATGGAAGAGTAGTAACAGCCTTTTTATCACTTGTAAAATATTCAGTAAAAATATTTTTCCCAACTTCAATTCCTGCTTTATTTACAATATCTTCTTTAGAGTATTTCATTGTTTCATTTAATTCAACATTTTCTAAATTAAAAGCTTTAAGAGTAAGTAACAAATATACCCCAGCAATCATAGCTCCAAAAATTACAAAGAAAAGAATTATTCTAGCTACTTTTCTTTTTTTCTTTCTTTCTTTTACAGTTACTTTTCCTGAATATTGTATATTACTTCCATTATTTGATTTTTTTTTGCTATTACTTGTCCCACTTTTTTTATTTGATACATTAGTAGATCTTTTTGTATTTTTTTCCATATATTACACCTACTTTTTTATTACCTCAGATATACATTTATATATTTTATTATCTACTCCATTTAAAACAAGTTTAGACGAATTTTCTGACATCATATTAATTATTTTTTCATCTAACATGTATATTATTTTATTATATAAAAGAGTAGTAGTAAGGTCTTTTTGTTCTATAATAATTCCAGCATGAGCATCAGATAATACTTTAGCGTTATAATACTGATGATTTTCAGCCGCACTTGGAAGTGGTATAAGAATAGAAGGTTTAGAGGCTATTTCAAGTTCTGTAATAGTCATTGCACCAGATCTAGTTATACATATATCCGCAATTTTATACATTTTTGGCATATCAAATACAAACTTTTCAATTTTTATATAATCGTCAAGTTTAATATTTTTATCTTTTTCAACTCGTTTCTTCTTTTCTATTATATCATCATAATTTTTGTTTCCAGCAACAAGTATTACAAAAAATTCTTCACTTAATTTCTCTACTACCATATCAAAGACAATTTGATTAAATTTCATTGCACCTTGACTTCCACCTGTAACTAAAACAATCTTTTTATCTATCTTATCAAATCCAAGCTCTTTTTTACATCTATCTCTATCTAAATTATTTATATCTTCTCTGCTAAATTTTGCTGGAGTTCCAGTATATACAACATTATCTTTTCTTTTTAATCTAGTTTTTGCATCAGAAAATCCAACCATAACTTTATCTGCCTTTTTAGCAAGAAGTTTTACTGAAATTCCAGGAAATGCATTACTTTCATGCAAAACATACGGAACTTTACATTTTTTAGCAGCAAGCATTACAGGGCCACAGATATATCCTCCAGTCCCTATAACTAGATCAGGTTTAAATTCTTTTATTATTTTTACACTATCAGAAATTCCTTTATATGTTTCAGTTACTGCTTTTATATTTTTAAAAGTTAAACTCCTAATAAGTTTTCCTGTCCTTATATGCTTTATTTCAAATCCAGATTTTTTTACTAGTTCATTTTCAAGACCTGTCTTAGTTCCAATAAATAGGACTTCAGTATCAGGTTTGTTCTTTAGTATAATTCCTGCTATAGCGATTGCAGGATTTATATGTCCACCTGTTCCAGCACACGCAAAAATAACTTTCATAAATAATTCCTCTCTTTTTATTAATTTTTTCTACAAGTTCTTGATATATTAAGAAGTATTCCCATTGCACATAAATTTATAAATAAAGCTGTTCCACCATAACTAAAGAAAGGAAGTGGCATACCAGTTACAGGTACTGTACATGTAACAACAGCTATATTTACCAAAATTTGCAGTGCAAACGCACTTGTAATACCAGTTGCAAGTAAAGAACCATACATATCCCTTGCCGTTATAGCAATTCTATATCCTCTATATATAAAAAATGAAAATAATGCAAGCACTGTAACTGTTCCAACAAGCCCTAATTCTTCACCTAAAACCGAGAATATAAAATCATTTTGGGCTTCTGGAAGCCATAAATATTTTTGTCTACTCTGTCCAAGTCCTCTTCCAAAAATTCCACCTGAACCAATAGCATATAAACTTTGGGCTGCTTGCCAATTTCCACCTTTTATATCCTCTTCAGGATTTAAAAATGAAACTATTCTATCAAGTCTAAAAGAGCCACTAGATTCCGTTGAATCACCACTTGGCATGAATATAAATACTGCGAGCATAGCGGCTGCAGCTATTATTCCTGCTATGATATATCTTGCTTTTACTTTTATACCACTTACAAATATTATAGAGCAAGCTGCAACAAACATTACTATTGTACCACTAAGGTGCTTTTGCATAAACATTACTATTACAACTAAAAATAGCATTAAAATTGGTATTATATATCCTTTAAAAGAAGTTAGTTTCTTGTAATTTAATGATAAATATGTTGACATTCCAATAACTAATCCTATTTTCATTATTTCAGATGGTTGAAAAACAAGAGCACCAAAGCCAAGCCATCTTTTAGCTCCATTTCTTGTTTGACCAAGAGGTGTTAAAACTAAAACTAAAAGTACAAGACATATTATATAAAATAAATATCCCCATTTTTTATACCTTTTATAATCAATATTTGAAATTATTATCATAAAAATAAATCCAATAATTCCAAAGAAAAGTTGTCTTACTAAAAAATAATTACTATTGTTATAGTTACTAAGTGCATAATATGAGCTTGCTGATGCAACCATAACTATACCTGCACAAAGAAGTATAATTATAGTTATAAGCATACCAAAATCCAAATTATTTTTAGTATCTTTTTCGTTATTTTCAGATCCATCAGTAATTAATTTTAATTTTTTCATTTTTCACCTACTTATACCATATACGCTACAAAACATAATATAGCAGTTATAACCCAAAATAAAATTACAACTTTAGTTTCTTTCATTCCAGACAGTTCTAAATGATGATGGAAAGGAGCCATTTTAAATATTCTCTTTCCTTTAGTTAATTTAAAATAAGTAACTTGTAATATAACTGATAAAGTATCTATTATACATACAAATGCAACTATTGCAAGATATACTTCCATTTTCATCATAATTGCAATTGCAGCTACTGCACCACCAAGTGCAAGAGAACCTGTGTCTCCCATAAATACTTTTGCCGGATGAAAATTAAATAATAAAAATGCAAGACATGTTCCAACACTTGAAGCCCCAAGAATTATCATCTCTGTATTTGAATTTTTTACAGCAACTATTGTAAAAAATGTCATTATTATTGCAACAACTCCTGATGCAAGCCCGTCTAAGCCATCTGTTAAGTTTACTGCATTACTTGTACCTATAAGTATAAATGCTATAAATATTATAAACGCTCCAACTGATAAGGTAATTGGACTACTAATAAATGGAAGTGTTATATCTGTACCTAGTTTAAAAACCTTAAGATACATGAAAATAAATATAGCAGTTACAAGCACAAGTCCAAATATTTTTTTAAGAGGAGAAAGGCCCTTAGTATTTTTCTTAACTAATTTCTTGTAATCATCTATAAATCCAACTAAACCGAACCCAAGTATTGATATTATAGCAAGAATTAATGTTGGGTATTTTATTGAATTTATTGCAAGTATTACAACTATTACGATAAGCATAATAATTCCACCCATTGTTGGTGTCCCCTGCTTTTTTAAATGTTCTTTTGGGCCATCATCCCTTACGACCTGACCTACCTTAAATTTTTTTAGTATTGGCATTACAAAAAGTCCAACAACAAAGGTAGCAACGAAAGCTACAATTAAATTTAATGTTTGTGTATTCATAAGTTTTCTTTCTCCTTCTTTATTCTTATTCTATGTTTTTATCTGGCATACTTTCTGCAAGAGATTTTACAACTTCTCTTTCATCAAAATGAATTTTTTTGTTATTCTTAAGTATTTGATATGTTTCATGTCCCTTACCAGCAAGTATTATTATATCATTTTTCCAAGCTATTCTCATTGCAAATTTAATAGCTTCTTTTCTATTTTCTATACATTTATATAATCCCTTTGTCTTTTTCATTCCTTCTTCTATATCCTGCATAATCTTAGAAGGTGATTCATTTCTTGGATTATCTGTAGTAATAACCGTAAAGTCTGCAAGTCTTCCTGCAATCTCACCCATTATTGCACGTTTTGGTACATCTCTATTACCTCCACATCCAAAGACACATATAATTCTGCCCTTGACATGTCTTTTTACAGCACTAAGTATTGCTTCTAAACTAGATGGTGTATGTGCATAATCAATCATTACAGTAAATGTTTTGTTAATAGGTACTATCTCACTTCTACCAGGTACCTTTACATTTGCAAGAGCAAGTAAAATAGCATCCATTTGACAATTAAATAAACTACATACTGCTATTGCAGCTAAACTGTTATATATTGTATATTTTCCTGGTATATTAACATGTATAGTTTCTAGCATTTTATTTACATACATTTTAAATTCAACATAATCTGCATTGATTCTAAGATCCGTTGCGGTAAGATTTACTTGATTATCAAGTCCAAATGTTGCATGTTTACACGTTAGCATCTTTATTAATTTTGGTGCATATATATCATCACCATTTACAATTGCAAGATCTGATATATCAAATAATTTTTTCTTTGCCATTAGGTAACTATCCATTGTTTTATGAAAATCTAAATGATCTTCTGATAAATTTGTAAAAACACTTACAAAAAAATGTATACCATATACTCTATCAAGTGATAATGCATGTGAACTTACTTCCATAACAACATATTCCATACCACTATCTACCATATCTCTTAATAGTTTTTGCAAATCAAGTGATTCTGGTGATGTTCTTGTTGCTTCAATTTGTTTATTACCATATGTGTTATATATTGTTCCAATCATACCTGTTTTTTTACCTGAAGCGTTCATTATATCTCTTATCATATATGCAGTTGTTGTTTTTCCTTTTGTACCTGTTATTCCAATCATTTTTAGTTTACTAGATGGATTATCATAATATGTACTTGCAACAACAGCAAGTGCAATTCTTGAATTTTCAACTTTAATTATCGTTATACCTTTATCAAGATATTTTGATGTATCTATATCATTTTCAACAATTACACAAATTGCTCCATTACCAATGGCCTCATCTATATAATCATTTCCATCTTTTTCGTATCCCTTAACTGCAACAAATACATCTTTTTTTTCTATTTTTTTAGAATCATATTCTACTTTTCCTATTTCAACATTAGTTGTTCCAATTACTTCATTTGTAGTAAGATTTTCGATTAAATATTGTAAAAGCATTTTCTTTGCCTCCCTTTATTTTAATACATTAAATTATATCACATAACACTATCTTTTAAAACTTATAATTATAAATTATATAAATTTTATGGCAAATCTGTTGTATCAACACATTTTATTGTAACAATAGAACCTTTTTCAACTACAGTTCCTGGAGTTGGATCTTGAGTTAAAACATATCCATTTCCAACAATTCTTACATTAAGTCCTGCTGCTTTAAACTTAGCGGTAGCAACTTCAACAGTTTTGTTTCTTACATCTGGTACATCAACTGTTTGCTTAGCATCATCTGTTGTATATACTCTAACAGTAGAGCCTTCCATAAGTGATGCCCCTGCCTTTGGAATTTGTTCTTTTATTACATCAGAATCATTTAAATTATTATCTGAAGCAATACTAAATCCTTTTTCTGAAAGTAGTTTTTTAGCTTCTCCTACAGTTTTAGAAGTTACATCTGGTATTAATGTTTCTTTTATATCATTATCTTCAATTGTATAATCTGGTGCGATATCAAGATATCTTAAACATTCATCTAAAATTGATCCTACAACGGGTGCACAAATTGCTGCTCCACCGTGTCCTGCCTCACTTTTTGGATCATAGATATTCATTACAACTACAAGTTCTGGATTTACAATTGGAGCTATGGATGCATATCCTGCCATATATACTTTTTGATCTCCTCTTCCCTCTTCACCTGTAGCTGTCTTTCCTCCAACTCTATATCCCTTAACAGCCCCTGATTTTGCTGTACCAGTTTTAGCTGTATCTTCAAGAGCACTAAGTAGAAGATCTGATGTCTCTTTTGACATTATTTGTTTTATTACTTTTGACTCTGTTTTTTCGTCATAATTTCCACTTCCACTTTTTATCTCCTTTACTACATATGGTTGAACAAGATAACCACCATTTGCAATTGCACAATAGTTTACAGCAGTTTGAAGTGTTGTTATTTGAACCGTTTGACCAAATGAAGTTGTGGCAAGGTCAACTGCTGTCATAGAAGCTGGGTTATGCATTATTCCGCTTGCCTCACCAGGAAGATCAATTCCAGTTTTTGAAGCAAGATTAAACGCTTCTAAATATTTACAAAAATGTTCTATTCCTATTCTTTGACCAAGTTGCATAAAAACAGGGTTACATGAATTCATTATTCCTTGTCTTAATGACTCTGAACCATGTGATCTAGGATATCTCCAGCATTTAATAGTCCAAGTCCCTACTTGCATGCTACCGCTACAGCTAAAATCACCTGCTTTATCCATTTGGGCTACATTTTCCTCAAGAGCTGCAGTAGCTGTTACAATCTTAAAAGTAGAACCAGGTTCTTGTGTATCTGAAATCACCTTATTACGCCACATTGCAGCAAGTTCTTCACTTTTTTCTTTTTTACTTAATATTTCCCATTTATTTTTTAATTCATCAGTATTTGGAGTAAAAGGTTCATTAGGGTCATAACTTGGATAATTTGCCATTGCAAGTACTTCACCTGTTGATGGTCTCATAACAACTGCCATTCCATACTGGGCAATATTTTCTTTAATCGCTTTTGATAGATATTTTTCTACAATAGATTGAATTGTAGCATCAATTGTAAGTACAATATCTTTACCATCAGTTGGAGCAACATATTGTTCATTTGTAAAAGGTGTTTCTCTTCCTTTACCATCAGTACTTCCAACTATTTTACCAGGAATTCCTGCAAGATCACTGTTATAATATGCTTCTATTCCTTCAAGTCCTACATTATCCGTTCCAACAAATCCAAGAACATTAGCAAGTAAAGTTGAATACGGATATACTCTTTTTGTATCTTCATCTACCCTTATACCAGAAATTTGTTCATCACTAATGTAGCTAAGTAATTTTGTTGCCTTATCTTCATCAACTTTTGTTGCAATAGTCTCACTAGATGAATTTTTACTTAATTTTGCAAGTACATCATCTTTATTTATTTCTAAAATTTCAGCTATTTTAGTTGCAATTTCATCTTTTTTATCTTTATCAACACTATTTGGAACTGCCGTTACAATATTTACAGATACACTTTGAGCAAGTACCTTTTCACCTGTTGCATCATATATTGTTCCACGTTTTGCAGCAACAGATCTTTGTCTTGTTTGCTGTTCATAAGCTTTTTCTTCATAATGTTTAGATTTTATTACCTGTATGTATATAAGTCTTGAAAGTAAAATTAGTGCAAGTATTCCACAACCAATTAAAATATTAATTATTCTTTTTTGATTTTTTAATGCCATATATGACAAATATATTCACCTCTTAATCTGTTAAATATTTTAACATAAAACAAAAACCAAGTCAAACATATATGTAAGTATACTATATGATACTTAATATTTGACCTGGTTATTACAAGTTTATTTAAATAAATTACCAAAAAATTGTGAAATTTTATCTCCTATTTCTTGAAAAAATGTGGATTCATCTTGAAGTTCAACTGAATTATTAGTTTTTGAAGTATCAACATATATAGTTTGATTCTTATCTGGCTTCTGCATTCCTAATTTTTGCTTTGCATAAGCTTCTATCTCATTTAAATCTGTATTTTGTTCAACATCTATTTGAGAAGTAACAAGTGCTGACTCTGCCTTAGTCAAGTCACTTGCTAAACTTTGTGATTTCAAATTTTTTTCATTTATAATGTTATATCTATATACAAGAACTAATGCCATAGTAAATACGCATACAATCATAATCACAGATGATGCTTTAGCCTTTGATTTTGGCTGAGCTTTTGCTTTTTTATTTACATTTTTTCTTCTTGCCTTTTTTTCATCATATGTATAATCTATTTTTCTTGCTGCACTTCCTGATTCATAATAATTATATCCGTAACTTTTTCTTGCTGGCATATGTTCTCACCTCTTTTCTTTATATTTTTTCAAAAACTCTTAATTTGGCACTTCTTGCTCTTGGATTGTCTTGTAATTCATTCTCGTCACAAACTATTGGTTTTTTTGTAATTATTTTTCCATATGATTTACATCCACACACGCATACTGGAAAATCTTTTGGACATGTACATCTACCTTCTAGTTCTTCATATGTATGTTTAATAATTTTATCCTCTAAAGAATGGAAAGTAATTATAGCAAGTCTTCCTTGTGAATTTAAAGAATGCACAATATCTTTTACTGTTTGCCTTAACCTAATTAATTCTTCATTTACTTCTATTCTTATTGCTTGGAAAACTCTTTTAGCAGGATGTTGTTTCTCATTTAATGCCCTTGCTGGCATTGATGATTTTATAACATCTACTAATTCAAAAGTTGTTTTTATTTCGTTTTCTTTTCTTTTTAAGCAAATACTTCTGGCTATACTTTTTGAATATCTTTCCTCTCCATATTCTCTAAATATAGCTGCCAATTTTTCTTCTGGATATTTATTTACAACCTCGTAAGCTGAAAGTGTGTCCTCTCTATTCATTCTCATATCTAATCTTGCATCATGCATATAACTAAAGCCACGTTCTGCCTCATCTAACTGATAAGAAGATACTCCTAAATCAAGCAACATTCCATCTATTTTAGTTATTTGTAGTTTATTTAAAATTTCTATTATATTAGAATTATTATCGTGTACAAATTTTACATTGTTAAACCTACTTAGACGCTTTTTAGCAGCTTCAATTGCATCATTATCTCTATCTATTCCAATAAGAAGTCCTGTGTTATCAAGTTTTTCTAAAATATTATATGAATGTCCTCCACCGCCCAAAGTTCCATCTACATATATTCCGTCTTTTTTTATATTTAAATTTTCAATACATTCGTTTAAGAGTATTGATTTATGTTTAAATTTCATTTCTACTCCATTACTAGTTTTATAAATATTAAAATTATATCTTTTGTACATTTGCTTTTTTTCTTTTGTATAAAATTCTTTTGTTTTTTATTATTCATAAGTTTATATATTTATATCTTTTGTTAATATATTTAAATGCCTAAATTAGACATTTGAATAGCAATTTCGTTTACATCCATGTTTTCTTTATCTGTATATTCAAGCCATTTATCTTTATCCCATATTTCAACTCTTGTTGAAACACCTACTATAAAAACTTCTTTTGAAAGTCCTGCATATTCCCTTAAATTTTGTGGAATATTTATTCTTCCTTGTTTATCAGTTTCACATTCAGTAGCACCAGCAAAGAAAAAACGAATAAAATTACGTGCATTTGGATTTGTAAGTGGAAGAGATTTAAGTTTTGCTTCAAATGTTGCCCATTCTTCTTTTGAGTAAGCAAACAAACAATTATCAAGTCCTTTTGTTACAATAAAAGAATGTCCCAAATCATCACGAAATTTTGCAGGAACGCTAACTCTTCCTTTATCATCAAGTTTGTTATTATACTCTCCAAGTAACATTTAAAAGCTCACCTCCATTTTTACCACTTTACCCCATTTTTTACCACTTGGCTATATTTTAGTATATAATTTAGAAAAAATCAATACTTTTATTAAAAAAAATAAAAAAAATAGAAACCCCATAAACCTAGAATCTCTATTTTTAAATTTACACTATTTATAATAATACTTTAGAACATAAAAAACAGATTAATTTTTTTCAGTCGGTATCACCGGTAAGCTAATACCTTGTGTAAGATATTTACCTACTGCGGTACCATCCTCTACACTTATTACTCCGTTTTTATATGCATCCATAGCATTTTTTTTCCTATCTGTAAGTGGATCAACTTTGATCATATTAGCTACATATTTTACTATAAAGGTCTCATCTTCTTCTGTAATATATCCATCTCCATCCGCATCGCCAACTTGACTATATGGGCACTGTATTCCAACACTTTTTGCCCATGCTTCCTCTGTATCATCATGATACTTTTCATAATCAGCTTTTGAGTCATCACCTATATATAATAATTTTCCTTTTTTTATAAGAAGCTTATTTGCATATTCTTCTGTAATATCTGGTATATATATTCTTAAATTTCCATAGTCTCCTGAATCAACATTTATATCATATTCTGATTTATTAGCATTTTTTATAAGAATATCATTTATATTAGCATCTAATTCATCTCTAAAAGAGCTTAAATCAGATTTAAATTTTGCCTCCTTAGCTTTTCCAATCGGATTATTATTGTTAAAAGAGACAACTATTACTGATACCAAAATTAGCATAACTATAATTATTATAATAAGCACAATCAAGGAAATTCCTCTTTTATTTTTTTTCATATACCTTCCTCCTTCATTTGTTTAATTAATTTTATAATAAAATTTATTTTTTTTCAATACCTATTTGTGCATTTGCATTTTATTTCATCTGTTCTTTTATTTTTTCTTAGTTTAGTAACTACATCTTTTAAAACATTGTAAATTACCTTTACATCTTCACTAGTATTTTCTTCACCAAAAGTAAAACGTATGGAACTAGTTGCAATAGTATCTTTTCTTCCTATAGCTGTTAAAACATGAGATGGAGCAAGAATACCAGCTGTACATGCACTTCCTGAAGATGCACATATTCCATTCATATCTAACATTAAAACTAAAGATTCTGAATCAATACCATCTATACAAAAATTAACATTTGAACATAGTCTTTCTTTTCTATCACCATTTAAAATAACTCCTTCTATTCCACTTTCGATATCATTTATTAATTCATCTCTTATTTTTTTTACTTTATCACTATGTTCTATAATATTTGAAGTTGCAATTTCAATTGCCTTTCCAAGTCCAACAATTCCAGGAACATTTTCTGTTCCTGCTCTTTTTGAACATTCTTGATGCCCACCATTTATAACTGGTTCAAATTTTACGAAACTACTTATATATGCAGCTCCCACTCCTTTTGGTCCATAAAACTTATGTGCAGACAATGAAAGAGCATCTATGTTTAATTTTTTTACATCTATATCAACATTTCCAACTGCTTGAACAGCATCAGTATGAAATATAATACCTATATCTTTTGCAATTTTTCCTATTTCATGTATAGGTTCAATTGTTCCTATTTCATTATTTGCAAACATAACACTAATAAGAATGGTATCACTTCTTATATTTCTTTTCAATTCATCAAGATTTATAAATCCTTTATCATCTACATCTAAATATGTGACTTTAAAACCTTCTTCTTCAAGTTCCCTACACGTATTTAAAACTGCTAAATGCTCAATTTTAGTTGTAATAATATGTTTTCCCTTTGATTTATTAGCTCTTGCTATTCCTTTTATTATCATATTATCACTTTCGCTTCCACCAGCAGTAAAATATATTTCATTACTTTCTGCCCCTATAGCTTTTGCAACTTTTATTCTTGCTTTTTCAACTGCCTCTTTAGAAACTCTCCCAATAGAGTACGCTGAGGAAGGATTTCCATAATTAAGTGTAAAATACGGCAACATTTCTTTTATTACTTCATCCTTAACATATGTAGTTGCACTATGATCAGCATATATTATTTTTCCCATAAAAAAACATCCTCTCTAAAATACATATTATATATTATATATTATGTATTTTTAAAAAGTATGTTATTAAGCTAAAACTATTTTTAAATGTTTATTTCAAGTCCATCATTTCCTACTATCAAATTTGGAATATTCAATTTGATTATCTCACATTTAGCATCAAAATACATATGTGATGTTATTATTTTTTTATCAACATATTTTGATGATAATTGTATTATATTATCACATCCCATATGAGCATTATCATCACCTACTAATTTTGAAGTATCACAAAAAATGGCATCACTATTTTTTATAATTTTTTCAACTCCATCGCACAGACAACTATCTCCCGTAAAGCCAATTTTTTTATTATCATTATCTTCAATAACAAAACCATAAGCCTCTGCTGTGTGTTTTACTTTATAACTTCTAATTACATATCCATCGACTTTATCAAACTTATTGTTATTTTCTTTTACACCAATTATTTTTATATTTAATTTATCGCAAAACTCTTCATAACTTCTAAAATTTGATAGATTAAGTATGTCTTTTACTTTGCCTCTTTCACTATCATTACAAACAATATATAACGGTTTTGATTTTTTTCCATCTCTTTTATTAAACAAGCTTAAAAGTACAAATGGTAAATCAAAAAAATGATCAGCATGAAAATGAGTAATTAAAATACACTCAAGCTTTGAAATGTCTATTTCTTGCCTTAATATTCCCTTTAAAGTTCCATTTGGAATGTCTATTAATATTTTATTATCTATCAAATAACAAGCACTGTTATCTTTACTAAATATAGCACCTGCCCCTATCATTTTTACATTCATGTAATCACCCTATAATTATTTTACTATAAAGCATATTTTTTGTAAAGAAAAAACCTAGAAGAAAATTACATCTTCTAGGTTTTGGATTACAGCATCACTTTACTTAACTTTGGTGACATAGGTACTATTTTTATCTTCTTATCTATATACTCTGATACAAAACTATATTGATGAGTCGATAAAATCATAAATCTCTTTTTGTCTCTATTACAATACTCTTTTACAAATTTAATCACATTTCGGGCATTTTCCTCATCAAGTGAACCTATTGGTTCATCAATACACACCAAGTCTGTATCCTCTAAATTGTACAAAGATCTTGCAAGCAAAGCACGCTGCATCATACCATTTGATAATTCTTTAGCAGAAACTTTTTTTAGAGAATCAACAGTGAATTTCTCAAAAAGTCCTACACCTCTAAGTATTTCAATCAATCTTTCTGAATCCCTATCAGCCTGATAGTCACCTAACGTGATTTCACTTAAAAGGTCCTGTGAGCCAAAACTAGAAGTATCATTAAAATATTTTATACTCTTAAGTTTCCATGTTGTCTCAGGAAGCCTATTTTCTCCTGAAATAATTTTAATTAGTGTGCTTTTTCCTGTTCCACTTTTTCCTTCAAGAAGCGTCATTTCACCCCTTTTAAGTGTAAATTTATTATCAAGAATTAATCTAAAGCCTGTCACTGAATACTCGTAGTTAAACTTAGGAATTTCAAGTATATCTTTTGAATATTTTTTTCCTTTAATATTCTCTTCTTCAAAAAATACATTCATAATATTAAAAAAAGTTTCCTCATACTTCATTTTGTACTCCCTTTTTTCACTTATTATGCGCCAAATTTGAGTTACTTCACTATTTATTGCAATAAGTACCGAAGAAAAGGCTGCACCTAATGCAATAGCAAGAGTAAGTGTACTAGAAGAAATACTCTTATTAGATATAATCATAGAAAAAACTACAGCTATAATTGAAACCGAAATCAAGAAAGATTTTAATACCAATCCAACATTTTTCCTTCTTCTTTCTTTCATAGTAAGATCCATATATTCTGAATTTACATATATTGCCTCCTTGGAAAGGAATTCAATGTGTTTATCAGATATAGGTTCTATCTCCTCAATATCACGTGTAACATTGCCTAATCTTTCTTGTACTTTACCGGCCTTCTTCCAGTATCTTGCACAAAGTTTAGATGAAATGATGGAAACTATAACACAAAGTATAGTTGATATAGCAAGAACTATGAAGAATAAAAATGGATTATTAAATTGAACTAATGCTACCTTAATAAGTAAAATTAAAGAAATGATAAATACTACTATTCCTGAGAAGAATTCTAAAGAATTGGAAAGATTCTCTACCCTCTTAAGAGTATAACTTGTTACTGTATCATTAATTACTCTATTTGATACATGATGTCTTCTTCCTTTTTCATCAACAGTTTCTACCTTGCCTCTAGTTTTACTTAGTATAATAGTCACTTTTCCTGAAAGAAAGTTCTTAACTTTAGGTTCAAGCATAGCATCATTTTCACTAAGTTTTACAGTGATAAATCTTGCTAAAGGATCTTTAAGAAAAAATATAGCTAAAAAAAGTAAAGAAAGTACTAAGTTTTCCATAAAATACAAAGATGCAAGCATAAGCATAAATGAACCTATTTGAGAAGCCAACTTTTCAAGTACACTTAGAAAGGTATTACTAGCAAGTCCAAATTTTAATTTTCTTGAGAGCTTAAAGAATTCATTAGATTTTTCTGCTACATTAATTAAATTTTTTTCATTCAAAAAAAATTCCCCCTTTTAAAATATTTTTTTAAAATATAGTACCTTATCACTTTTAATTATATCATATTTTATGGTATCTGTAAATGCAATAGAATACATAATATTGCATTGCGGTTGACTTTAAATAATATATTGTATATAATGTATAAAATTGGAGGAAAGAATATGATTAATATAAAATTAAAAAAAATTAACGAAAAAGCTAATACACCTACACGTTCATCTAATCAAGCTGCAGGATATGATCTTTATGCATGTCTTGATAAGGAAAAAATAGAAATAGAACCTCACCAATCTATTAAGATAAATACAGGTTTGGCACTAGAGATTCCAGATGGATATTTTGGTGGAATATTTGCAAGAAGTGGTCTTGCTACGAAAGAAAATTTAAGGCCCTCAAACTGTGTTGGTGTAATTGATTCTGACTATAGAGGTGAAATACTAGTATCCATTTTTAACGATTCTACTGAAAAAAGAATAATATCAAATAATCAAAGAGTTGCACAGCTTGTTATAATGCCTTATTTAGAAGTTTCATTTAATGAGGTAGATAATTTAAGTGATACTATAAGAAGTACCAAAGGTTTTGGTTCAACAGGAAAATAATTTATTATTAATGTAATTTATACTATTCTTTTATTTTTTTAAAGACAAAGGATTTGGCGTGATATGCCAAATCCTTTTTGTATTTTACATATTTTTATAACACTTCATACAAATTCCTTCATCAGAAAATTCATTTGCATATGTCCAACATCTAGGACATTTTTCACCAGTTGCTTTTTCAACAACTACTTTCTTTTCATCTGATTTTTCTACTTCAAGTTCAGATACAATTGCAACTAATGCAATTTCTTTTTGATTATTCTTTACAAAATCATATTCTTCACCATTTGTATAAATGGTGATTTTAGCATCAAGTGCACTACCTATTTTTTTATCAGCACGTGCAGCCTCAACATCTTTTGCGAAACTTTCTTTTATTTCAAATATTCTATTCCATTTTGCAATTAACTCATCATCTATATACATATCACTTTCTGATGGGAAGTCTTCAAGTAAGATACTTTCTTTCTTTTCATCTCTTGTATTCATAAAGCTATAAATTTCTTCAGATGTAAATACAAGTATTGGAGAAATCAAACGTGTAAGTGTATACAAGATATCATACATTGAAGATTGTGAGCTTCTTCTCTTTTCATGATCAATTCTAAATGTATATAATCTATCTTTTATAACATCCAAATATTTACTTGAAAGTTCTGTTGTACAAAATCTATGTATTTCACTATATACTAAGTGATACTCATATGTACTATATGCCTCATTTATGTACTCAACTAGTTTATTTAATTTGTACATAATATATCTATCTAGTTCATCTCTATCTTTGTACTCAACATAATCTGTTTTTGGATCGAAATCATTAGTATTACCAATTAAAAATCTTACAGTATTTCTTATTTTTTTGTATACTTCAGATATTTGTTTTAGAATATCTTTAGATAAACGCATTTCACTATGATAGTCTGAAGATGTTGCCCATAATCTTAAAATATCTGCACCATATTCGTTTACTATATCAAGTGGAGCAATTCCATTTCCTAAAGATTTTGACATTTTTCTTCCTTCACCATCTACTACCATACCATGAGTTACTACCTCTTTATATGGAGCCTCTCCCTTTGTAGCAACAGATGTTAATAATGAAGATTGAAACCATCCTCTATACTGATCATTTCCTTCTAAATACATATCAGCTTTTCCTTCAGGAAGTCCGTAATTTTCATTTAATACTCCTACATGTGAAGAACCAGAGTCAAACCATACATCCATAATGTCTTTTTCTTTTACTAAAGTATCACATCCACATTCACATACATGTTTTTTTCCTAATATTTCTTCAGGAGTTTTTTCAAACCATGAACCTGAGCCTTCTTTTTCAAACATTTCTTTTACTTTAGAAATTGTTTCATCATTAATGTACTCTTTACCACACTTTTCACAATAAAATATTGGAATTGGAACACCCCATGTACGTTGTCTTGAAATACACCAATCACTTCTATCCTTAATCATATTAGTCATTCTCTCAACACCCCAATCAGGATACCATTTTACATTGTGTATTTCATCTAATGCTTTTTGCCTAAATCCATCAATTGATGCAAACCATTGCGTTGTAGCTCTGTATATAACTGGCTTTTTACATCTCCAACAATGTGGATATTGGTGAGTTAGTTCTTTTGCTGCAAACAAATCATTAGTTTCTTCTAGATATTTAATAATCTCTTTATTTGCCTTAGCATAAAACATACCTTCAAATTTTCCTGCTTCTTTTGTCATATGACCATGTTTATCAACAGGTACAATTATTTCAATATCTTTGTATCTTTTACAACATAAATAATCCTCATGACCATGACCTGGTGCTGTATGTACGCAACCTGTACCAGCATCTAAAGTTACAAGTAAGTCTTTATCAGATCCTAGTATTACCCTTGAAATTTTATTTTCTATTACTGGGTTTATACATATTATATTTTCAAGTTCTTTTCCTTTAAATGTGGCAAGTACTTTGTATTCTTCTATGTTTCCTATTTGCATTACTTCCTCTAGTAATTCTTTAGCTAAAACATAGTTCTCAGTTCTTCCTTCTTTTTTTCCTTCTACCAAAACATACTCAAACTCTGGATTTAAAGTTATAGCTTGGTTTCCAGGTAAAGTCCAAGGTGTTGTTGTCCATATTACTACATATGTATTGTCTAAAGATACATAGCTTTTAAATAAATCTTTATCATTTTGTACCTTAAATTTTACATATATTGATGTTGAAGTATCATCTTTATACTCAATTTCAGCTTCAGCAAGAGCTGTTTCACAATCACTACACCAATATACTGGCTTTAGATCTCTGTAAATGTATCCCTTTTTGTACATATCTCCAAATACACCTATTTGTTTTGCTTCAAAGTCTTTATTTAGTGTAAGATATCTTTTTGATTTATCCCTATAATCTCCAAGTCCACCTAATCTTTCAAATTGTTTTGCTGTTCTTTCAACTGCATCTAGAGCATATTCCTTACAAATTTCTCTAAATTTAGTTATACCAACATCATCTTTAGTTATTTTTTTATCTTGTTGAACTTTCTTCTCTATTGGTAGACCATGTGTATCCCAACCTGGTACATAAGGCGCATAATATCCATTCATTGTTTTATAACGAATTATTATATCCTTTAAAATTTTATCTAGTGCATGACCTGCATGGATATCTCCATTAGCATATGGAGGCCCATCATGTAACACAAATCTTTTACCAGTATTTTTATTTTTCTCTAGTGCTAAATAATATATTTTTTTATTAATAAAGTTATCAAGGATTGCTGGTTCTTTCTTTGTTAGATTTCCTCTCATTTCAAATTCAGTTTTAGGCAAATTTAAAGTTTTTGAATAGTCCTTTTTTTCTTCCATTTTTATATCCTCCTTAAATTTAAAAAAATATATAAAAAACGCACATACCTGTATACAAAGGTTACGTGCGAAACTATCTATACCTTATATATACAACATACCAACATATGTGTCCTTTATTACGTAAGGAATACGGCGACGCTTACTATTATTTCAGCTAGCAACTCGGAGATGATTTTCACTATAAGTTAATCTAACTAGGCTTTCACCGTCCCTAGCTCGCTTTATATTTGGCTTATAATTACTCGTTCTCGTCATAGTTTTTATATATTTTTTATTTCATAGCACTATTATATCACAAAGATTATATTTTAACAATAGAAAGTAAATTTTTATACAAATATTTCTAAAAAATCTTTAAATATATTTTTAATATATTACCTGATAAAATCCTTTTTTTAAACATTTACACAAAATGAGAATAAATAACATTCTATTACTTTCAATTTTATTTCTAACTAGAAAATATACTTCTTAGCATATTATCAAAAATTATAGCTAGGTACCCCATTGTCAAAGAAAAAATATATGTGAAAATAGAAATGAATATTGGAGTGCTAGAGAACTAATGAAAATGCTAGAATACAACAAATGGGAAAATTTTAAAAAGGTAATAAATAAAGCTAAGGACTCTTGTAAAAATAGTAATATTAGTGTAGTTGAACATTTTCCTGATATCAGGAAGTTGTCAAAACGTGCTAATAATGCAGAGGTGTTAATAAAAGATTATAAATTAACTCGTTATGCTTGCTATCTAATAGCGCAAAATGGAGATCCAAGAAAAGAAGTAATTGCTCTTGCTCAAACATATTTTGCAATACGAACTAGAAAACAAGAAATTAGTAAAAAAGAGTATAGCTTATTAACAGAAGACGAAAAGAGATTTTATCAAAGAAATTTAACAAGAAAAGGTAATTATTCTTTAAATCAAAAAGCAAAAAAAGCAGGAGTAAAAAATTTTGATAAATTCCATAATTCTGGATATAAGGGACTATACAAGGAGCACTACCAACAAGGACAATTATTGGTATGTGCTCCATTACTTTAAAATAGTACAGATTAAGCTGTTTTTATTTTTTTAATACTTTCCTGAAAAGCATTTTCTAGCTCATATTCATTTAGTGGAATATTTATAATTCCAATCCCATTATAGTAAATGTCTATTTGTTGAGTTGGTTTACCATTTACCTTTTCTGATTGATATACATATATTTTATCAATCAATTCATTTATAATTTCTGGAGTAAGTTCTGAAATTTCAGTGTATTGTTTTACTTTACTAATAAAAGATGTTAAATCTAGTTCTTGCTGTTTAGTTGTATCGAGCTTATTAGCTAATTCTTTAACTTTATTTTTAAGTTCTTTTTGTTCTTTTTCATAATTTAATGATAGAGTAGTAAATCTTTCATCTGTAATTTTGCCAGAAATATTATCTTCGTAAATATGCTGTATCAAGTTATCAATCTCTTTTATTCGTTTTTCGTATTGTGATAATAATTTTTTGTTTATGCTATCTATTTTTTTCTGTTCTTCAATTGAAGTTTCAAGTTTTTGTTTTATGAATAAATCTTCATAAGAACGAATATAAGATAGGACTTGTTTAATATTTTCTAAAACTAATTCTTTTAAGATATGTTCCCTAATAGTATGACTTGTACATGATTTAGAAGAAGTATTTTTATATTTTGAGCATCTATAAAAATGTTTATTTTCTGTATAACTTCTCGAAGTGCAATAATATAATTTTGAGCCACAATCCTTACAAAATAAATGTCCTGAAAATATATTTATTTTACCAATCTTAGTAGGACGTTGTCTATTTTCTCGAATGCGTTGTACAGTATTCCAAGTTTCTTCATCAATGATAGGTTCATGTGTATTTTTAAAGATTTTCCATTGTTCTTTTGGAAAATAAATTTTACTTTTATCTTTAAAAGATTTAGTTGTACCTTTAAAATTTACTGTATCTCCAATATATTCTTGTCTGAACAAGATGTCATATATAGACCTATCCTGCCAACAATACTTGACTTCAGATATATGATAATTGCATAAGCCATGGATTGCTTTATATTCTTTTGGAGTTGGAACTTTTTCTTGTTTTAATATATTGCATATTTGATGAGTTCCATATCCTTGAATACATAAATCATATATTCTTCTTACTATTTCTGCAGCTGGTTCATCTATAATCCATTTATTTTTATCTAAAGGATCTTTTTTGTAACCATATGGCACATTAATAGTTAAAGGGATACCTGAATTACCTTTATTTTTAAATACTGCTCGAACCTTTTGACTTGTGTTTTTAGCATGCATTTCATTAAACCAATCTTGTATAGGAAGAAAATCATTAAGTCCTTTATCAGTATCAATATTGTCCATGATAGCAATATATCTAATATTTAGTCTAACAAAATCTTCTTCTAATAATTGACCTACTATAAGTCTATTTCTACCAAGTCTTGAATGGTCTTTTACGATAATTGTTCCAATAAGTCCTTGTTCTGCAAGTTCCATCATTTCAACAAATGCAGGTCTTGTAAAACTTGTTCCAGAATATCCATCATCTACAAAGAATTTAGTATTTATAAAATGATTATCTTTTGCATATTTACTTAAAATTGATTTTTGATTTTTAATACTATTGCTTTCTCCTAGCTGTTCATCATCTCTTGATAAACGGCAATATAAAGCAGTTATTTTTTCGTTATTTGACTGTCCCATAAAAACTCCTTTCTTTTAGACAGCCGAATATGATATAAATTGTTACAATTTCAATTTGTATTGTTCACATAATACCATATTCGTTTTTATAGTGCAAGTGATTCTTATAATTTTTTTGTCAGTCTAAAAAATTTATTTAAAATGCTTTCTTCAGCATTTTCATCAAAGTAAGTATTTACTTTGTATACTGTGCCGTTTATTTCTTTTTCAAAGTTCAATTTATTTTCTATTGCAATATTATCTCTAAAATATTGTAATCTTTCATCTTCGGTCATATTTTCTAATTTTTTATAATATTCTTGTTTTAAGTTTTCAACATATTCATATTCTTCATTAGAGAGTTCAATTCTATATTTTTCATTATTATCGTCCATAACTAGCCCTCCTTTTCTTATATTCAGGAGAGTTCTTTAGTTTTTGCTTTTCTAATCTAGATTTTTCTTTTGCTTCTTCACGAGCTTTTCTTTCAGCTTGTATTTTTTCTTGTTCAATTCTTTGTCTTTCTAATTCATCTTGTTTTTCTTTATCAAATAAACTTTTAAAGAAATCTGCAACTTTTTGTGGTGCAAGTTTTATAGCATGGAAGTATTCTTTTGTTTTTTCTACTAAACCATCATATTTTTCTATCCATCTATTTACGGTGTTCCTTAAATTTTCAATTTTAGTATCACGTTCATAAATTTCTTTATCTGCTACAATTCCTTTTTTAGCATATTGGGTCAATGTTTCATAATCTTTTGGTTCTAATTCAATTTTCTTTGAGAACTTCTTTGGTTTACCTAGGTTTGAAATATCTTCAACCTTTTTATCGTATTGCATATAGTTATCAAAATTAGATTGTTTTTCATCAACACTATTTGTTATTTTTTCAAGTTTTACAGTTTCTTTCTTAATTTTAAATTCTAAATCAGATAAATGTTCTTTAGTACTACCTTTTATACCACGAATAAATCCTCTATAACCACTATCAGACATATATTGAAAAAATCTGTCTTGTAATAGGCTATATGATTTTACGAGTTTTGCTTTTCCATTTTCATCATATACAGGATTACCAAAATTATCAGTTAATTGTTCTGATTTCCATTTCTTACTATGGCTCACTTGATTGATTATTTCTTTTGTAGTTCCTATTAGAGATTTATCTTTACATCTTTTAGACCACTTGATTTCTTTTTCTACAACAGGGATTGCTATAACATGCAAATGATAGTGATATATAGGCTTTCCATATTTTTCTGATAGGGCAGTATTTAGTTCATCTGCGTGCATAACAGCTGATATTATATTATCTGTCCCCATTTCTCTTTCAGCAAAGTGAAATGCCTTTTCGTAAAAGACTTTTGCAAATTCATAACCACCATTTTCTTCAAAATAGTCAGAGTTAATATCAAATATAATTTCATCAAATACTTTTGCATTATCTTTTAGTCCTCGAAGTGATATTTCTCCATCATCAATCATTTCTTTTAATTTTTCGTTATAAGTGTTTTTGCATTTTTTGTAATGCACATTTTTTGATGTTTGAGTTAAGTCAACATTCATATTAGAGTAAGATTTGTTTTTTCTTTCGTTGTGTCTTTCTGCTTTTACAACACTTGTTCTAGTATAAGTTTCAACTCTAGCTACCGAATAGTTTGTTTTGTCCATTTATAAATCCTTTCTTGCAGGTAGCAGGAGGCGACCAAAGGGAGCTGTTACATAACTTTCTTGCGAAAGTATGTAACCCACTATGACACTTTCAAAACTTCGTTTTGCAAAGATGTCGTGGGCTCCTAGCGGAGTGCTCATAAATTATCTAATCTTGCGATAGATAATTTATGTTTGGCTTCGCCAAATCAAAATAATATTTTTCATTTCCATTCAAATATTATTTTGACTACTGAAAAATTTTTGTGCTACCTAGCATAAAATTTTTTCAGTATCTGTTTGCTATGCTTCGTAAGAATATAGAAGAATATCTATAGTGTTTTTTTGCATAACAAAAAGACAGGAATGACAAATAAAACTAGCTTAAAAACAAGTTCACACTAATTTTACTTGCACATTTCCTGCCATAATATTTTTACTGGACACATTATATATTTTCTAAAACCAGCTCTGTTTGGCTTGGCGGAACGAGTTAAACCCAGACTGCGAACCCAACTTAATGGATTCTCCTGAGTAGCTCATTATGTGTAATGTCATTATTATTTAATTTTTCAGTGTATTTCTCAATACACATATAAAATAGCATCTTTTTATGTAAATGTCAATAAAATCCAAAAATTCAATTGAAAAAAGTGGAATTCCTTGATATAATTTGTCCATAATAATAAATTTATAAAGGAATGATGCCTAAATGGATAATAATAAATTAGAAACAATTTCAAATCTTTTTGAAGGTAATGAAATAAGAAGTGCTTGGGATAGTGAAAAAGAAGAATATTATTTTAGTGTAGTTGATGTTGTTGGAGCATTAACAAAAAGTGATAGAGCAAGAAAATATTGGAATGATTTAAAAATAAAGCTAAATCAAGAAGGTAGTCAGTTGTCCGAAAAAATCGGACAACTGAAATTAAAATCAAAAGATGGAAAATTTTATAATACAGATGTATTAGACACAAGTGGAATATTAAGACTAATTGAATCAATCCCAAGCCAAAAGGCAGAGCCGTTCAAGCTTTGGCTAGCTCAAATGGGAAAAGAAAGAATTGATGAAGTATTTGACCCAGAACTTGCGGTTAATCGTGCTGTTGATTATTATAGGGCTAAAGGATATGATGATAAATGGATTAAAGCAAGATTAACAGGAGTTGTAGATAGGCGAAAATTAACAGATGTATGGAAAGAAAACGGAATAACAAAAGATTATGAGTATGGGATACTTACAAATGAAATATATCAAGAATGGTCTGGAATGAAAGCTTCTCAATATAAAGAATATAAAGGTCTTAGAAAAGAATCTTTAAGAGATAATATGACAGACATAGAAGTAGCATTAACAGATTTAGGGGAAATCGCAACAAGAGAACTTGTAAAAGAGCATAAACCTTATGGCTTAAAAGAGAATAGAGAAATAGCAAAACGTGGTGGAAGAATTGCAAAAAATACGCGCAGTGATTTAGAGAAAGAATTAGGAAGAACAGTAATTACAAAACAAAATGCACTAAATTATAAATATTTAGATGACAATAAATTAAACAAAGAGAAACAATTAGATGATAAATCTAGCAATATATTAAAAGGGAATAATAATACGGAGGAAAACGATGAATAAACCTATCATTGGTATTGTATCAAAACACTATGCTACATATAAATCAAATAAAATAGATACATTTGTAAGAGATGAAGTAAAGCAAGCCATATTTGATAATGGAGGAATTGCTATTGGTATATTACCTACTGAATCTAATGTTAATTATTGTGGAGATAATTGGAAAGATAATTTGTCAATAGAAGAAAAAGAAAATTTGATTACACAAATTAAATTGTGTAGTGGGATTATATTACAAGGTGGTCTTGAAACAGATAATTATGAAAGTATAATCTCAAAATATTGTTATGACAATGATATACCTATATTAGGAATATGTGCAGGTCAAAATAATATTGCTAGAGCTATTGGAGGGACAACATATAAAATACCTAACCCAGATAAGCATGATAAGTCATTTGATGAATATGTGCATAACATCAAAATAGATGAAAGTTCAAAATTTTATAACATAGTTAAAACAACTGAAATGATGGTAAATTCTAGACATAAAAGAACAATAAAAGATTGCCCAATGCTTAATAAAGTTGCATTTTGTGAAGATGGTTACCCAGATGTTATTGAAGCTAAAAACAAAAAATTCTATATAGGAGTTAGGTTTCATCCAGAAAGTTTATATGCTAAAGACGAAAAAATGAATAACATTTTTAAAGAATTTATAAATGTTTGCAAAGGCTAGGAGGTTAAAATGGAATTAAAAGAAACAATAAAAAATAGACGAAGTATTCGCAAATATAAAAATACTGAGATATCTAAGGAAATAATTGAAGACTTAATTGATTGTGCAAGGTTAGCACCATCTGCCAAAAATAGACAACCTTGGAAATTTGTAATAGTAACTAACACTATAAAAAATCAGATTGCAGACATTATGTTGGAAAAGGAAAATAGCTCAAAGATTAGTTTAGAAAGACAAATATATAATGCTAATAGTAGTGTTAAAGCAACTGCAAAAATAATGAAGGAAGCACCTATACTTATATTAGTTCTTAAAGAATATGAAGATAATTGGATTATAGGAGATTCGCTTTCGATTGGTGGAGCTATAGAACATATTTGCTTAAGAGCAACTGATTTAGGATTAGGTTCACTTTGGATAAGAGATATTGTATATACTCGGGAAAAAAATAGCTGAATTAGTAGGCTATGAAAATATGGAACTGATTTCAGCAATTTCTATCGGTTATCCAGATGAAAGTCCTAAACAAAGACCTAGGAAAAAATTAAATGAAGTATTGGAGTGGTATTAATATGGAGAAAGAAAAAATATTAGAATTTTATAAGCAAACGAGTCAATTTACAGATTTGGGCTATTATAAGGATTTTGCAAAAAACTTGCCAGATGATATTGAACAATTATGTATATTACAAAGAATGCAAATAATACATCCTGTTGCATTTAGAGATAAAGAAATTAGAAATAAAAAAGACTGCTTTTGGGGAGATATGACTAAAGTTCTAGTTACTAGATTAGAATATGAAGATGATATCTTTCCAACAGCACAAAGTGTAATAGCTGAATTATTAAGAAAAAATCCTAACTATACTACAAAAAGAGAAGCAAAAGACAAAGTTCATGTTACCTGTAGAAGTCAAGCTATATTATTGGCTAGTATATTGAAAGCTAAAGGAGTACCAGCTAGAGCCAGAAGTGGATTTGCTGAATATATACATTATGATGGAATATGTTATGACCATTGGATTACAGAATATTTTGATGAAAAGGAAAATAGGTGGAGATTAGTAGATGCAGATGAGCATTGCCCAGACCATGAAATGGGATTTGATTTGAATGATATTCCCTATGATAAATTTGTATTTGGTGCAAATGCGTATTTAGGCGTAAGACAGAATAAATATAAACCTGAAACGATTTTATATTCTTCTGATCCACCAACTCTAGGACTAAAAGCTTCAATAAGAGGATTATTCTATGATTTTCATGCGTTAATGAATGATGAAATTATATTTTTACATATGCCTAAATATATACAAGATAAGAATTTTGAATTATCTGAAGAAGAATATAAAGAATTAGATAATTTAGCCAACCTAATGTTAAATCCTAATGAAAATTTTAGTAGACTACAAGAAATTTGGAACAATATACCTAAATTTAGAATTATGTCAGGAGCATTAAATTAGTTTGAAAAGTGATAAAACAATAATGGGCTTATGGCTGTAACTAGAAGAAAATGACTGAATCTGATTGTGTGGCTGAATTGATGAAGAAGAATAAAAATAAAGTAAAGGATGAAGAAAATGGAAAAAAGTAGTATCTTGAAATATGTGTTAATTTCTTGCATTATAATAGTAATTTATTTAGCTATGGATTTTTTTAATGTTTTTAATTTTATAACTAAAGAATTAAATTTCGATGCTTTTGCAATTTTAGTAAATGCTATTGTAGTAGTGTTTGTTTTCTTGATAACATATTCGTTGGTCAATAAAAAAACATTTGAACTTGATCAAGAAAAGAATAATAATAAACTTAATTTATTAAATATTTTATTAAAAGAAACTTACAAAGATTGCAAAGAGAATTTAGATATGCTTAATAATGATGAATTGTTAAAGCTGTATATAATTCCTAAAGTGGATTTTAATAAATCTAGTGATAAAATAACAGAAAATTTAAAGTTATTACCATTTCAAAATGAGAAATACATAATTGAATTATTTTCTTCTGGGATAGCAAAGAATAATATAATAGATGAATATTTTGAAATAAAAAAATTATATCAAAAATATATAAATATGAAAATTACTTTTTTTGACATCAATGAGAGCAGAGATACAAATGAGCATGAAGAATTATATAATTTATTAAATACGGACAAAGATAATTTGCAAAATAAGTTAAAAAATTTATTAAGACAATGAACATTTTTAAAAGAAGGTGAAAAAATGAACGAACAAAAAGAAATCGAATTAGAACAATATAAAATATTTATTGAATCAACAGAAAAAAATAGTGATAGAAGAATTAATCAAAATAATATATATCTAACTATAAACTTAGCTTTTATTTCATATATTTGTACACAAAATTTAGACTTTAAGCACAATTTTGTTGTATTAATAGTTGGACTAATAATTTGTGCTATATGGTTTCTCACAATTGTTAATTACTCAAAAAGAAATAAAGTTAAATTTGATATTATAAATGAAAGTGAATATGGAAAATTGTATAAGGAAGAATGGAAAAGAATATCAATTTTAACACCTCTAACATTATATGAAAAAATAAGTTCTGGGATTTTTGCTTTATTATATATAGCATTATTTATAATAAAAATTATATAGAGAAAGGAAGTGATAAAATGTATAATTTATTTATAAGCCATTCATGGACATATAGTGATGCTTACGAAAACTTGACAGAAATGTTAAACAACGCTAATTATTTTACATATAAAAATTACTCAGTTCCTAAAAATGATCCAATACATAATGCAAGTAATGATAGACAATTATATAATGCAATAGAAGAACAAATAAGGCATGCAAGCGTTGTTTTAATTCTTGCTGGTGTATATTCATCATATAGTAAATGGATTGATAAAGAGATAGAAATAGCACAAAATTTGAGTAAACCTATTTTAGCTGTTGAGCCTTGGGGATCAGAAAAGACATCATTAAAAGTTAAAAATTCAGCAGATAAAATAGTAAAATGGAATACAGATTCGATAGTAAGTGCTATAAGAGAAATATCCTTATAATAAAAAACTAGAGAGTAGCTAATCGCTACTCTTTAACTTTAACAATATATCAATTCTTTAAATATAATTTCTTCAACTGAATGCTTATAATTATTCATGAGTCCAATCCATTTTAAAGGGTCAGTATTTTTCAAGTTTTCATTAATAGGATTTTTTTCTAGCATTTGTTTCATAAGTACTTCAAATCTTTCCTTAGATTGTTTATCAGTTTCTACAATATGCTTTCTTAAAGTCTTGTTCATAAACATTATTATATATTCTGCTTTCTTCTGATTTTTTAAATATTCTAATCTTAAATGACCATACTTTCCAATAATATAATCTTTCTCGTAATTTTCTTTCTCTAAATATAAGTCAGGAACAAAATAATCTCCTTCTTTGTGATAAGTTATTTCTATCATAGTTAAAACCTCCATAAATTGATTTTCACTACAAATTTGACTAAATAATTTATATCTTTAAATGGCTATCTAACACAATGAAATTTTGGAAGAAGTCTATAAGAAAAATTTTGTCCTTATTAGAATTCTCCCAATGGTGAAACTGCTAATTATATTGCAAAAAGAAAAGGTTTAAGATATAGAGAAGATATTTTAGACAATATGGAAAGTGAAGAACTTTCGGCTTATTTATTTCGTATTACGCAAACTGAATCAAAGTTAAAAAGAGATAATATTTCTACAGAAAAAGAGGCAAATACGACTCATTATAATATTGGAAAAAATATTAGAGATGTAATTGCAAAAAAAGGTGGAACTATGCCAGAAGATTTACCAACACCTAAAAAAAGTTTAAAACAATTAGAAAAAGAAAATAATTTAGTAAAAAAATACATAAAAGAATAAATATAAGGCAACTATTTACTCTGATATTTCCTAATACAAATTGTACATACTGACATTTAAATACAGCTAACCAATAAAATTAATACTTTAACAAAATACACTAGATAGACTTGTAAATACAAGTTTATCTAGTGGTATATTATTTTATTGTTATTTTATATTCATTAACTACATACATGATATTAAACGCCTATCATTATTTCAACACCATTAATCAAAAATTTTTTTATTATTACTCATTAACATTGATATGTTTTTCCCATAATTTTCTTATATATTTTAAAGAAAGTGTAGATAAAGTAAAACCTATTACAGGTACAAGTGAACTTAAAAATACATTATCATAATTCTTTATAAAATAGGAATATATAATCACGATAATGTATGTTAAAACACAAATAACCGCTCTCCTAGTAAAACTTGTTTCCCATTTTTTGTCTAGTTCTACTCTTTTATTCCTTTTTTTTATACTTTCTATTTCTTTTTCTAAATTTTTTTCCATTTCTTTACCATCCTATTTATATTAAATATACTGCATATAGTGGAACTGACTTAATATTATTTTCAAATCCAAAATTCCTTTTTGAAATTCTTATTGCATATTTAGGTGAATATTTTTTCATATAAATGTATAAACTTTTTGATTTGTTATGTTCTGATGTTTTGACTTCTATAGGAATTATATCACCATTTTTTTGAATCAAATAATCAACTTCTGCTTTTCCATCAGATTCCCAATAATATAAACTATAATTATTACTTTTTAAAGAAGTTGCTATATAATTTTCAGTTACACCACCCATAAATATATTATTCAAATTATCTCTATTCATAGTATTAAGTCCTATTTTATAACTTAATAGTCCTATATCATTCATATATAACTTAAAAGAAGATACATCACTATATATATTTGGCGGTACATCTCCCCTAGTTGTCTTATCACATTTTAAAATAAAGCCTGATCTTATTAACCAGTCTATAGAATCACCAAATATAGAAGCTCTTGCACCCTTTTCAATTGAACTATATTTAAACTTTTTATTATCTTTAGCAAGCTGTGGTGCAATTGACTCATAAGTAGAAATTGTTTTTATCCCTTGTGACTTATCTGAATACTTCACCATATCAGATGTATATGTTTCAATTATAATTCTTTGTATTTCTCCATAATTTAACCCTTGATTTTCTTCAAGACTTTTTACATAACATTCCACACTAAGTGGCATACCACCTACTAGCATATATCTATCGTACAGTTCTAAAGCTTCCTTATGAAAACCATCTTCTAATGGTATATTATTATTAAAACTTTCTTCTATTTTTTGAAGCAATATATTTTTATTTAAAGCCCATAGAAATTCCTTAAAGTCCATAGGATACATAGTTTTTGTAATAACCTTACCTACAGGAAATGAAAAGTTAATTGAATTAATATGAACACCTAATAGTGAACCTGCAGCTACAACGTCATACTCTTTAGCGTCTTCAGCAAAGTATTTAAGTGAAGTAAGTGCTCTATTACAAGTTTGAATTTCATCAAAAATTATTAAGGTCTCTTTTGGTATAATTTTTTCATTATAATATTCTTCCAATATATTAATAATATTTTTTGAAGATATATTATCTTCAAAATATGGTAATAAATTTAATTCTCTTTCAAAATTTACATAAATCGTATTTTTGTAATTATTTTTTCCAAACTCCTGCAAAACCCAAGTTTTTCCGATTTGTCTTGCGCCATACAAAACTAATGGCATTTTATCTGACTTTAAATTTTTCCATGCTATTAATTCATCATATATTTTTCTTTTCAAAATTATCGCCTATATGAATTATACATATATTTTTATATTTTGTCAATAAATACGTTCCAAAAAATGTATTTTTTTACACTTTTTGGAACCAATAAATGTATTTTTTTACATTTTTTAGAATATATTGATTTTTTTACAACTTTTTTTAAGAAGTTCTATTTGATATGTATCATCTAAAATAGCCTCTTTACTTGCTTTTATAACCTCATCATACTCAATTTTTGAAAAGTCAATTTCATAACCACACTCAAGCATAAGTTCACGAATAAATTCACGTATGGCTCTTCCATTTCCCTCTCTAAAAGGATGTATTACATTAAGTTCTGTCATAAGATACGAAATCATTTTTATAAATTCATCAAAATTCATTTTCTTAAACTCTTCTAAATTTATTTTACTCATTACACTTTTTAGATTTTCTTCTATATATTCATACTGTGAAAAAACAAAGTTTTCTTTAATAATATTTTCAAGTCTATACATACCTGCAAAATCGTATACATCACAAAAAAGATAGCTATGAATGAATTTAAGTCTTTTTTCATCAAATACTTTAGGAAATTCCACCTCATTAATAGTTGCAAGTTTAAAGGCAACCATTTTTCGTTCATACTTTTCCAATTTCTTCTCATCTTTAATGTCTAGTTTGTTTACAAGTACATCCGTACCTTTGTATGTATACCTTGAATTTATAACATCATACATATACTTCCCTCTTTACATATTTTTAAATTCATTTTTTATAATTTCTATTCCCTCTTGTTCAGTTATTTTGTTATCTAAAAAACTATTTATTAAATCTATATCACTTTTATCTAAATTCATTCCTTCAAAACTCATACTTGCTTTTATATTATTTATTATTTTTTCATTTTCATTTAATACATTATCCAATTTTATCACCTTACTATATTACAATAAGTGGTATAGTTGTTTCTTTTTTAGTAAGTCCAGAATGATTCCCTTTTGTATTTAAACAATCTTCTATGTTTATTTTATCGCATACCATAAATTTATCATTTACAACTATCCCTATATATTCACCTAAATTTTCTTTAGCCTTCTTACTTAATTTAGTATTTCCAAATATTTTATATTTTTCTATCTCTGATTTTTTTAATAAAATTAGATCTTTATTAAATTCACTTAAAAATTTTTCTTCAAATTCTTCTTTTGCTTCATCTTTTACAAAGAAGCTTATCATTCTTGTATCTATACTTGGAAGTGCATAAAAATATTTAGTGTAATCCGTATTTTGATTTAAGTACATCATACTTACCATATCAACTTGTCCATGATCAGCTATCACAATTACTTTTACATCATCATTATCGTTCTTTATAAATTTTATACCCTCTTCAACTTCAGATATAATATTTTTAACCTCTTGACTATTTACTCCATACATATGAGAGGCAGCGTCAAGTCCATCAATATATAAATAACTAAAAGACGTATCTGAATTTTTTAGCTTTTTAGACATGTTCATAAAACCTTCTCTAATAGAATAAAAGCCATGAGTACTAGCTTTACTGCCTGAGAACATTCTAGAATAACTAGATGATATTAATTCCCTAGGCATTGAAATATTAACAGTAGTATTTAATTTTTCAAATATACTTTCAAATTCAAATACTTCTTTTATATTAATTCCTTTATCTTCAACTTTCTTCCCTGTTTTTCTTTCAACCATAGGAAGTGGACAGTAATTTAAGTTTTTGCTTCTTAAATACTGCCACCATCCAAAAATTCCGTGTTCTGATGGATACTTTGCACTACATACACTTGTAAGTACACATGCTGTTGAAGTTGGATTTACTGTTCTAATACCTGTCATTAAATTTTTCTTTAATATTGAACTATCACTTAATTCATTTACTTTATAATACCCAAGTCCATCTACAAGAACAAGTAATACTTTTTTACTATCTCCTATATATTCTTCTAACCTTTGATACTTTTCTTTCTTTATTTCTTGTTTTACTCCAAACTTACTTGATAAATATTTTATTAAATCTACTATATCTATATCATTATAACTAGTATCTGAAAGGTAATTATTTAATTTTTCTATATTTTCTTTTAAATTTTGCATAATAGCTCCTTTTTACTTAATACAAAATGTTGCGTATAACGGAACAGATTTTATTCCATTTTCAAAGCCAAAATTTTTATTAGATATTCTAATACTATATTTTGGTTTAAATTTCTCAATATACATATTTAAACTCTTTGATTTTATATTTTTGTTTGCTTTTACTTCGACTGGTATTATTCCATCATCATTATATAGTAAAAAATCAATTTCTGCCTTATTTGAAGAGCTCCAATAATATAAATCATTTTTATTTGAGACGAACTGTGTTGCAACATAGTTTTCTGTTATTATTCCTTTATAAATCTCTAAATTATCCAAAATTATATCATTATATTTTACTCCAAGTAATGAAGTAAGAAGACCAACATCACTAAGATAAAGTTTAAAACAATTTTCATCTATAAATCCTTTTAATGGTATCTGTATATTTTTTATCAAATTACTCTTATATATCATACTACTAGAAATCAACCAATTTAATGGTTCTATATAATCTCTACTTCTTGCATTCTTATTTAACTTGCTATATTGAAATTTATTACTTGGATTTGAAAGTTGGGTTGGAATAGATTTATATATTGCTTCTATTTTTATAGACTCAGCATTACTTACTACATATTTATTCATATCATTTAAGTAAGATATAATTATATCAGATGCAATATTTTTATTAAATTCCAATATATTCATTTTTTTATTTATAATATCTTTTACTGCTTCGGGCATTCCACCAACACATAAATACATTTTATATAATTCTATTAATTTATTATGTAAAACATTATCTATTGGCATCATTTTGTTATACGAGTTATATATTTCATCTATTAACATAAAATTTTCATTTGCCATTAAAAATTCTTCAAAATCCATTGATGCCATATTAAGTATTCTTACTTTTCCTACAGGGAAAGATTTCTTAAATCTATTTATTTTTACTCCAAGTAGGCTTCCAGCACATATAATTTTAAATTTTTCTTCACTTTCGCAAAAAAACTTAAGTGCTGAAATAATATCTTCAGACTCTTGCACTTCATCAAAGAATATTACTGTATTTTCTATATCTATCTTAGTATCTAAAAAAATTTCCATTCTTTTAAATTTTTCCATTACATTTATATCCCTTGAAAATATACTTACAATTTCAGGTGTTTCTAAAAGATTAATATATATATACTTTTTAAATTCTTTTTTGCAAAATTCATTTATAATATACGTTTTCCCAATTTGCCTTGCTCCTACCACCATTAAAGGTATTTTACTTTCAGTATTTTTCCATTTTAATAAATCTTCATATATTTTTCTTTTCATTAAACTCACCTATTATTATTTTATATATTTTTAATATATATGTCAATACTAAAAAAAAAGTTTCACGTTTTTGATACATAAAATTTAAAAAAATTTCACGTTTTTGATATATATAATTTTAAAAAGTTTCACGTTTTTGATACATATAAATAATAAATTATTTTTTAACGATATATTATTTGAGGATTTAGACGATTAAAAAGCCACGTGTTAATGTAAAGAAACAAAAGTTTTACTTTAACAAACACGTGGCTTTATTTATATTATATAATTATTCTATTTTTATTATTACAATTAATTCTTTGTATATCGCCAATTTACAGTAGTTGGTCCATCTTGATTCCAATTTTCATCCCAACCATCTGGCTTTTTACTTGCCTCACAATTTATTACTAAATTCTTATCATTGGCAAAAACTCCTCTACCCATCGTTTGAACATTATTTTTAATAGTAATTTCACTTAAAGATTTACAACCTGAAAATGCACTTGCGCCAATACTTGTAACATTATCAGGTATATTTATCTGACTTAATTTTTCACAACCACTAAATGTAGCATCTTTTATTTTTGTTAAGCCACTTGGTAATTTTACACTCTCTAAAGACTTACAACCATTAAAGCAATTAGTTCCTATGCTTGTAACTCCATCTGGTATATCAATAGTTTTTAAACTAGAACATTCCAAAAAAGCTTCACTTGAAATACTTTCTAAAGAATCTGGTAATTTTACCTCTTTAAGAGAACTACAGGATCTAAAGCAATGAACTGGTAACGATGTTATATTACTTTTTATTTCAACTTTTTCTAAATTTAAGCAATTTCTAAAGGCATATAAATTTATCCTTGTTACTGATTCAGGTATAACAATATCAGAAATAGCGGTACCCTCTAAACATCCTTCGCCCAAATATTTTATATTTTCATGTAAATTAATATATTTTAAAGATGAGCATCCCCCGAAGGATTCAGCCCACAATTTTTCCACAGAATTAGGTAATTCTATTTTTTCAAGACTTGTGCACCCAGAAAACATATAATGACCAATCTCTCTTAAATTTTGAGATAATTTAACTTCATTTAATGATGTACAACCATTAAATACGCTCTGTTCAACTTCAGTTATACTATCTGGCATAATTATTTTTTTTATATTTGTTTGCTGAAAAAAAGCAGATTTTAGAATTTTAACACAACCATCTGGTAATTTTAAAATATAATTATTATTTGCTAAATAACTATCAAAATCATCTTGATTTTTAATTCCTTTTAGTTTAGTTTTATTTTCATCTTCCCATTCAAATAAATCTTTATCTGCTGTTATAATTAAATATCCAGATGGATTAATTCCCAAGTCCTTTAACCATTTTTTCTCATTTTCTTTTACATTTTTTGGATAGTATATTAATTCATCATTTTCTATTCCAAGCTTTCCAACATATTTTTCCTTAAAACTTGATATATACCTATTCATTTCTTCTTTTGTTGGTACCTCGGTCATTGTAATATTTTCTCGTGAAGCTGTGTAATCTTTTAATGTTTCACTTCCTATGTAGAGGTACAGTTCATTTTGAAAAGCTCTAACATCCTCTTTAAAACTTGCTTCTTTAGCACTCTCAATTGGGTTATTTTTAGAAAGTGTAATTATTACAGTTGCAGCTAAAATAATAACTACTATTATAGTAATAATAAGCACTATCAAAGATATTCCTTTTCTTAATTTAAAATTTTTCATATTATCTAAAATCTCCTAAAACTAATACACTTAATTTAAGTATACATTAATAGCATAAAATATTCAATATATTTTTAAAATTTGTTAAAAAGATTTATATATGTATATGGATATCTTTCCATAATATAAAAACACGTGACATAAATTGAAGTAAAAGAAAAAATTGCACCTCAAAAATCACGTGGCTTTACATTTATATTCTAAACTCAGATTCTTTAAATCTACTAATGACCCTATCTTTTCCAAGTATTTTCATTATTTCATATATATCTGGTGTATTATGCCTATTTGTAACAGAAGTCCTTATTATATCTGAAAAATCTGCAATACTTCCTAGAAAATTATCTGGATTTTCTTTATACTCCTTCATATTAGTACAGAATCCAAGATTATTTGCAAGTTCTTTCATTCTATTAAACCAAGTATCTTTATCATCATTTTCGTTATATACACTAGAATATTTCTCTATTACACCTAAAATAACTTCTTTAGTCAATTTATCTGTAACTCTAAAGTCATATCCTTCTTTTATATCTTCTTTAAAATACTCATCAAAGAAATAAAAGAAAGTAGGTATAATATCTTCCCATTTATATATATCTTTACGTATTTTTTTTGCTCCATCTCTTTCTAAAGCAAAGATTTTTTTGCTATAAGCCTCATCTTTTGAAATTAGGTTATATACTTCTTCGTTATATTTTTTTGCCCAATCAAGGACAGCTTTTAATACTTCATCGCTATTCATTCTTGATATTACTTCTTTTGATACATCATTTAATTTTACATTATCAAACAATGCACCTGATGTATTTATCTTTTTTAATTTAAGTTCAAATAAATCATTACTTTCATTTTTATGAGCTCTTTTCCAGTTTTCAAAATCCGAATTAATTAGAGTTAAAAGATATTCATTTACTGATTCTACTGGATATCCTGCTTTTAAGAAATATGATACAGCAGCTTCACTATCTTTTCTTTTACTAAGCTTTCTTTTAGATGTTCCATCTAATTTCATTATACTTGGAATATGCACAAACACTGGTGCCTTAAATCCCATAGCATAGAATAACTCTAAATGAATAGGAACTGAAGATACCCATTCTTCTCCCCTTATAACATGTGTTGTTCTCATAAAATGATCATCACAAACATGTGCAAAATGATAAGTTGGAAGTCCATCTGATTTTAAGATTACTATATCTTGATCATTTTGTGCAATATCAATTTTTCCCTTTATACCATCTTTAAAACTTACTTTTTTTAAGTGAGATCCATTTGATCTAAATCTTAAAATATACTTTTCTCCTGCTTCAATCCTTGATATATATTCATCAACTGATATATTTCTACATTTTGCATATACTGAGTAATACCCAGGTACAATTTTATGTTCTTCTTGATAATCATGTGTTTTTTGCAACATTTCTGGTGTACAAAAGCATGGATATGCAAGTCCTTTTAAAAGTAAATGTTTTGCACAAATTCTATATATTTTTTCTCTCTTACTTTGAGTATATGGACCATAATCACCAATTTCTTTTCCTTCTTCAATAACTCCCTCATCTGGTGAAATATTAAATTCTCTCATTTGGGTAGTCAAGTCTTTTACACTATCTTTTACTTCTCTTTTTCTATCAGTATCTTCTATTCTAAGAAAAAATACCCCACCTGTTTGATTTGCAAGTTTTTTATTTATAAGTGAAGTAAACAAGGCTCCAGTATGTAAAAATCCTGTAGGAGAAGGAGCAAAACGTGTTACGCACGCTCCTTCTTTTAAATTTCTTTCAGGATATCTTTTTTCTAAATCTTCTACAGTTTCTGTTACATCTGGAAATATTAAATTTGCAAGTTTCTCATATTTTTCTTTTAAATTTTCATCCATTTTCAATCACCTTAAATATTAATTTCTATTTTTATCTAAATCTACATCCATTAATATTGGAAGTATCATTGGTTGACGTTTTGTTTTAGAATATACAAAACGCATTAAGTTATCTCTTAGATTTGATTTTATATTAGACCATTCACGAATATTTTCTTTATCGCATCTATCAAGTTCATCTTTTGCAACTTCTTTTATTTCTTCCATTAAGTCTTCACTTTCTCTTACATAAACAAACCCACGAGTTACTATATCTGGTCCTGAAATTACTTTTGCTGTTTTTCTATCTAGTGTTACAACAACTATTATAACACCATTTTCAGATAATAACTGTCTATCTCTAATTACAATATTTCCAACATCACCAACACCAAGTCCATCTACAAGTATCATACCAGAAGGTACTTGAGTTGTAATTTTAGCATCATTTTTTCCAATTTCAAGAGTTCTACCATTTTCCATTATAAATATATTTTCTTTTGGTGTACCTGTTTCGACTGCAAGTTCGCCATGCATTTTTAAAAATCTATACTCACCATGAACTGGCATAAAATATTTTGGTTTTACTAATGATAACATTAATTTTAATTCTTCTTTGCAAGCATGACCAGATACGTGTACATCGGCAAGTTGATTGTATATAACTTCAGCACCTAATTTTTCTAGTTCATCAATTACTTTATCAATTGATTTTTCGTTACCAGGTATAGCAGATGATGAGAAAATTACTAAATCATCTGGTGTTATTTGAACTTTTTTGTGCTCACCTGCTGACATACGACTAAGTGCAGACATTGGTTCACCTTGTGTTCCAGTTGTAATTATTAATAATTCTTCAGGATTATAGTTATTTATTTTATCTATATCAATAATAGTTCCTTCTGGTACTTCTAAATATCCTAGTTCTTGTGAAACTGCAAGAACATTTATCATACTACGACCAACAACTGATACTTTTCTGTTACATTTTACAGCAGCATTCATTATTTGTTGCATTCTGTGTATATTTGATGCAAATGTTGCAACTATTATTCTTTTTTTACAGTTTGTAAATATTTTATCAAACTCATGTCCTACTATACTTTCTGACATAGTATATCCGTCTCTTTGAGCATTTGTACTATCAGACATTAGAAGCGTTACACCTTCTTCACCAAGTTCTGCAAGTCTTGCAAAATCCATTGGTTTTCCATCTATTGGTGTATAATCAACCTTGAAATCTCCTGTATGCACTACTGTTCCAACAGGTGTCTTTATTGCAAGTCCTGCTGCATCTGCAATTGAGTGTGTCATTCTTATAAACTCTACCTTAAAGTGTTTTAAAGCTATAACGTCACGTGGTTTTACACATTTTAGCTTTGTACTTTTTTCTAAGTGATGTTCTATCAATTTTGCTTTGATTAGACCTAATGTTAATTTTGTTCCATAAATTGGTACATTTATTTTCTTTAAGAAATATGGTATTGCACCTATATGATCCTCATGCCCATGAGTTATAAATAAAGCTTTTACTTTATCTTTATTTCTTTCTAAGTATGTTATATCTTGAATTACTAAATCAACACCTAACATATCATCCTCTGGAAATGCAAGTCCGCAGTCTACAACTATTATTTCATCTTTATATTCAAAAACAGTCATATTTTTACCAATTTCATTCATACCACCTAGTGGAATTACTTTAAGTTTAGCATCTGCAAATACAGTGGGTTTAGATGATCTAGATACAACAGGCCTTGTATCCATATTTAAGAATTCAACATTTGGCCCTTTTTTTAATAATTTCTTCTTCGTATCCTTTACTAACTCCTTATTATTTAATACATCATTTTTATCTTTTCTATTTGTTCTTGTTGTTCTTGTTGTTTTATTACCTCTAGAATTTGAATTATTTCTTTTTGCTAAAGGCGCAGTTTGCCCCTTTCTTTTGTAATCCTTTTTTTCTTCCATTAAATTATTATTCCTCCTTTAATATTTACTTTTCAATTTACTTTAACCACGATCAATATATATTATAGTATTACTACTATTATATTCTAAAATATAATTTTAACACGAACTCAATATACATAGCTTATATTATACACCGAAAGCAAAAAAAAGTCAAATTAGAAAGTTGTCTAATTTTGACTTATAACAAAAATATAATTATTTTTCTATATACTTTTTATAGCATTTTCTGCATACTGCTTTATACATTTCATTTCCACCAACAACTATTTTGTCACCATCAATTATTGCTTTTCCATCTTTATATCTCATATTTATAGTTGCTTTTCTGCCACATTCACATATTGTTTTTATTTCTTCAATCTTATCTGCTATTGCCATTAATTCCTCTGAGCCCTCAAATAATTCGCATTTAAAATCAGATCTAAGTCCATAACATATAACTGGAATTTCTAAAAAGTCTACTACATCTGATAATTCATTTACATGTTTTTTAGTTAAAAAATTACATTCATCTACTAGAATACAATTTGGCTTTTCTAATAAAGATGATACATATTCATAAATATTAGTATCTTCATTTATTATATATGCCTCTCTTGAAATCCCAATTCTAGTTGTAACCTTTCCAACTCCATATCTGTTATCTATACTTGGAACCATAAGTAAACATTTTTGGTTTCTTTCCTCATAATTATATGCAACTTTTAACAAATCTATTGATTTACCAGATCCCATTGTTCCATATCTAAAATATAACTTTGCCATACAAACACCTCTTTATTAATAATTTTTTATCTATAATATTTTAAGAAAAAATCCTAAATTTTCTTTGAAATTATCCCAAACTTAGAAAATATCTATTACAAGTATTTTATCATCCAACTTTAAGTAATTCTCCTATTTTTAATAATATTTGTGAAAATCGATTTTGTTCATCGTCTAAATCAATAAGATCAAATTCATTTTCTAGCTCAAATAACAAAATACTAGCTACTTTATAAAATTTATCTTGACTTAATCCTCTAACTGCTATATCTATATCAGAACTTTCATTATAGTTTCCATTAACAAGTGAACAAAATATAAATATTTCTTTTGAATTATTTTTCTTTATAATTTTTATTGCTTTTTTATCCCCCTTTACAACCAAGAATATTAGATATACTAAATCTTTTCTTGTGACTTCAAAAAACTATTCTTTACCAGAATTCAATTTTCTTATTTCTTTAGCATTTTTATCAGATACAACTTTTTTTCCTGTCTTTCTTTCTAATTGTTCTCTCGCAACTCTGGCTATATTTCCACCTTCTATTACAGAATCTTGTGCTTCCATAAATCCTTTTTCATTTTTACTTTTTGAAATTTCTGTAGAAGATGTTTCTGCTAGCATATTAAGTACTAATTCCATATTAGTCATATTATCTCGTAAATTTTCCTTTTTTAAACCTTTTAAATTTTTATATTCTTTTACTGAATGTCCACTCCAAGCCTGTGTTAAAATATTTGTTAATATTGCAAAATCTTTTGCCTCGCTTATTCCTTTTTCTTTTAGTTCATCCGTAAATTCTTTTCTTATATCTATTGTTTTTAACCTTTGATTTATCCATTCTTCTGAATATCCTTTTTTTCTGTATATATCTAATGCTCTATTTATTGCTATTTCTGGATCATATGCTTCATCTATTCGTTCTTTTCCTACTTGAGCTAACCATAGTTTAAATGGTTCTGCTTTTTTAGATGGTATTGATTGTATTAAACGCAAAACTTGCTCCGTATTCATTACATCAGTGTTATAATATTTTCCATCAGATGATTGCATTTTCAGTTGGTAACAATTTGTTACCAACTCACTTCCTTCCTTATTTAATCTCATTTTTAATGTTTTCCAATATTTTCTACCTGCCTGATAATCATTATCAGTTAATGCTGATACTATATCAACAACCGAAAAATACCATTTTTCTTTTTCTTCATCCCATTTTGCTCTAATTTTTTTATCTTCAAATAATTTTAATTCATTATTTTGCTCCATTATTACCTCTTTTCCCAAAATTTCTATTATTTCTAGACATTTTGGTTTCAAATTTATTTTCTACATTTATACCATATTTTTTAATCTTTTTCAATACTTTTACGAAACTTCGTTCTTTTTTATTTACCTTTAACTTCTATTATTATTTTACATGATTTTTAGAAAAAAATAAAGTCCTAAAAATTCACTTTTAAGACTTTATTTTCCATTTAATCAAAAATTTGTAAGAGAAAAGAAGAAGACAGTTTCAACTGCCTTCTCATTGCTTTAGCACTTATTTATTCACTATAACGAAATTTAAATTATATATATTATTAGTTATAACCTATGCTTTTGTTCCACACTCTGGACAAAATTTTGAATCTGGATCAAGCTTATTTCCACAATTTGTACAGAATTTAGCTTCTACTTTTTTCTCACCACATTCTGCACAAAATTTACCTGTATTTTCAGTTCCACATTTAGAACATTTCCAAGAGTTATTTTGTGGTTTTTCCTCTACCACCTCAGGTGTTGCTGGAGCTTCAACTGGAACTTCTGGCTTTACAGGTGTTTGAGCTTTTGTAGCAGCATCTTGTTGTGGTGTCATTGGAGCTGCACCATTTCCATTTGCAACGCCACCAAAAGCATTACCACTTGCCATATTCATCATACCTATTCCCATAAATCCATTTGCTGCACCATTTGAATTACTAGCTGCATTTTGGACAGCATTTGCATATGCACCAGTCATTACACCTTGTTGTTGATATGCGTCTCCACCAATTTCATAATTATCAATTTTCTCTTTAGATTTATCATCTAGAGTTAAACTTTCAACAATAAATGAAACAAGTGAAATACCTCTTTTTCTAATTGGTTCATCAAATACATTTTCATCCATTATTTTCTTTATTTCATCAGTTTTATTTGGAAGTTCAAGTACCTCTATTTTGTATTTATCACTTCCTAAGCTATTCATTACATTAGAGAAAGCTCCTATAACTTCAGATCTCATTTGTTCTACTAAATCAGCTTTTCTGTATACATCAGCTGTTCCAGCTATTTGTGACATAAATAAAAATGGATCTGAAATTCTAAATGTATATTTACCAAAACATTTTACTTCAACACTCATTGCAAGATATGAATTTGTTCTTGCATTCATTATTGGATGACCCCAATCTTTGTATGGTACTGGAGCTGGTGTTCCAAATTTGTTATCTAATATTTCTTTTATATTGAAGAAAAATACAGCTTGTTGTTTAGCTGTTGCACCATTATATGTAAATCTTTGCCACATCTCTTTAAACATTCCACCAAATTGTCCTGCAAATAGTGATGGTGTTGATGAATCACTAAATGTATATACACCTTCTTCTGCAGATGCATCTACTATTCTACCATTATCATATATAATAGCACATTGTCCTGGTCCTACAATGACAGTACTTCCATTTGAAATAACTCCATTTGGTGTAGTCTTTTTTACCATTAATACATCATTTGGCATGTCTTCACATCTTATTGCCTCTTTCCATTGATCGTGTAAAGTAGAGCCAACTGCTCCTACTGCTGCTTTAATTAATCCCATTTTAATTCCTCCTTAAATGAATTAAGGACTAAGCTAAATAACTTAGCCCTTATTTTTTTTATTTATTATTTTATTCCTTCAAGTCCTGAAAGTACCCAATCATGTTCACCTGTTGTTATAACACTTCCACAATATTCACATTGTCCTGCTGATGTTATTTCAGTTGGTGCTCCACAATTTGGACAGTTAGTTGTTGATTTATTACTTGTTCCGGCATGAGTTTTTACTCCATTTTTTCTTACAAATGTAAGTTTATATCTCATATGCCAATCAGTATTTTTATTTCCTTCAACAACTTCCTTAGTTGTTGCATCTATAATATAGTCTTTCATAACAGCTTTTAAGTATACTTCAATAATTTCTTTATCTCCATCTACTTTATGGCTCATTAATTCAGCTGATTCTACTGCAACTCTTTCTATCATGTTTATCCTGTTGTTATTAATATATTCTTGTAATTGTGCATTATGTTGTTCAAATAATTCATTTGATTCGAATGGTCTAATAATTTTCCAATCTCTTGCTGTCCATGCTGCTTGTAGTTTAACAAAGACATCTTTTGTCCAAGATAAGAATTTTTCCTCTGAGAATTCTGGATCAGTCTGTCTAATTTCATCTGCAATACCCTTCGTATTTGTTTTTATTGAATCTGTTGAACCATTTACTAAATTATTTAATGCATCAGTATGTTTATTGTTTGTTTTACCATTAGCTCTAGAAGTTACAAATATTGCTACTCCCACAATAATAATTCCTACTATTAGTCCCCATATTGAACCTCCTCCTTCACTACTGGAACTTGAGTAATCACTTCCTGAGTGCGAAGATCCCGAATAGCTAGAAGAACTACTAGAATGTGAACTACTAGATGATGATCCACTATCGTATCTATTTATATTTCCAACATCTGCAAATATACATGTGGATACAGAAATAACAGTAACAAGAACAAATACTGCTACAATCTTTAAAAAACTTTTCTTTTTCATTTTTACCCCCTATACAAAAGCTATGACAAAATGTAACAATAATTTTATCTATTATAGTATATTATATTTTATTCTTTGTGTCAATTGATATGTATTTTTTTATTATTTTTTATACCCTACTTGTATATAAAAATATTTCCAAGCAAATAAATTTACTTGGGAATATTTTTTATTGTTATTTTAAATTAAAGAATGCATTTTTTCCTGCATATTCAGCTACAGATCCTAATTCTTCTTCAATTCTTAATAATTGGTTATATTTACATACTCTATCAGTTCTTGAAGGAGCACCAGTTTTAATTTGTCCTGCATTCATAGCAACAACTAAATCTGCAATTGTTGTATCTTCAGTTTCACCTGATCTGTGAGATACTACAGCTGTCATTCCAGCTCTATTTGCCATAGATATAGCATCTATTGTTTCAGTTACTGTTCCTATTTGGTTAAGTTTTATAAGGATTGAATTTGAAACTTTCATATCAATACCTTTTTGTAATCTTTTTGTATTTGTAACAAATAGATCATCACCTACTAATTGTATTTTATTTCCTAGTTTTTCTGTAAGTAATTTCCATCCTTCCCAATCTTCTTCAGCAAGACCATCTTCTAAAGATATAATTGGATATTTAGATGCTAAATCTTCCCAGAAAGCAACCATTTCTTCGCAAGTATACATTTTGTCTGATTTCCAGAAATAGTATTTTCCTTCTTCACCTTTTTTCTTAGCTTCATCATACATTTCAGTTGCAGCAGCATCAATTGCAATTTTAAAGTCTTCACCTGGTTTGTATCCTGCTTTTTCAATTGCTTCAACAATTACTTGTAAAGCTTCTTCATCTTTAGATAGGTTTGGAGCAAATCCACCCTCATCACCAACTGAAGTTGCAAGTCCTTTTGCTTTTAATACTGATTTTAAATTATGGAATACTTCAGCACACCATCTAAGAGCTTCTTTGAAACTATCAGCACCTACTGGCATTATCATAAATTCTTGGATATTAACACTATTATCTGCGTGTTTACCACCATTTAATATGTTCATCATTGGAACAGGTAAAACTTTAGCATTTACACCACCAAAATAGTTGTATAAACTTACCCCTAAAGCTTCAGCAGCTGCTCTTGCTACAGCAAGTGATACACCTAGTATAGCATTTGCACCAAGTTTTCCTTTATTTTCAGTACCATCAAGTTCAATCATTGCTTTATCTATTTCAACTTGATCTAAAGCATTCATTCCTTCTATTTCAGGAGCAATAATATCATTTACATTATCTACTGCTTTTGTTGTACCTTTTCCAAGATATCTTGATTTATCTCCATCTCTTAATTCTACTGCTTCAAAAGCACCAGTAGATGCACCAGATGGAACTGCAGCACGTCCTACAAATCCTCCTTCTACAATAGCCTCAACTTCTACAGTTGGATTTCCTCTTGAATCTAATATTTCTCTTGCATAAATAGATTCTATTTCTAAGTATTGTTTCATAAAAAATTCCTCCTTATTTTTTTATTATATATATATTAACTATAGCAAAACTATAGCAAATAACAAATTATTTAGTAGATTATGTTATCAGGTAAACTATATTTTTTATTATCTTTATTAAGGTCATCTTTATTAGGTTCACCCTCATTATTTATTTTACCCATGTCTGTTTCACCAATTTCTTCTTCTGAGTTAACACCAGCTTGTAAAAATTTTGTAAAATCATTTTCTCCTTTTCTTTCAGGTTTTACATCTTGTCTACTAGTTGTAACTTGTTGTTCATATTTACCTAATTCTTCATCACAAATTTCTTCTAGATTGTTGGATATACTTTTATCTGCTTCGTTATAATCTTCATATATATGTCCTACTGTATTTTTTACTCTATTTTCAATCTCATATATAACGTCTTCATTTTGTATACCTTTTCTTTCAAGTATTTGCCTTACCCTACTTTTAAATTCAGGCGCGTGAGTAAAATATTCATCTTGTTCAGCTTTTTCTTTTTTACTAATTTTGTCTTTTTCCTCAGAATATCTGCTAAAGAGTTCTTTATTTATATCATTAATTTCATGTTTTAAATCATCATTGCCAGTATTTATAATTTCTTTTCTTTTTGAATCAATACTATAATTTAGTGTATTATTAAAGGTATTTTCTTTTTCATCTAAGTTTTTATCTAAATTATATACTGGTTCTAAAGATTCATATAGTGCTTTTTGTACATCTTTATCATTATTTTTAAGAATATTCGGTATATATTCATTAATTAATCTATCTAGCTTTTCTTTAATTTTTAAATCATCTTTAGCTTTACCAAACAAATTTCTTACTTTATTTATGACACTTTCTTTTATTTCTTCAATTTGTTTATTCATTATTTCATTTTCATTCATATATAACCCTCTTCAATATCATTATATAGAAAGTTCTCTTAACTTTCTTCTCTCATCTCTTTTTTGAGCTTTTTCAGCTAATTCTACCTTTCTATCTTGAAATTCTTCCTCTAACTTTCTATCTATTTCCTGCTTAGATAAATTATCTAGAATATTTTTATATTCTTTTTCTTTTTCACTCTTCTCATATTTATATATAGAATCCTTTTTATCATTTATATAATATTCATATTCTGCAATATATAATTTATTTTCCTCAATCTTTTCATCCATTTCTCTTAATACAGTTTCAGCATCTTCTTTAACGTTATATTTATCTAAAGCTCCATCGCAAAATTCCAAAATTACTTTATTATATGAAGTGTCATAACTTCCTGGAATATCTTTTGTATATCTTTTAGCAATATCTACAGATAATTTACAGAAAATTCTTACAAAAGTTTTTGGTGATAATTTACCAGTATTTAGTCTAGATTCTAAATCTTTCAGTAAATCTTCAACATCATCCCTAATATTTGAATTTATAGCTTTTTTCATTTTATCTAGATCTAATTTTTTCTTTTTTTCTTTTTCATGTTGTTTTTTCTTAAATTCAGCATCTAGTTTTTCAAATTCTTTTTTAGAAATAAGTTTAAAACCTTTATGGCCACATATAGGGCATTTAGAATTAGAATATTTCTGCATTATTTCATCAACATATCTATATTCTACTTTTTTTATACTTTTACTTACATAACCACATCTTGGATTAGTACATTTTACATATATGTCAACAAGTTCAGAAAGCTTTTTTTCTTCTTCTTTCTTTTGTTCTTTCTCTTTTTTCCATTCATTCATCCAATAGGCAGTAGAACCAGTATCTTTAAGTGGATCATATTCTTCATCTTCCATGTCGTTATATTCCATCTAAAGCCTCCTTTATTATACAATTTTTCTGTTATAACTCTACCAAGCTTTCTCCTGTCATCTCAGATGGTTTTTCTTCTCCCATAAGTGCAAGAAGAGTTGGTGCTAAATCACAAAGTCTTCCATTTTTTAAAGATTTTACTCTATCTGATACAACTATAAGTGGAACATCAAATGTAGAATGTGAAGTTATAGCCTCACCAGTTTTTAAATCAAGCATATATTCACAGTTACCGTGATCTGCTGTAATTAAAGCTTCTCCTCCTACTTCCTCTAGTTTTGATATTACTTTACCAACACATGTATCTAAAGCTTCAACAGCTTCAATTGCCTTTTCTATAATTCCTGTATGCCCAACCATATCGCCATTTGCATAGTTCATGATTATAACATCATATTTTTTAGATTCGATTGCATCTATAATTTTATCAGTTACTTCATAAGCAGACATTTCAGGTTTTAAGTCATATGTAGCAACTTTAGGTGAAGCAACAAGTATTCTATCTTCACCTTTATACTGCTTTTCTTCTCCACCATTAAAGAAGAATGTTACATGTGCGTATTTTTCAGTTTCGGCACATCTTACTTGTGTATATCCTCTATTTGATAATACTTCACCCAAAGTATTTTTTAATGCTTGAGGCTTGTATGCAACATGTACATGATTTAAAGTTTCATCATATTCAGTCATTGTAACAAAATATAAATTGTTCATTTTTACAGTTTCAAATTCACTAAAATCTGGTTCTGTGATTACTCTTACAATTTGTCTTGCTCTATCTGGTCTAAAGTTAAAGAATATTACTGAATCTTTATCTTTAATTTTAGCTATTTCATTTCCTTCTTCATCAGTAATTACAATTGGTTTTACAAATTCATCAAACTCTTGAGCTTCATATGAATTTTCAACAGCTTTTTGAACTGTTTTAAATTTATTACCAATTCCATTTACCATTGCGTCATATGCAAGTTTTTCTCTATCCCATCTTTTATCTCTATCCATTGCATAATATCTTCCAGCAAGAGTAGCTATTTTTCCAACGCCAATTTCTTTTATTTTTTCCTCAAGTTCTTTTAAGTATTCTATAGCAGATGTTGGAGGTGTATCTCTTCCATCTAAGAAAGCATGAATATATACATTTTCTATCCCTTGCTCTTTTGCAAGTTTTAGTAATGCGTATAAATGAGAATTATGAGAGTGAACTCCTCCGTCAGATAAAAGTCCCATTAAATGCAAAGAACTATTGTTATTTTTTACGTTATCTATTGCTTTTAAAAATTCTTCATTTTTAAAGAAATCACCATCATTAATTTCTTTAGTGATTCTTGTTAAGTCTTGATATACTATTCTTCCTGCCCCTATATTTGTATGTCCAACTTCAGAATTTCCCATTTGACCTTCAGGAAGTCCAACAGCCATACCACTTGTTGCTATGTATGTATTTGGATATTTTGCTATTAATTTATCTAAATTTGGAGTATTTGCTAGTTTAAAGGCATTTCCTTTACTCTCATCATTTAGTCCTACTCCATCCATTATCATAAGTATGTATTGTTTATTTCCATGCATAATTTACATCTCCTCTATTTTTGCATTAGTAATTATATCATCTTTAGTCATAATTTACAATAGCTACAAAATCATTTTTAAGGCTAGCACCTCCAACCAAAGCTCCATCTATATCTTCCATATTAAGTATTTCTGAAGCATTAGCTGGCTTTACACTTCCTCCATATAAAATTCTTACTCTTTCTGAAACACTTGCACCATATTTTGTTTCTATAGCTTTACGTATAAAATGGCACATTTTATTTGCATCATCACTACTTGCTGTTTTACCTGTACCAATAGCCCAGATTGGTTCGTAAGCAATTACAATATTTCTTTTTAAATCATCACCTAGTATTCCATCTATACATTTATCTAATTGCTTTGCTACAACGTCAAACATTGTACCATTTTCTCTTTGTTCTAAAGTTTCACCAACGCAAATTATTGGTTTTATATTATTTTCAAGTAATTTTTTTACTTTCTTATTTATCATTTCATCTGTTTCATTAAATATACTTCTTCTTTCACTATGTCCTACTATACAAAAATCTACAAATGCTGAAACTAGCATTGGAGCTGACGTTTCACCAGTATATGCACCCTTATCTTCATAATATACGTTTTGTGCTCCAAGATGTATATTTGTATTTTCAAGTAATTTTGATACTGTTCCAAGTGCTACAAAATTTGGACATATTGCAACATCTACAATATCTGTATTTATTCTATCTTTTATACTACTTACAAAAGCTTCTGCCTCTGTTATTGTATAATTCATTTTCCAATTTCCAACTATTAATTTTTTTCTCATTAAAACCACTCTCCAATTATTTATATACTTATACATGTATATATTTATATTTTAACACCAAATTATATTAAAAACAACTTTTAATTTAAATTTGTATAAAAATTAAGTGTATTATGGTTACTATTATAGTTTCAAATGAATTATTTCCTTTATAATTACCTCAATTGAATATTTTTTACGTAAAGGTACTTTTTATTCAATAACATTATATTCTATTATTTTACTTTAATTTTCTATTTTTATCCACTTTTTTAGAGTCATAACCAAAGTATTAATTCCTATTTCATTTTAATTTATATAACAAATCATGCTAAATATTTTAAGAAAAAATGTAAAATGAAAATAGGACAAATTTCAACTTGTATTTGAAATTTGTCCTATTTTTTTAATTTGTTATAACAAAATTGCTTACTGTAGCATCACTTATCCAATCAGGTTCTATTTTTTTATTACTAAATTTGAATTTTAATTTACCTTTATTATCTACACTCCAAGTTCCATTCCAGTAGTTTGGATTATCCATTTCTATAATTGAAAAATTATTATCAGATAGATTTTCATTTAATTTTGATATTAGGTTTTCAAATGATGTATCATCTAATGTTGAATTATTGATAATATACATACCTATTTTTTCTTGTATTTTGTTACAATCATCTATAAATTTATTTTTATTTTCATCTTTGTTATACTCAGATTTTATTTCTGTACAATACTTTGTAGCATTTAATTTACTAATATCTGTTGAATCATTTATTTCTATTTTTTTATTTAATGATACAACTATAATGATTACAGATATTATTACAACAATAGAAAATACAAAAATTAAAAATTTCTTCCTATCTAGAGTATAACTCTTTTTATTTTTTTTTGCCATATTCTTTTCCTTTATTTATCTTGTAATGCTTCTATACCTGGAAGTTTTTTCCCTTCCATAAGCTCTAGAGATGCTCCTCCTCCAGTAGATACATGTGTCATTTTATCTTCAAGTCCAAACTTTTCTACTGCAGCTGCGCTATCTCCACCACCTATTATTGTTATTGCATTAGAATTTGCCATTGCTTCAGCAATTTTCTTTGTTCCATTTGCAAATTTTTCCACTTCAAACATTCCAACAGGTCCATTCCACACTACTGTTGCTGCTTTTTTTATTTTTTCTACATACATATCTACAGTTTTAAATCCTATATCAAGTCCCATAGAATCTTCGTCAATATTTTCATCTTGAGTAAGTACTGCATCATATATTCCAGAAGTATCTTTACTTTCTATATGGTCTACAGGAAGCAAGAATTCTACTTTATTATCTTCTGCTTTTTTCATAATTTCTTTAGCAATATCTATTTTATCATCTTCAACAAGAGATTTTCCAACGTTATATCCTTTTGCTTTTAAAAATGTAAATGACATTGCTCCACCAATTAACATTGTATCTACTTTATCAAGTAAATTTGTAAGTACAGCTATTTTACTTGATACCTTAGATCCACCAATTATGGCAACTAGAGGTCTTTTTGGATTATTAATACTATTATCTAATGCATTTATTTCTTTTTCTATTAAAAATCCACATACAGAAGGTAAATAGTGTGTTACTCCTTCTGTTGATGCATGAGCTCTATGAGCAGTTCCAAATGCATCATTTACAAATATATCAGCAAATGAAGCTAATTTTTCTGCAAATTTAGGATCATTTTTTTCTTCTTCTTCATACATTCTTGTATTTTCTAATAAAACAACATCACCATCTTGCATGTTATCGATAGTGTTTTTTGTTTCATCTGAATATATATCTTTTAAAAGAGGCACTTCTTTTTCTAAAAGTTCAGATAGTTTTTTAGCAACTGGCTTTAAGCTTTTGTTTTGACCAGTTTTTCCTATATGAGAACATAGTATAGTTTTTGCTCCTGCACCTATTAAGTAATTAATTGTTTTTAATGACTCTACAATTCTTTTATCACTTGTAATTATATCTGGATTATCTTTATCTAGTGGAACATTAAAGTCACATCTAACTAAAACTTTTTTTGAACTTACACTGATATCCCTTATTGTTTTTTTGTTTAACATAAACTTTCTCTCCTTTATACTTTTAGGCTAGCTTACACAAAGCTAGCCTAATTTTAATTCTTTATTTATGGTCTACTCCATACATATGAGTGATTAAATCTACAACTTTATTTGAATAACCCCATTCATTATCATACCATGATACTAATTTTACAAAGTTATCGCTAAGTTGAATTCCAGCTTTTACATCAAATATAGAAGTATGAGGATCAGAAATGAAATCAGATGAAACAACATCTTCGTCTGTCCAAGACATAATTCCTTTTAGTTCTCCATTACATGCTTCTTTTATTTTTTCTACGATTTCTTCATATGAAGCTCCTTTTTCAAGTCTACAAGTAAGGTCAACTACAGATACATCTAGTGTTGGTACTCTAAATGACATACCAGTTAGTTTTCCATTTAATGATGGTATTACCTTACCAACTGCTTTTGCAGCACCAGTAGATGATGGAATAATGTTATATGTAGCAGCTCTTCCACCTCTCCAATCTTTTTTAGATGGTCCATCAACAGTTTTTTGTGTAGCTGTTGCAGAGTGAACAGTTGTCATTAATCCTTCAACAATACCAAAATTATCATTTATAACTTTAGCAAGAGGTGCTAAACAGTTTGTAGTACAAGATGCATTTGATACAATATTCATATCTGATGTATATTCGTTATTATTTACACCCATAACAAACATTTTTGCATCTTTTGATGGTGCAGAAATTACAACTTTTTTAGCTCCACCTTTTAAATGAGCTTGTGCTTTTTCAGTTGTTGTAAACACTCCTGATGATTCAACAACATATTCAGCTCCAACTTCTCCCCAAGGAATTTCTGAAGGTTCCATGCAATTAAATACCTTTACAGTCTTACCATTTATAACTAAATCATTACCTTCAACCTTAATATCAGCGTTATATTTTCCATGAATAGTATCATATGTTAACATATATTTCATATATTCAACATCAATAAAAGGATCGTTTACAGCAACAACATCAACATTATCCCTTTCTAAAGATACTCTCATTACTAATCTTCCTATTCTTCCGAATCCGTTAATTCCTACTTTTATCATAAATTTATTCCCCCTTATTTATAACACTTATATTTTATCTCAATCTCTTTTCATTTGCAATAGTTTTATGCAATGTTTATATTATTTTCATCGCAAATTTCGATAAATCTTTGCATAAATAATTCCCTATAGCACCATAAACGATACCATAGGGGTATTAATTTTTATTCAACTATCATATTTGAATTGAAATTCATATCAATTTTTATTTTATCTTCATCATTTTTCTTTTCACCAGGTTTTAATATATCCATTTCCTTTATAACAGCTTTATATTTTTTAGTATCTGGATCTAACTCAAATACACTGATACTCTTTGTTAAATCTTCATCTAAATGTTTTAATTCAGTAGTAAAATATAAATCTTCATCCTTTAGATATGTACTTACTTTTTTTATAATTCTAAACATTTCAGCTGTATGTTGGATATCCTCTCCAACAAATATTACTCTAGGAGGTGTATAAAATCCAGCATCATTTTTTGTAAAGTTTTCAAAAAAGTCTGAATAAAGTTGTACTTTCTCAGCAAACATATTTTTCCAATCATCATTTCTTCTTACAACTTCAAATATAAAGTTTTCTTCTTCAGAAGAATTTTTCAAAGTAACAAGACCACCTGTTGGTTTAAATTTTACATTATATTTTTTGGAGTATAATAAAATATTAGGATTTGTACTTTTAAAAGCTGCAACTTTTTGCATATATGCAATAATAACTTGATTTCCAGCAAGCTTCCTTTTTACAGAATAAGCAGGTTTTGTATTATCTGTTGGTTGCCAAGCTGTTGGTATATTTCTTTGTTTTAATATATACGTTGCTATTTTATCCATTGAATAAACTCTATATGAACTTTTTCCAGAATCACTTTGAAAATAATATCTTGAAATTACTTTTGATTTTGTTAAATCTTCAAGCCATTTAGCAACTCTTGTTTGTCTTTTATCTTCTTCAATATCATTTATCTTTCCTCTTAAATCTAAGATTTGAGTACATTGTCTTGAAGTAATAAATCCAAATTCATTTACAACCTCTAAAGCTTTAATATGAGATTCATTAATATATCCCATATCCATTTTAAAAACAACTTGATTTATTGAAGCAAAACCTTCTTTTCCATCAAACACTTTTACTTCATTTTCCCTCACTGCAAAAGGTGATACAACTGTTTTTACTTCCTTATCATTTACCATTTTTCATCTCTCCTTAAATTTAATTTAAAATTTAACTTTTAACTAGCTAATTTACTTAAATAAATATGCTAATAAAAATACCAAATTGTATAAAAACGTACAATTTTTCTATATACATTATACAACAAAAAAGTTTGCTTGGCAATATCACAAGCAAACTTTTCATTATTTTATATATTAACACCATTAATTTACATACATTGTCATCCTTGTTCCTACTTCTTTCCACGGAGATGTAATTTCGTATACTTTTCTATTACATAAACTATAATTTTGAGTTTCATCAGTATTATTTGAACCTCCAGAAGCAATTCTTCCACCATTCATTGATGATCTTTGAGTCCATTCACATACATTTCCAGCCATATCATATATATTATTTATACAGTAATTTGAGCTACTCCCTGTTTTTTCTAATTTGTTATAGTAGTTTCCGATCTCTTTTGAATTATATACATATTTACTTAAAGTAGAAGTATTAAGCATCCATACTAAAGCTGCATCCCATTGACATCCCCATATCATTTCGGTTGTTATATCATCTCTATTATACATTTCTTTTAAAGCTTTATATAAATCTATCCAATTTTGATAAGTAATATCATCTTCTCCAGCTTTTGAAACAACTTTTTCTTTCTTAACTATTGCGTTACTTAAATTACCTATTTCAAATCTACTTATGTAAAAACCTTTATTTTTTTCAACTTGTTCAACCATTTTATTAAATTTTTTTTGATATAGTTCTTCAGAACTTAAATATTTATAATTATCATTATCATCTAAAAAAATACTTTTTATAACATAAGGCTCAAATGAAAATTCTTTTGAAAAATTATCTTTAAGAATAGTATAACTGTGATTTTCTATATCAAATGCATACACTATTCCATAATAATTATCTTTATCTTTAAAAGCAATAGGATTTTTTCCATTTTCAATTAATTTTTTAGCTTCATCAAAACTATCCACGACAGCGTTTTCAACTGGTATCCAAACAAATTGATTTCCTTCAATTTTACTTAAATCTTTAAATTTTGTTCCCTTTAATTCATCATTTTTATTATCAGAAATTACTACTCCTGTATCAATATCCCCTCCAACATAATAAAAACCACTAGGTATATTTATACTTGATCGTATTTTCTTTAATTGTTTTATATTTTTTACAGAGTCATAAAGTAATATTGACGTAAATATCAAAAATACAGTAAAAATAAAAAATATAATTACCATCCATATTTTAGATATTTTTCTTTTCTTTATTTTTTTTTTCATCAATCAACCACCCTATCTAGCTAAAGCTAAAACTATTCACTAAATTCATCTAATTTTAAAAACATAAGATACGTAATTATCTGTTTTAAAATTAATCTTAATTCCGTTACTCATAGAACAAATATATTCTTCATAATCATTATTTTTTTGAAGTTCAAAAGCAACCAATTTCATCGAAAGAATTTCAGATAAATTATCACTTATATAGTTATTAAATTCTTGAAAGGTTCTGAATTTTTCATTTTTTACTTCTTCATCAAGTAGAGAATATGCATAATTTCTATAAAAAATACATAAACTTTTAAAATCTGAAATATAATCATCTAAATTATTTATTTCACTTTTTTTAGAAAAAATATTATCATTTTGTTTTTTTACACTCTTTAACTTTATTTTTACATTATCTCCCAAATTTAAATTATTATATTTATTATCATCAATATAGTCCTCCAAATAGACACTAAAAGTATTATTTTTATTATCTAATTTTATAAGTAAATTAAATTCGTTTTGATCATCACTATTTTTATATAGTTCATACGAATTAACCATATACAAAGATATATTATTACTTTCCTGAAGCTTATATATACTTTTTATTTCTAAAGTATCAGACTTAATTTCCTTAATTTTTTCGTTAAAATTTTCACTATTTAAATGATATTTTTTTATATATTCTCTATCAAGTAATTCATATACAGATTTTTTTGAAGAACTCATATATGTTTTACAATATAAATAAAATTTATTTGTACATGTTTTTACGTCATATGCTTCATCTAAGTTAGATACATTTGTTACTTTAACATTATTAAAATTTAAGTTAGGAATGACAAAAAATAAACAAATACATATCAATATTATAACAAATCCAATACATAATAATATAATTTTTTTATTCATTGCCATCCTCCTAACATAATTTTTATTACTAATGAGCCCAATCATACACTCCTGTTTTAAATAATTTCCATTCAGATTCTCTTCTACGTATTAATCCATATTCACCGCCATTAGTTACATATTTCATGAAATTGTTATACAATCTATCGCTTTTACCTTTATCCCACCATTTCTTATATGCAGAAACAAAAGTTTCGCCAGGGCAGTATCCCCAAGTATCACCATAATACCATCCAGATGACCCCATTTGATAAGATCTACATATAAGTGCATCAATTTGATAATCTTTTAATTTTAATCCACTACATTTATCTTCAATTTCGCTCTTCCTTTGTGACATATTTTCAAGTGATAAATTATCTACGAATTCTTTAGGAATTTTAGCACCAACATTGGTAGAATAACCAGCTTTACTTAATACAGATTCATATCCACCTGCTTTTAAATCTATACCATGTCCAACAGCCTTATTACCACCAGCAGCAGCATCAGTATATATTATATAGTATTTATGATCTGAAGTTAAATGACCTTGAGATTCTAAATAATCATCATTTCCTTCCCAGCCCCAAACAAAATCAATACATTCTTCACTAAGATCTCCACTTCCTCCACCAACCGGCGAACAATCTTCATTAAAGAAATCTATTGGATCTAGTCTCGTATTACTATAGTATTTAGACATACTAAAATCTCCATCAAATTTTTCTATCTCAAAATGTAAATGGTTTCCTGTAGAATTACCTGTGGTTCCCATAACACCAATTTGCTGCCCTTTTTTTACATCATCACCTACGCTAACTGTTAAACTTGACATATGTCCATATAAAGTATAGTATCCATTAGAATGTTGAATTATAACACATTTGCCGTATCCATCTCCAGTATCACTAGCTTTTACAACTTTTCCTTCTGCTGCTGCAACAATTTTTGCATTTGCATTTACAGATGAAGCTATATCTATTCCATTATGCATAGTTCCTGGTTGACCAGTTATAGGATGAGTTCTATTTCCAAAAGTACTAGTTATTTGATCCCATAATTTTTTTCCAGCATCAACATACTCTGGAACAGGCCAAGTAAATATTCCCCTTTTATATGAAGATGAACTACCACCATATTTAGAAAAAGTAGTAGAATATATATTCTCAAATCCTAAAGTTTTACCATATGCCCAAGGTAAAGAATCATTTTTATCATATACCTTTTGGAATAAATCTTTTAGGTTCCAATACGATAATTTAAGCTTTTCTCTAGAATATCCTACATACTCATAATACTCTCCTCCATCTCGTATGTATCTATGGAATATATCAGGGTTTGAATTCATAAAGTCTATCCTATTCAAACCATCTTTCTTCTTTAATGATGTATAATATTTTCCTGAATTAGTTCCATTGCAAACTGTTTCTGATGACTCCTCAAGAGAATCACTATCTTTTTCACCAGAATAGTCGATAACTTTTCCTTTATTTGATACAATGTAGCACTGTTCAATAGATTCACCTATTGTACTCTTATTAAAGTGCATCCATCCACTTTTAAGATTTTTAGATGTAGAGTTTGAAACGCCATATGTATCAGGATTAGATAAATACACTTCATCTTTCCCTTTTGCGTCTAAGACAGTCATCCAATGTCCATTACCAATATAATTGGATACTCTAAACATAACAACGCAGCCTTCTTTTACAGATTTAATAATTTGAGAATAACTTGGACTACTATAGTACTTCACTTCAGCAGAATTAGCGTATTCTCTAAGCCATGGTCCATACTGACTTATTCCCTTTGCACTTATTAATTTTTTACTTACATCTGAAAAATTTGCCTTATTATTATATCCACTTCCTATTATAATAGAGGCTACAGTTCCACATTCACTACCCCATTTACAATTTACAGAACTTATGTCATATTTATTAACAAAAGAATTTACATTCTGTTTATATTCCTTAAACTTTCTACCTGTTATACTACTTTCATATATTCCGGTATATCCTGTTGAATTTACATCAGAAGTAGAAACGACTTTACCTTTGCCTTTCGACGTTGAATTACTTGAATCAGATTCCGATGAATTTTCATTTTCCGATGAAGAACCAGAACCCTTCATTCTAAATACATACTTTGCCTTAACAGTAGATGCTGGATATGTAAAGGTGTATACATCCCATTTAGAATCCGCCATATTTGCATATTTATCATCTCCTACATACACCATAACATGTTGGTAATCTGTTGAATCTGAATATGTTCCTACAATATCACCTGGTTTTAATATATCTCCTAAATTTTTATTTGTATTAATATTTTTATCATTTATTTCAGTATCAGATGTATTCATTTTCTTATAGTACACACATTCAAAATTATTATCCGATAACAGTGCTCTCCCTAAATCATTAACTCTTCCTGCACTCTCATAATTTTTTTTATGATTTGAAGCATTATATATTACTTCTTCAACAAATCGTGTACATACATATGTACTTGTGGAAAATCCATTTCCAGCATCTCTTGCTTGTCCATATTTTACTTTATGATTACCTATTTTTTCCACTAAACTTTTAGCTGCTGCGGCCATATTTCCATTTCCTTCGCCACCATCAACACTATCACTACTTGATTCTCCTGAAGTATAGCTTTCTCCACACAATGCGTCTCCGTCAACTTTTTCTTTTCTGTCATCAGATTGATTATATTCAATCAAGTCATCAATTGTATAATCTGATGTTTTAGAGTCGGTTTGACTTAATTTATCCTTCCATATTCTTGTTACAGTATGCTCAAGTCCATTTTCATAATCTGTATATTGTTTAAATGTAACACTATATGAATATGCAGTAGTCCTTTTTGTTGTATTTGTTGGATCATTTTGTGGTATTCCATCACCAAACCTACTTGCTTTATCTAAATTTGCCCCAGATATGTTCCCATTACTATCTACTGTAAGTCCATACATTGCATTTTCGCCTTTTTTATTTATGTCCTCTGTAGACATTGTTTTTGCATATGCTGCTATAGACTCATTCATAGAATCAGCATTTCTTCTTTTAGCAGCATCGGCATCACTATATACTTGGTAATTAAATTGATTTAATATTTTTGCATCAAAAACATCGGCCTCTTTTATATAAAAATTTGATGTATATTCGTCTTTTTGGCTTACAGCTTCTTCTTTCATCGGATCTACTGTTCCACCTGCTATTCCAGATGTTGTTCTAGTATTCTTTGGTGTCCTACTATCTTCAAATGTTTGTGAAGAACCAAGACGTAAAGAATAATTTTTATCTCCATTTTCATATTCACGTTCTATAACTTCTACAGTAACCATATCATGTTTTTTTACTTCATCATATGTATAATATCTTGTTACAGTTGTATGCTTTTTTAACTCATACCAATTTGCAACTATATTACTGTATGCTTCTTTTATTATGTTATATGAAAAAGCTGGCGCTCTGTTATTATCACTTTCAGTTCCATTTAGTACTGATGCATTACTCATTGCAAGAGGTATATACCATGTCTGCAAATATGGTAATGTTAAATCAATAAATTTATCAAGCTTAACTTCCTTTGGATCTCCTGCATTATTTTTTGTCGTATCAGGATACTTTAGTCCTCTTTCCTTGTCTTCCTTATAATCTTTTACTTTAGCACCCGCTGTATCAGTATGACTATATTTTACCCACTTTACACTATTAAAATTATATTTTTCTGTTAACAATATGTGTTTATATAAAGGTAATTTATCTTCTACATTAACAATTCTTTTTTCTTTATTATCTTCTTTTACATCTTTTGTTCCAATTTTATATTTCATTAACGTCTGAGTTTCAGCTCCGCCCTTTTCTTCGTCAATAAATTTATCATACATTGCATTTATATCTTTTAACTTTACTTTTATAAGGCTTGCTTTATCTTCATATAAACTTTTAGCATCTTTATCTAAATTAGTATTAGAAATATAGTCCTCAACACCACTTGTTACAACAGAACTGCTCTCTTTTATCATTCCCATCATTAAAAGTGCAGCTAATATTATAAATATAAACAATATAACAATAACAACTATTTTTACCTGCATTGGTAAAAGTTGCCATAAAGCCTTTATTCCTCTTCCTACAGCTTCTTTAAATGATTTCCATCCTTTTTGTGCAGTTTTTTTAGCACCTTGTTTTGCAGCTTGTCCAAGTGTTGAGCCACCTGCTGGCATTACATTTGAATCTGTTGATGGATCTTTATTATCTACATTATTATTTTTTTCATTATCCATTTTGCTCACCCTATTATAAATATACAAATAATTGACTTTCTTAAATTTAAATACAATTTTAAAAATTAACTAACCAAAAATATACGTACCTTTTTAAATTTAATATATACAGTATATATTAAAATTTAAAAAAAAACAACATTGTATAATAAGAATTCTTTTCTTTTGTTCTGTTTCACAAATTATTTAAAATACTATTTTAATAGTAGTTTCTACTTCATCAATATTTTTTATAATATTTTAAGTTCACTATTATTTTTTCAAAGCGAATAACAAAAATATTCAATATTCAAAAAACTCAAAATATCCCTATTATAAATTTTGCTTATTTTAAAATTTATTATGCTACTAAACTTCTTATATTACTTTCCTTATTTTTTATATGCCCCTTAGAAAAATTTAACATTACTATAAGGCTTAGTGTTATAATCTCTATCTATTCTACTATTTTATATCTCCACTTCAAATCTCATCTTATACATTTTTTTACTATTAAAAAAGCCTGAAAATACTCTTGTTGACGAAACTAAATTTTTTCTATAATTCCAATATTTATATTTACTTTCACTTAATCTGTAAACTATTCTTAACTAAGAATTTTTTCTAATTCTCTTCTAAAATATTTTACACCCCTATGTAAAAATATCTTAATTACGAATATCAAATTCAACATTGTTCATACAAGGTAATCATTTTTTCAATTTTTCATTTGCTTTTGTCGCATTTTTTATTTTTTATTGATACGCATCTTAAAACGCACAAACTTAGTTTTTTCAGCATTTTGAATATTAAAGCTTTAAAAAAATAGATAAATAAATATTAAAAAATTTTTTTGAAATATAATAACTAATCTTAAAAATGATAACACACAACATATTTAACAATATTTTATGTTTAACTATATCTTTTTATATATTGAATCGATCTTTTATTTACACAAATAAATATATATAATAAATTCTAAAAAATACACCAATTACTCATATAGATATAGAACAGCTCTTGTTCCAATAAATTTATATGAATTTTCTGGATTATCAGTAAAATCTGTTTCAGAAATATAATTAGAATCTGCGTTTTCAAAGTTTGAACCAACAGCTAATCTATATATTTCACCAGTACTTGCCTGTGTCCACTCAGCTACATTTCCAAATATATCATATATATTATTAATACAATAATTTGGATTTTCTCCTGTATAATTTAGTTTTCCTGAAAAATTCCCCTTATTTTTCATAGAAAAGGCATAATCTCTTGTGCTTTCATTAGAATAAAACCAAATTAAAATTGCATTCCATTGACATCCCCATATCATTTCACTTTTGGCATTTTTATATTGGTACATGTTTTTACATAATGAAAACATATTACTCCATGTGTTTTCAGCTATATGATTTTGACCATATTTAGAAATACCTTTATTATCCCCATTATCATGTAAATTTGTTATATTTCCTATTTCAAACATTGAAACATAAAATCCCTTATATTTTATTAAATACTCTACCATCTCATTAAATCTTTGCTTTTCATCGGAATCATTAGACGAAGGTTCTGATGTTATTTCAAAAGACCCAACATTTAATTTTATTTCTTTATTATTTCCATCAAAATAATATATTAAAGTTTTATAATTATCTCCATCTTTAACAACAAGAGGATATTTGTCATTTTCTACCATTTCATTTGCTTCATCATAAGAATTTGCAACTACATTTTCAACAGGAACCCATACAAATTGATTTCCTTTCAATTTTTTAAGAGTTTCGTAGTCAGTTCCTTTTTCTTGATCTTCTTTGCAGTCAGATATTACAAGTCCATTTTCTTTATTTCCTCCAACTGTATAAAATGTTATATTTTGAGATTGCTTATTACTAATTAATGTATAAATAATATATCCAATTATTATTAAAATAAGAATAAATATTATTGACAAAATTAATTTATTTTTCCTATTTTTCATAATTCATCTCATTCCTTTCATAATGTATAAAAAATTATTAAAATGAATCATAAATGATAATTATAAGTTTAAATAATAAAAAAATTTTTAATATATGCTAATTATTATTTATCCAATTATTACCAATTTTACCTTTTTCTTTTCTGGTATTATACGTTTAATACTTACTAATACTTTTTGGCCATATTCTATTCCATTTACATGTTCAGCTAGTCCAACAACGTTTGGTGCAATTTCTACAAATATTCCAGATTTTATTCTGTTTCTTACAACGCCATCTATTATATCTCCTTCTTTAAATTTGGAAATATTTTCCTCAAATGTTCCCTGCAATTCTTTATATGAAAGTTCAATTCTTCCTGTATCCCTGTCATATTTTTTTACAACAACATTTATTCTTTGTCCAACATGTAAAATATCAGAGGCATTTTGAATTAATATATCAGATATATTTTCTAATTTTAATATACCGGTTACTCCTCCTCCAACATCTACAAAAGCTGCATAATCATTAGTACTTACAACTACACCTTTTAATTTCATTCCAGGTTTCAAATGCATATACATCCATTTTCTAACCTTTAACTCTAATATTTTTTTAGATACAATTAACTCGATATCATTTTCATTTTTTATTATTTCCTTTATACATACATGTAAAATTTTTCCTTTTTTGTTAATTATATGTTTTTCTTCAACTAAACCATCATCTCCAACTATGCTTGAAGACTCTTCTCTTGGAATAATTGCTTTTATATTTTTTCCTATTATTCCAATCATATTTAAACTTTCATCAATATCTGTTACATATATATCAACAACTTGTTGCTTTTGTTTTATTTCTTCTAATTGTTCTAATGAATAATTTTTTTTATTAGGAGCACTTTTACGTGCTCCATCTTTTTTTACAGATTTTTCCATATAAATTATTTCCCCTTAAAATTAAGTATTAATTGATACTGTTTTTATTTCATCACCAATTTTAACTTGTTGAAGTCTAATTGTTTTTATCTTGTTTTGATCTTGACTACTAATCGCAAAAAATAGCTCTTTTTCTAAAGAACTTCCTGGTGTAAGAATATCTTCATCAGCAGATATAACTGTTCCACCCATATTTGCTCTCTTACCATCACTCATTATTGCGGTAACATTAGTTATATTATCAAAATTATATTCAACATTTTTATCACTATTATTAGTTATTTTTAAAGTATATGTAATTCCATTTTCTCTAAGTATTGTTTTTGTGACTTCATATTTTATATTATCAATTATTGTTGTTTTCGTACTACTTGAAATTGTCCCTTCATTTGTCTCTGTATATGTATTATTAACTATTGGTATTGAATTTTGTTCAAAAGATAATGTATATTCGTATGGTTTTGTTTCAATTACATTAACGTATTTTGAAACATTATTACAAGTATAATTAAATCTATATACATAAACATCTGCTTTTTGAATATTAACTGTACATTCACCAACTGAAATACCATTATTTGATATAAATCCTGATTCTTCTAAAAAAGCTTGGTAATTCTTTTCAGTTATATTCTTTTCTGATTTATATTCTTCATTTAATTTCTGATATAATTGATTTAAATCTTTTTCAGCTAAAAGAGAAATTATTTTAGTTTTATATATATCTATAGCTTTCTCTTTTTCATCAATGTCCTCATAAGTAAATTTAGAATTTGAAACAATTGAATCATTACCCTTTGGCCACCATATGTATATTATAACCAAAACAGCAAGTACAGCATAGGCTATTATAAAAATTAAAGTAAAATTAAATGTTTTTTTATTAGTATCCATATATAATTACTCCTTAATCTATATAAAAAATATTATATTTTTTATTTTCAGTATCAAGTATTATTCCGATATATGCATTATCACTTTCATTTTGTGTTGATAATTGACAAATATATGCATTATCATATTTATCCATTTTATATACTGAAGTTATCAATGGTTCAGGGATCAACGTAAAAACATCTTTTTCTTCACCAATAACTTTTGTTATAAGATTATTGGCTTTATCCAAATATTTTCCTTTTCCAAGATACTTTCTATAATTTGGATCTAATGCATTATAATAATACTCTACATCTTTAACTTCCTTTGTAAACTTAGACTGATACGTATTTATAAACTTATATACTATTTCGTTCAAATTCCAATACACATCCCTATCATTATTCGAAGTCGATTCAATAATTAAATCGTCTATGTTTGTATTTTTATAATCTATTCCTTCAGTTTTTTTTGTAACACTTTTTAATATTCCTAAAATAACAATTAACAACAATAATATAGTAATTATTAATATCAATCTCTGTTTCGGATTTATATTACCTTTTATATCTACTAACTTCATAATTAATTTTTGTATGTACTATATTGCTTATAAAAACAAGCAATATAATACATACTTCCTCCTATTTTCTATTGTAATCCAATATCCTTTTCTATTTTTGTAGTTATATTTTTAACTCTTTTTGCCTGACTTGCTCTCTTTGAATTAGTTATTTTTAAATTAGCTTCCATTTGTGCTAATTGTTTATCAAGATTACTACTTGCCTTGGCTTTAGAGCTTATTCCTCTAGAAGCAGCAGAAACAGCCTTAGTTAAATTTTCACCTAATGCATCTCCTGCTCCAATTCCATATGCAGCAGCTTTATGTATTTGATCATAGTCATTTGTAGCAAGTCCAGACATTAATCCAACAGATAATCCAGCTGTTCCACCAACAATAGCACCTGCTGTTTCTGTAATACCAGATGCGAGATCTTGAATACCTTGTCTTCTTTTAGCTTTTGCCTTTGATATTTCATCATCATATTTATCCATAATTTTAAGATAATCATCTTGTGTTTTGTCCATATTATTCAGTCTTGATGGAGTAGTAGCATTTTGTGCCATTGCTTGTTTTGCTTTATTAATTCCAGCTTGAATACCCATATTTGCTCTGTATCCACCCATATCTCCATTTTTCTTTGCCTGCATTGCTTTTTCGTAATATTCATTTCCTTCTAGCAAATTATTTTCTCCAGTTGCTTCATTAACATTAGGTGCTCCACCGTTTACAGGGTTTCCATTTTTATCAATTCCCTTTTTATTCAATCTTGACAACATAGAAGCCTTAGCTTTTTTCTTATCAGTTCCTGCCCCAATCATACTGCCAATTCCTCCTGCCATTTTAGGAATATTATTAAAAATTCTTCCTACTGCTTTTAATGCCATATATGAAGCCATCAAACCATGAGGCGGTTTATTTTGTAGTAATCCACTATCAAGTCCAAATATTTTCTTAGTTATTTGCTCCATCTTAGTTAAAGAAGTAAGCAAAATAATGCATAAAACACCAAGTGATTGAACCGTAGCTTGTTCTGAAACTTTCGAACCATTATCTTTTATAAAAGTTAATATAATACTAAGTACGATTGCAAGAATAAAAGCTTGTATTGTTTGTACAAATACCAAAGCACACAATTCTTTTATCCATGTTGTAAAAACTCCCTTTTGCATTTTTTCTTACCTCCTAACTTGCGGACTTCATAAAGAAGTCATATATAACAACTATTGGGCCAAACATTGAAAGCATTATAACATAAAATAATCTTTTTACATACATAATTAAATACATACATGATTGAAAAATAAATATACCGTATAATAAAGCTCCTGTAACAGAAAGTTTTGATGCTCTCCATCCAGTTATTTTTGTTTTTTCTCCGCCTTCATCAGTTGTTTTTGTTTCAGTTGTATATACATATGCTGATTGCTTAAAAAATGCTCCTAAATTAGCTATTATATCATTTGCTGATGTATTAACTGCTGTTTTATTACTTGCAGCACCAATTATAGCTTGATCAACCTTTAACCTATATTTAATTGCGTAATTAACAATGCTATTTCCTAATATTTCCTCAAGTTGTGAAACGTCCAAGTTATTATAAACATTCTTGAAACAATTATCAATATTACCGTTTATTGGAATAGTAATACGATTATTAGATTTTTCTTTTAATCTTTTATTAAAAGCCTCTTGTTCATTATTAGAAATCAATGATGTATATCCTCCCTTATCTGATGGAAGATAATTAACTTTTTCATACCTAAGTTGTGAATTTTCAAAATACCTTAATTCATCCCACACAGCAGCCTTATTATCTCCTGTCCCCGGATTTGTAGTATAATTTCCTATTAAAGTAACATACATTGCTAATGTTTTTTTATAATCATCGCTTGCTTTAAATGCTTCTCGTCCTTTTGTGGTATTTGGATAAAGATAACCATGTATAACAGAGAATTTACCATTGTTACTTTCCTCTTTATATTTTTTTGAATCCTTTGTACTTAAATTTGCAGCGTCCACAACATCATGTTCAAGTACAGGTGTAGAAATATTTTTCATATAATCATCTTTACTACTGAAAAATTTTCCTATATTTTCAGAAGTTGAATCTTCTAAAGCAGGATTAAACAATCTTCCAACTGATTTTTTACTTACATTTTCAGCTGGCGGACAATAATCTGAGTTCATAATTAAATTAGAAGCTATTTGTGAATTCTTTACCAAAAAGTCTTTAGAAGCACTGAGATCATCTTGATCATTTTGAGCATTCGCATCTATAAAACCTTTTACTCTATCTTCAGGTGATAAAACACTATTTAAGGCTTCCTGAAAATCAACACTTCCCAAACCTTCTTTTTCAATAGTTGACATCAATACATTACTTGCAATTTCAACCATTTGCTCATTAACCCAAAATACAAAAGCTAGGATATAATGCATTAAAAACAGCATTACAATACATGTTGCCCAATTTACAATTGCTTGTTTATATTTTGCTTTTTCAGCCGCAATACTTGAAATTGCAAGACGTATAGCCATTACACCAACAGCCACGCCTAAAAATAACACTGCAAGAGAAAAAATTGTTGAATATACACGTTTAACAACTTTTCCAAGTATAGAAGGAGCATTTGATGCACCAAATAGTGATGAATCTGCAGGATTTAAAAAATTAATATCAAGAAATCCTATACTATTAAATATTATTCTATCAGCCCACGGAAATATATTATCTCCAGTTAATACACTAAAAATTCCTCCTATTAAACTTTCCGCAAGTGAAGCTACAGCATTTATCATATTAGCTAAAACATCTAAAAGAACTGAATCCTTAATTTTAGATTCAAGTGATGTTTCAGTAACTTTTGTGTTTTTGCTATACGACTCATTAATTGCCCCAAACACAGATGTAAAATTAGTAAATAACATTACAACAAGACTTATACAAATTATGATTTTATATGTTTTTTTCTTCATTTAATCACCTTATTCTAGATGGACTAACTTTTAATGTTAGTCTAGTCTATTCTTTTCTTTTTTAAATTTTCAACAACTCTGTTTAAGTTTGTTTCAACAAATTCAAATTCTCTTTGTGTAGGTTTTATAGCCATAATTGCAGAATCATATCCTATTTTTATCAAACCTTCACCTCTTTGACAAGTAAGAAGGAAGTTTTCCTCACCTTCACTAAGTTTAAATACTTCTTTTAAATAAGAAATTTCAGATTTATCTTGTGCAAGGAATAACTTAGTATCTGCAGATGTTAAAACAACTTGTACGCTTTTGTTTTCATAGAAATCTTGGAATTTCTGTGATACAACTGTAAGAGAAACATTTCTTTTTCTTGCACGTCTTGACATAGTATTTAAGAAATCAACAGCTTCAGGATATGGTAAAAGCATCCAAGCCTCATCTATTAAAACTCTCTTACTTTTTGCCCTATTTTTATCCTCACTATTTTTCTTAACATACTTTTCCCAAATCCAAGATAAAAGAATTTGTTGTGCAAGTGGTCTTGCAAATCTTTCTTCAAGTTCAGATATATTTATATTAATGAAAGGACAATCATCTAGTAATTCAAATGTTGATTGACCATCAAAATATGCCATTTGCCCATCAAATTTCTTACAGAATTGTTTCATAACTTTTATCAAATAATCATAATGATATTGATATGTATCATTATCATTTTCTGCTGCTTTCTTTTCTAATCTTTCATACCAAGAACTAACTGTAGGCATATCTTTTTTCTTTTTAGTTGTATCTCCATCTTCCATATCAATTACAGAGCCTGTATACAATGAACTTGGATCACTTGTTATACCTTTATCAGCATATTCTTCTGCAACAATTTCTGCAATTATTTGTTTTGTAAGTTCGTTAACTTCTTCAGACTTTGTAGCACCACGTGCCATTGTTAAAAGAGCCTGAGTTACGTCTTCAACCTTATTTTCTACATTTAAAGCATATCTCTCTTTTCCTGTAATTTCATCTTTTACAATTTCTGTTTCAATATCAAATATATTTATTATTGTACTACTCTTTGGACCAATATTAACATTAATTCCACGTAAAGCTTCTGCAACAACTACATACTCTCCTTCAGCGTCTAGTACTAGGTTCTCAACTCCCATAAGGATTGCAGATCTTGCCATAATAGTTTTTATTGTAACTGATTTACCTGCACCAGACTTACCAAATATAATCATATTATAGTTTGTTAAAGTACTACTAAAATTATCAAATATTATAGGAAGGCCTGTTTGTTTGTTAATTCCTATTGGAACTCCCATATTATGACCAGCTTCAGCATTAACAAATGGAAAAACCGTAGCCATAGAACCTCTATCAAATGTATGCTTTCTTGACATTTTATTATTATTAAGTGGTAAATTTGACTGAAATGCTTCTTCTTGAAGAGCCCATGCAGCTTTTAGACCTAATAAATTCTTTGACGCTTCCATTGCAAGTAATTCAGATAATTTATCAAGTTCATTTTTGTTATATGCAAACAAAGTACATAAAATTGTTGCATCAAATAATTTATTATATCCTGCAGCAATCTGATCTCTTAACGCTTCAGCCTCCGCTTGTTTTGTTGATAATACAGACTCTCTGTTTATATCTCCTCTGTCATGTGCAACATATCTTTCAGATTGTAATTCAACAATTTGTTTATTAAGTTGATTTTGAGATGTTGTTTCAGATATAGGAGTGATATATACTGAAGCATTTATATCACCAAATTCATATATACCAGATAAGAAATATGGAAACGTTGCTTGTCTTGGTATAGTTGTTAAGTAGAAGCTTCTCGCAAATCTAGAAATTTTAGAGAAAATCTCTAAATAATCATAATGTGATGCATCTATTCCAGAAGGAGCAAGTAAGTCTTTTAGTGTTGACTTGTTAAGTTCAAGACTATTTGGTAAATTTTCATTTGCTTTAATAAGTTCATCTTGTGGTTGCTGAGTATCAACTTGGCCTTTTTTTAATTTTGTTTTCTTTTCCTTTTTTTCTTTATTTTTTCCCATATATCAAAATCCTCCTAACCACTATATTATAGAATCATTTTCAGATGAACTTGTTGAGTCATCCAATCTAGATGATCCCATTCTATCATCGAATCCATCTGATAAGTTGATATCAAAATCATTATCACTCTTATTAGCTAAATTTCTATTGTATTCAAAATTGCTGTCATCAATTTTTATTTTTTGTACTATAGGTCTTTGTTCAGATGCGCTATTCTCATCTTTAGGTTTTTTAGGTATATCATTAATATTTGTTTTTATATCTTCTTTATTATCAGAAGAATCATTAGTGTTTGTATCAAACTCTGTATTACTTTCATTTTTAGTATTTTCTTCTTTTAATCCAGTATCTTTCTTTATATCATTATTATCTATACCAACATCAACGCCCAATGTTTCTGTTAATTCCTGATATTCAGCTCCAGCTTTTTCTAAGATATCTTTTTTAGTTTTTCTAAATTCTTGAATTAATTTTTCATTTGCCTTCTCTTTTATATCAATTGGAACATTTTCACGTCTAACAATTTCACTTGCTTTTTTACTTATTTGCTCTTCAATATCAAGCTGTTTAATTCTTGGAGAAATATATTCCCCTTCTTTAATAGATTCCTTTAATGTTTCAAGAGCCTTAATTCTAGCTTCGTTATCTATTTCTTCTTGTAATTTCTTTTGTTTCTTTAGGAAAATATCTTCGCTAGTTGAATATAATCTGTAAAATCCTGAATCAAGAGCTTCCTTAACGCTCATAAGTCCTTTATCGTCTCTATTATATGCTGTGTACAATACATCTGCAATTTCGTTTGAGTTTAAAATTCTTCCAGTAACAGAACAACCGGCAAGTCCGTTAATTATTGACTGCGCACGTGTTACAAGTTCATTATAACAAATATTTCTAACTTCTTCCTTTGTAAATCTATCTATAGCATTTATTTCTGAAGAATTATATGATACTAATACAAAAAATGTTCTTTGTAACAAGCTCTTATTTAAACTTATTCTTTCAACATAATTAACAATATCACTTGCATACTCATAAACATTTAAAGTTTTATTTCTTTCTTTTTCTATATTACTTATTTCTTCCTTAGTGGAATCAAAAGCTTCATTTACTCTGTTATATTCTTGGTTAACATTTTCAAATTCTTCTTTTATTTTATCAACATGTTGTTTATATACCTTAATTGTTCCTTTAAGATCTAAATTTTGTGCTTGAACATATAACTGAATTGGTGATGTTAAGGTATTTAAAAATGTTATAAAACCTTCTTCAACAGATAATTGTTCAACATCAGACATTAAGTCATAATTAATACCTTTACATTGTATCATCATAGTATATCTTGTTCCTTTATTTTGTATGATCATGTTGTCTGATATTTCATCAAACTCCATAAAATCAAAAACATCTTCTTTTTTTATTTCATGTTTTTTTTCTTTTGAAGATGATTCTTTACCACTTGTTGAACTTTTACCACTTTTAGAATCAATTCCTTCATTTTGTTTTTTTACCACTACAAAAAAAACAATTCCAAACACTCCAAGTATAACTAACATAACAATAGGTATAACTAAAGTTCCCATATTATTTTCCTCCTCTTTTTAAATTGTACAGATATATTTTTTTTCTTTTCTTAAAAGTTATAGCTCTAAAAATTATATCACTTAAATATTCTCCACCTGCTTTTCTAAATGGTCCCATAAATTTTGAATCGGGTATTTTTAAAGCACCAATAATATATCCGTATTCCACCAAAAATTCCAGTTATAACAAGTCCAGCAACAAGTGGAAATCCATCAAAAATACTTGACATTATGTACCATACCAAAGCTCCTATTAATCCAATAGATACCGTAAAAGCAAAAGATTTTATTGTAAAAATATATAATATTCTTGACTCACCTTTTGCACTACGAGGTACAAAATACGATTTTCCCATAAAAATTCCTCCTTTGTTTATTTATGCCAATAGATCTTGTAAGGCTTTTGCAAATACGTCAAGGACTGTAACTGACGAAAACGTTAATATAATTCCTATTACAAAATATGCTGATTTACCTTTTAATTCTGCCTTTCCAGTAGCTCCACTAAATATATATCTTACTCCAACATATATAACGCCAACAATTGCTGCAACTTTTACTATCATCATAACGACACCTAATAATCTTCCAAAAAGATTTCGATATGAATGATCCGCATTACTAACCAAAAATAATTGAGTTCCACCTGTTCCAATTAATATAATATCTCGTATGTATTGCCATCCAAAAAAGAATACACAAGCCACAAGAAGTGTCATTAAACTTTCTTTAACTTCAGATTTTCCTTCAACGCTTCCAAACATATACTTAACTCCTAAAAACATTGTTGCAATTATTATAAGAGTTGTTCCAACATAATTTACTATATCCATAAATTGATTTACTATTTCAATAGATTTCTCTGAAACATTTCCTTCGCCTTCTTCTTGAACATCATTAAACCAGTCTCCCGCACTTTCCCAAAAAGTTTTGGTCTCACTTCCAGAATTGTTCGGAGCATCGGCCTTAACAAAATTAAAGAAAGGCATTACACTTAAAATTATCATTATCATAAGACATGAAGTTATAATTTTACTTTTTTTCATTTATATCACCTTATATTTAAACTTACATTTATCTTTTTTCTTAAATTAGATTATATCAATAAATCAAAAAAAAATCTATATTTTTGATAAAAAATAGATTTTTTTATTTTTTTGTAATATTTTTGTAATTTTAATGTAATTTTAAACCACATTAGATTTCAAAAATATCCTAAAAATATCATCAAAAGCTCCTGTTACAAAACCGACAACTGAAGATGCTCCAAAAACTATTACCATTCCAATAGCCAAATGAATAAGTCCTTTCTTTAAATCAGCTTTTGAATCAGCAGATGCAAACATGTACCTTACACCAGCAAATATTATTCCAGCCATCGAAGCAACCTGCAAAATGACAATTAAAACTCCAAAAATTTTACTTAAGGCATTATTAAAATTTTTATATCTAAAAAGATCAGGATCATCTAGTGATTCTCTTCCACTTTCTATCACTTCTTGAGTTGGAGTAAAAGTATCAACTTCTCCAACATTTGACCATTCTCCTAACTTTTTTACATCATTAACATTTTTTCCTGTTTTTTCATCACTACTTTTATTTTTTTTTGAATAATAAATAGGACAATTTCCAGATTCTTCGTCTATATTATTTTCAACTTCACTAACTGTATTTGCATATATATTATTACCATATATGTTTATAACATTTACTATAGCAACAACTATAAAGATTGAAATACAAATTTTTTTTAGTTTTATTTTCTTCATATCTTTCCTCCATTAACAAAAAAAGAAAAAGTCTAATACCACTGACTTTTTCTTTTTTATACATAACACAAGACTTCAAACTATTTTTTTGGCGTTAAGTCACCTGCAAAATTTGTAATTAACTGTATAACTGTAGAAGCACCAAATACTAATATAGCACCTATAACAAGCCATATCATTTGCTTCTTTATATCTGCCTTTGAATCAGCAGATGCAAACATGTATCTAACACCTGCAAAAACAACAGCAGCTATTGCAGCAACTTGAAGTACTGTTAAAATAATTCCCCAAACTGCTCCAATTGACTTAACAGTGTTCCCAGATGTGTCAGCATTTACTTTCATATCACCTGTAAAGTTTCCAAATCCTGCTTTATCAGCAAAAACGAAGTTAGACGAAATCAACATAACAGCTAACATCAAAACAGGTAGCACTCTTAAAAATATTTTTTTAGACTTTTTCATAATTTCCTCCTTATGTTCTCATACATAAATTAATTATATCAATAAATAAAAAAAATGCAATACTTTTTTTAAATTTTATAAAATTTTTTAATCATTTTTTTATACATTTCTAGACATACTTCATATTTTATGGTATAAACTAGTTATATTATTGTGGAGGAAACCAATGAAAAAAAAGAAATTTTTTTTATATATTATTTTTGTTATTATATTATTTTTATTTATTTTAGGAATAGCACCTTTATCTTTCCAAAATGACACATTATTTGATATATCGCTTGGAGATAAATATATAAATGATGTTATATCAACTATTGATGAATATTCCATACATGAAAATCTAGAATATACACCTCAACATTTTATGGTAAATATTATCACGTATTTAATATATAATTTTTCTGGATTTTTTGGATTATACATCTGGTGTATTATTCTTACATGTATACTTGCTTTTTTATTTTATGTTGCAAACAAATTATTTGTAAAGAACAAATTAATTTCATATTTGTTTGTATTTGCAGAACTTTCAATATTAACACCATTTATATCAATAAGAGCTCAAATGTATAGTTATATATTCTTTTTACTAGAACTAATATTTATTGAAAAATTTTTAAGAAGCAAACAATATAAATACTTAATCCCACTTAGTATATTACCATTATTTATAATAAACTTTCATGCTGGTACTGTTTATTTTTACTTTATTATAATTTTTGTATATTTACTTAACTACATTAAAATAAAAACAAGTAAAATTGAGTATAACAAAGATTATGTAACAAATTTGAAATATTTATTAATTCCAATAATATTTGGAATCTTATTTACATTTGTAAATCCATTTGGATATAATCAAATAATGTATTGTGTTAAGACTTTAAGTAATTCTTTTATTAATGCATATATATCAGAATTCCAGCCTATTAATATAAAAAACACATGCGGTGAATTTTTCTATATATATTTACTTTTAATAGTAGTTTCTATACTTTATACTAAAAAGAAAATAACGCTAGAAAGATTATTTCTTTTACTTGGAACATCTTTTATGACATTAATGACACTAAGACATTTTTCTTTATTTGTAATATTTACAGTTCCTTGTTTGGAGTATATAGAAGAACTAGTGATAAAATTTAAAAATTTGTTATATAAAGGTATTACTAAACAAGGTGTAAAAGTATTAAGAATTACTATTATAGCAATGTATTTATTAATAGCTATATGTTTTTCATTCAAAAATAGTTTTAGTAATAACAGAGCTGGATATCTTCCTAAGTCAGTATATCCAATAGATTCTGTAAATTATATAAAGGAAAATATTGGAAATAATTCTAGAATATTTAACGAATACACTTATGGTAGTTTATTAATGTTTAATGATATAAAATGCTTCATAGATTCAAGATGTGATCTTTATACTAAAGAGTATAATAAGGACTGTACTGTTGCTGAAGACTATATAAATGCTATTAACTGTACAGGAAATTATGAAGAAATTCTTAGTAAATACAATATTGAATATTTGTTAATTTCAAAAGATTCTGCTTTAGCAAAAAATATCTTTAACAATTCAAAATACGAAAAAATATTTGAAGATAAAATATCATATGTTATTAAAGTTAATCATTAAATATATATTTTTATGGAAAACATTACCAATTATCATATAAAATTTATAGAGAATATAAAAAGAATTCAATTTAAAATAATATCATAAAGAGTTGAATTATTCACGTTTTTCAGCTCTTTTTTTGAACTTTTTTTACAGCCCCCTTTTATTTCTTTTGTTCGGAGTAATCATAGTAAAATCTCTGAAACATATGATATAACTTAATTTCAAAATTCATTTTCAAGTAAATATATGTTTTAATAAAAATCCTTCTTGCAAATTAATATAAATATAATTTTTTCGAAATGCTAATTAAAACTGTATGAAGATTAGAAAAAAAGAAGAAAATAACATTAGTGCTTCCCAAAAATAAAAATAATTGATTTTTGGGAAATAAAATGCTATAATACTATTGAGGTGAAAAAATGTGAAATTAATAAAAAGAAATTACTTAAATACTTTGATAAATGTAATGGGGACACCAGATATAAAAGTTATTACAGGGGTTAGAAGAAGCGGAAAATCTAAACTTTTAGAAGTATTTAAAGAATATATAAAAAACAATGTTGAAAATTACAATATAATAGATATAAATTATAACTCTTTAGATTTCGAAAATATTAAAGAATATCATAAACTAAATGATTTTGTTAAAGAAAGATATGTAAAAGGAATGAAAAATTTTCTTTTAATAGATGAAGTACAAATGTGTGAAGGATTTGAAAAAACAATAAATAGTCTTCACACAGAAGAAAAATATGATATTTATATAACTGGTTCAAATGCTTTTTTATTAAGTAGTGATTTAGCGACACTGTTTACTGGAAGAACATTTGAAATAGAAGTTTACCCCTTCTCATTTAAAGAATATATAGAATATTTTAAATATGAGGATATAGATGAAGCATTTAAAAAGTATGTTTTAGAAGGTGGAATGTCAGGTTCATATTTATATAATTCAATAGATAAAAAATATGACTATCTAAATAATGTATATAACACATTAATAGTTAGAGATATTTTTGAAAGAAATAATATTAAAGATCCTAAATTAATGAGTTCACTAAATGACTTTCTTATGGATAATATATCTAACAGAACTTCACTTAGAAATATTTCTAATTCTTTAAACTCAAGTGAATCAAACCTTGAAACTAACCACAAAACTATTGGAAATTACATTCTGTACTTATGTGAATCTTTTGCTTTCTACAAAATATGTAGATATGATATAAAAGGGAAAAAATATTTAAATAGTGATGAAAAATACTATTTATCTGATCATGCTTTTAAATATGCACGTTTAGGTACAAAAAATATGGATTATGGAAGAACATACGAAAATATAGTTGCAATCGAGTTGTTAAGAAGAGGATATGAAGTATATACTGGTGTATTATACAATAAGGAAGTAGATTTTGTGGTTACAAAACAAAATGAAAAAATCTATATTCAAGTATCTGATAATTTAGATAATGAAGAAACTTTAAAAAGAGAAACCGAACCATTATTACAAATAAAAGATGCTTATCCTAAGGTAATAATAGCAAGAACAAAACATGATGATTATCAATATGAAGGAATACAGATATATGATATAGCAAATTGGCTTACAAAATAAATGGTAGCTGCAAAAAAAGTCCAATAAAAAATTTACTAAAATTATTATAATTTTTTTCTTAAATCAGAAAAACAGCAGGTATGACATTAGTCATATCTGCTTTATGTAAAATATTGCTCTATGCACACTTTTCAATACTCTTTTTACATAGCAACTGTTATTATTTGTATATTTTTGTCGAACACTTTTTCTTTACATTCAAATAAAAATATTATATAATTAATTCATATTTATTAGGAGTGATGTTTTGCTTAAAAAATTTTATATTTCATTCATAATTTTTTTATCTATATTTAGTGTATTTTTTTCAAATTTATCTGATAGTAAATCAACTACATTAGATAATAACGATACAAGCCTATATTTTCCAATTAATTCAAAAAACTTTTCATCATATTATGGATATAGAGATTTAAACGGAAAAAGTAATTTTCATGACGGAGTTGATATTCCAGCATCTCCAGGAACAAAGATATATTCTTGTAACAATGGCGTAATAATTAATTCATGTTTCTTAAAAGGATATGGTAATTGCGTTATTATACTACATGACGATGGCAAAAAATCATTATATGGTCATCTATCAGAAAACTATATAGTGTCAAACGGAATGTACGTAAAAAAAGGAGAAAATATAGGATATGTAGGGCCGAAATATTTATCTGATGGAAAACTAAACGGATATACAACAGGCCCACACTTACATTTTACAATTTTTCTTCAAAATGGAAAAACAACAAATCCACTTGAATTTTCATATCAAGAAAAAGAGTAAGACTCGCTATAAATCTTACCCTTTAATTATTATTATTTATTCTCATCTACTTCTTCATTTTTATTATTTTCTTCTTCATCTATAACTGAAAACTTAGATACAGAAAGTTCATATGCAACTTTTTCTTCAACAGTTCCATCAGCCTGTTTTTTTTCATATTTTCTTGACTGAATTCTACCGCTTAATTTAACCATTGCTCCAGTTTCTATATTTTCACAAAATTTAGCATTTCTTCCCCAAAGAATACATGGAATGTAATCAGACTTTTTGTATGTTCTATTTACTGCTATAAGTAGGTCTGTTATTTCTCTTCCAAGAGGAGTTTTTCTATATATAGGTGGTTTGCATATATACCCTATAAATGTAGCATCATTTAAAGTAATCATACTTTCATCGTCTATTTTCTCAATCTCTTTTGTAAATATTGTAAGAACAAGCTTACTTTTACCATTTGAAGTTGGCTCATTATATGATCTAAACTGTCCTGTTATATGAATTAAATCACCTACATTTAAACTGTCTAAATCAATTATTCTTTCAGAAATTATAACTGGCAATTTGTCAGAATAATTACTAAGTCTATTAGTTTCTATATAAAATTTATAAAATTTTTCATCGTAAACTTCATGACTAAATTCAATAGCTGAAGCTAACCTTCCACCTATTTTAACTATATTATTTTCTAACTCGTTTTCCATTCAAAAACTTCCTCCTTTGAAACTTATATATTACTATTCTTATGTATAAAGAAAAAAATAATTACTAATATACATGCATTATATCATAATATTTCATTTTTGTAAACACCTTATGTAAACATTTACATATATCTTTTATTATAAATAAAAAATATTCAAAACAAATGTAATATTTTTGTAATATTTATCTTTTATCTGCAACTTCCCTTGTAAGTGCTGTCCAAGTATTGCAACCAACTATTCCATCAGCTTTTAATCCTTTGGATTTTTGGTAATTAATAACAGCTTTTTTAGTATTTGTTCCAAATATGCCATCTATATTTCCCGCGTTATATCCTAAAAAATCTAAAGCATCTTGAAGTGTTGCAACATAAACACCCTTACTTCCCTGTCTAATTGTTGGATATCCACCTCTTGCACAAGCAGGATTCTTAGCTCTTGTATCTATATGTACCCACGTAGGTGTTAAACTTTCTGGTTCAACATATGTATATAATTTGTAATTTGTTGCAAGTTTTCTTAATTTTGTTCTCTCTTCATTATTAAGTTTTTGCCCAACATCAAGTGCAACACCAGCATAATGTTGACTCATTGCAGAATGTCCACCCTCTCTTATCCTCTTAAATCCATAACCAACGGGTATTGGTTTTCCATATAACTCTCTTAACTTATTAAAAGCTTCCATTGTTCTCCTATCTGTCCATAAGACATCAGAATTCGAAGAGCCCTTAAATTCTTTTACAGTTAAATACCTATCTTTTGAATATGGCATTGGTTCATTCAACTCTCTATAATATGTTTCCATCCTATTTGTTGTAGGATTATATACTAAAATTTTCATACTTATTTCCCCCTCGTAATATTATATGAAATTTTTACTTTAAGGGTTAGAAAAAAATAATAACTACAACAATTTATAATTGTAGTTAAACTAAATAATTTTTTATTTGACATATTTCTACTTTTTCTATATAATATATAACAATAAAAGGACGTGATATTATGCAGTTTAATACTATATTTATGTATCTTTTTATATATAGCGTTATAGGTTGGATATGTGAAGTAATCTTTTGTAGAATAGTACATGGAAAGTGGACAAACAGAGGATTTCTCTCTGGTCCATATTGCCCTATTTATGGATTTGGTGCTTTATTTATATTGCTATTACTAAAACCATTTACATCAAACCCAATTTTAATATTTGTTTTATCAGTTTTAATAACTACCACTCTTGAATATATAACAAGCTTTGCAATGGAAAAAATATTTAATGCAAAATGGTGGGATTACTCTAATGAACCTTTAAATATAAATGGTAGAGTTTGTATAGGTACAGCTATACCATTTGGAATTCTTGGAATTATTTTAGTTTATTTTGTACATCCATATGTAACTATAGCAATACATTTAATTCCAGATTTTTTAGCAAACTATATCATAGGTGGTCTAGTTTCATTAGTTCTTTTAGATATTGTAACTACCCTAAGTACTTTATTTAATCTTAAAGATAAACTTGAAGAAGCAAAACTACTTGCAGAGAAAATATCAGAAGAGGGTAAAGATAAAGCTAAAAACAGTGAAGTTATAAAACAACTAGAGGAAGTTAAGAATTCAATTATAAATAAAACAAATTTCCTACATGATAGAATAATTGATGCATTTCCAAAACTTGAATTTAAAAAATACAAAATACAATTTGGCGAACTAAAAGAAGGAATTACTAAAAAGAAACAAAATAAGAAAGATAAAAATAAAAAAGATAAAAAAAGTAAATAATATATTTTAATAGGTTAAATCTAGTTTTAACCTATTTTTTCATATATTTTTTTCTTTATTCACCTATCTATCTGCTAATTCATATATTATTATATGAGAATTAATTCTCTAAAATATAAAGGAGGAAATTTTTAATGAATAATTACGGAAATTGTTCAAATGAATGTACAAATTCATCAAATTGTTGTCAATACAATCCGCCTTGTGCATGTTGTAAACCTTGTTGCATATGTCCTAAAGGACCAACAGGACCTCAAGGACCAATTGGACCTACAGGACCTCAAGGTGTCCAAGGATTTCAAGGAATTCAAGGACCTACTGGTAATACTGGTGTAACTGGTCCAACCGGACCTACTGGAGTTACTGGGCCTACTGGAACAACCGGACCTACCGGAGTTACTGGGCCTACCGGAGATACTGGACCTACTGGTGTAACTGGTCCAACCGGACCTACCGGAGTTACTGGACCTACTGGGCCTACTGGACCTACTGGACCTACTGGGCCTACCGGAGATACTGGACCTACTGGACCTACCGGACCTACTGGACCTACTGGACCTACTGGACCTACCGGACCTACTGGGCCTACTGGACCTACTGGACCTACTGGGGTTGCCGGACTCGCTGGAAGAGATGGCCTTGACGGTAAAAGTGTAAATATTCTAGGAAGCTATCCAACTTATGATGATCTTATTGCTGAAAATTCTGTTGGAAATATAAATGAATCTTATTTGGTTGATGGTGATCTATACGTTTGGTCCGATACAGAAAACAAATGGGTAAACGTAGGAAAAGTACAAGGACCAAAAGGCGACAAGGGTGATAAAGGTGACAGTGGTCTAGAATCTATACGAGCTGCTTATCTTGTAACATTTAATAATGGAACTACTTATGATGGATTAGCAGTAAATACAGATGAAAGACTTCCAATAGACAGAAAAGAACTTGATTCTTCAAATCTCATAACTCTTGATTCAAATGAAGAAACAATAAAATTTAATGAAATTGGATACTACAAAATTAGTTTTATAGTTTCATCAAGAGTTTTAGAAACTGATCCTGGATTTAATCCTAAAAACGACTTTATTTCAATTGGATTTAGACTAACAAATACAGACAATATATATGTTGGAGGCAGTAAATGGGTATATAATGACGAATATATAACAATTTCTTCTCAAGGTATAATATCCGTTGAAAATACAGATAATATATATGAACTTGTAAATGTGGGAAATCAGACAATATTTTTAAATACACCTGATTTAAATGATATAGAATCAAATTCTTACTTTACTAATGCTTTGGTTAACATTGTTATTGAATATTTAGGAAAATAGTTATAAAAGGAAACTAAGGTGGCATAGAGTTCTATACCACCTTAACTTTAACCTTTTTTATGCCTATGATTTGCAATCATTTTTCTTTTTCGAAGTGTTGTTGTATAAGAATGTTCAAATTCATCAAGATATTTCATTGCTTCTTCAAAATTGCTATTTTCAGTATATATTTCAATTTCATCTTCATCTGGATCAAAATACCAACAAACCAATTTATTAGTATTTTTTGTCAAAAATTTACACATATCCTTTGCCTTTTGAAGACATAACGGTCTTATTCTCCGTAGTAATCTCAAATCATTTTGAACGTTTAAAATCTCATACTCATTATTTTTATAGTCATCCATATTAAAGCCTCCTGTATTTAATTATAAATATTTAAATATAAATTTTATGTTTTTTATTATACCATTATTTGTTTTCAAAGTCAATGTATTACTGCACATTATTTTACATAAACTAAAAATTGTTATGTTACAATAGATGTGAAACAAAACCTATATACAAAAAGTGATTCAACTGATATAATTGAAATAACTACAAATCAAATAAGGAGTTGAATCACTATGTATAGTATATCAGAAAATTTAAAAACTGCAAGGTTTTTACCTCACAAAATTGAAAATAGAATTGCTGCTGTTAAAATGTTACGTAATTCTCCTAGAGGCTCTATCCATAAAATTTGTAGAAAATACCATATCTCTAGAGCTTCTCTTTGGCGTTGGAATAAATTATATGATGGTACTAAAGAATCTTTAATGGATAAATCTCACAGGCCTTTGTCTCAACATCCAAATGCTCATACAAATAATGAAATTAGACATATCAGGGACTATTGTAGACGTAATCCTCATATTTCTCTTTGTGAACTTTGGTATAAACTAAAAATTCATAAGGGATATACTAGAAATATAACTTCATTGTATCGTTTACTTAAAAGGTTAGGTATTAAATACAATAAATCTGATAAAAAAGTAAAAAAATATATACCTAAACCTTACCATACTCCTAAAAATATAGGAGAAAAATGGCAAGTAGATGTAAAATATGTACCAGATTATTGTAAATGTGATAATTTACCTAAAGACTTGCACTTTTACCAATATACTTGTATTGATGAAGCTTCACGTGAGAGGTATATTTATCATTACATGGAGCAAAGTCCTCAAAATACAGTTGATTTCATTAAAAGATGCATTAAATATTTTGGTTATAAATCTAATATAATTCAAACTGATAATGGAATGGAATTTTGCTTTTTTAAAGATGTAAAAAAAATACATCCATTAGAACAATTATGCTTAGAATTAAATATCGAACATAAAAG
>ENA-OOZG01000044-OOZG01000044.1-human-gut-metagenome-genome-assembly--contig:-NODE-44-length-106321-cov-9.111334_pt1 | contig 106321 bp, 104 predicted proteins | sample MGYA00241706_ERZ501384 | MGnify/ENA primary metagenome ERZ501384 (study PRJEB25962, sample SAMEA2042742) | human gut metagenome | biome: human gut; feature: human-associated habitat; material: faeces...
GGCAGAACAAGTGTTATTTTTAATAAATTCTAAGTAATCATCGTATTTCCTTCCTATATAATCTACTGGTTCTGCTCTTTTCTTAAGTTTCTTTTTTCTTAATTTTTTTGTTACTTTTCTTCTTAATTCAAGATTGGTAACACCCAAATCTTTAAATAATCCCATTTCGATGTATTTATAAATTGTTTTTTCACATTGTGTAATTTCTTTATGATTTTGTAAAATTGTGTAAATTGACTGACCTTGTTTTATTAAAGGGCATATAATATGTGCTAATTCATAGAGTTCAGTTGTATTTAAATTAACACCTTCTCGAGAATCTTTTAAAGTGTATTTATAATTTTTTTGCGCTACATTTGCATAATAAAAATATTTTGCTTTTTTACAATGTTTTATATCTGGACAACAATTACAAGTGCCAATAAATCTGTCTCTTCTAAAACATGGAATTTCTTCAAAATCAGCACATTTACTTACACAAACTTTACACTCATTAAAGTGTTTACACATCCATGGTGAATCATTTCTATATGAATATCTTCTTTTTCTGTTGTTTTTTATTTTTTTCCGATCGTTGATTGACTTTTGTTTAATTGATTTGCTGTTTCAAATTTTCGTAATCCTTTGCAAATATTTTGTTCAATAATTTTTCTATCTTCTAAAGAAAGATGTTTACCATTAAAACTCATAATTTACCTTCTTTCCAAAGAAGCATCTATACTTTAATTATACCACTATAATGTAATCTTACAATATCTATTAGTGTATAATTAAATTATAATCTAATTAAAACAAATAGAATTTACTTTTTTAATTCACCTCTTTTATAAAACTGATAAAAAAACATTACAAACTATTGACAGAAACAGTCTAAAGTAGTATAATTTTGTCAGATTTAATTTTTATTATTTTTGATTATTAAATATGTTTTTTGTTTTTTTTGTAAATTGTTATCCAACCTTGTTGTTTGATAAAAAATATTTATTTAATGGAGGTATGCTTTATGGATTTTAGAACAATGGGTAATTAAACGAAAGATGGTGACCAAGTTATCTTGGTCACCATTTATAAATCAAATACTTTTTGGAGGAAAAATAAATGAAGAAAAATTACTCATCAATTAGACTGGAAATAACATCAAAATGCAATCTTAAGTGTGAATATTGTCATAACTCAGAGTTTAGTAATAGGAAGGATGATATGAAGACAGAGGAAATTTTGGAGTTGATTACTAAATTAAAGGAAATCTATCCAATAAACAAGATTTTATTAACAGGTGGAGAACCTTTAATTAATAAAGATTTGTATATGATTATCAAATTTATTTCTGATTTAGGAATAAAGGCTGATATGGTAACAAATGGCACATTATTAAACCAGGACGTTATAAAGAAGTTAGAGAAAGCTGGTCTTAAAAGAATTAGATTAAGCATAGATGAACTTGGTGGAGTATCACAACTTCGCTCGAATACTAACCCAGAAAAAATATGGGATATGGCTAAATTAATCGCAGATATTTCAAATATAGAAGTTTGCATTCATACAGTTTGTTCACCTTCTAACGTAATGAATTTACCTCTTGTATATAAAAAAGTCCTTGAAGTCGGAGCAAAAAGGTGGAGAGTTTTTGATTTAGGTTATCAAGGCGGAATTGAAAATAACAAAGCAAGTTTCAATTTCGATATGTACTATGATAGCATTATTGAAGCAACTAAAGAAATTTTAACCCATTATATTAGTAATAATTTAAAAGATGTTTTAGATATTGAAATTAATAATATCTTTAGAACAATGATGTTAGGCGTGGAATATAGTGAATTTAACGTAAATGAAGAACTTAAGAAAAGACTTTTATTGTCTCCATGCAATTATGTAACTGATCATCAATTAACAATTAGAAGTAATGGAAAAGCAACCATTTGTCAATATTTTAGAAATACCATTTTTGATTTTAAAAGACATGGCTATATTGACGTTGCTGACGCTATGTGTAATGAAAAATTTACTTATGAGAACAATTTAAAAATGGAAGATTTAAAGTATTGTTCAAGTTGTAAGTATTGTTTAGTGTGTAATAGCGGATGCAGATCAAGAGCTAATTTTATTACAGGTGATTTAAAGGAGCCTGATCCAACTGCTTGTTATCTTACATCTAGGATTTGTAATGAAATAATTCCTATACTTCCGTTGGATGTTCAGAAAGTCTATAACTCATTTATTATTAAAACTGCAAATTCTCCTAAGTATACAAGAGAATCTTTATTAGAGTTATTGCACAAGAGGGGATATTAAGTTGCTAGATAAAAATATTGGCTTTAGGTTAAAGTTTGATAATATGTTTCCAGAAGATATGAGTAAAATGTTAGGTGAGTATCTTGAACTTTTTTCTAGTTTTGAGATTAAATTAACTATTGATCTTTTATCTTCTGGAAATATAAAAAAACTACTTAATATTTGTAAAGGATATCCACAAGATTCTTATTCAATTCATTTATTAAAGAATTTATTAGAAAATTTAAATGAATATAAATATTCAATAGATTTTTTTAATATTCTTAAAAAATATGATTTGAAGAATATTAGGCTAGTTACACATTTCCCATTAAATAATGCTAATGGTATTTTGGCAAAAATAATTGAAATTTCTTCATTAATTTCTAGTAATATTTTGCTACTAGAGAACAATTTAAAAGAATATGAAAATCTTAAATATTTGGATAAAATAGAGCAAGTTTTATATTCTTTAGAAAGTAAGAAAATATCAAATGTTGGTTTTTGCCTTGATATTGGCCATCTTATGTTTGGAGCGTTTGAAGAAGGTATATCAGAAGAAGATGTCTTTAAATATGTTTCTCAAAAGGAAATTTTACTTAATAAAACAAAAGAGATACATCTTCATGATTTTGATATAACAAAAGATCATTTATTGCTTGGGCAGGGGAAATTAAATTTAAATTTGTTATCTAATTTTATATCAAATCATTTAAAAAATGTTCCTGTAATAGTTGAGACCAATATCAAAAATCCTAAAATTGATGGAATAAAACAAGTAGAGATTAGTAAGTTGATATTAACTGGAGGGATTGATACTCATGAAGATTACGCAAGTATTTGGTTTAACTGATGTGGAAAAAATTCATGAAGAAATTTTTGGTAAAGAATTTCCAAAAGAAAGCTTTTATAAAAAGAGTAAGGCTTATGATGTACTTATTTTTAAATATGAAAGTAATAACTTAGATATCGGTTATAGTATAGTTGTAGACCAAAAAGATATCAAAAATTTTTATGCATGGTATGGAGGAGTTTTGCCTGATTATCAAGGAAATGGAATTACTTTAAAATTTTTTGATTATTTAAAAGATCTTGCAATAAAAAAAGAATATAAATCTATAACAGTTGCTACTTCTAATTTAAGGCCGCATATGCTGAAATTTGCTATTGATTACGGGTTTGATATATATGATATAAAAAAAAGGAATAGTGGAGAAGGAAATAAAATATATTTTATTTATAATATTTCTAAAGAATCAATTAAGGAACTAGTACTTATTATAGATGGAATATATATTAAGCCTGTAGAAATTGAGACTAAAATTGTTAAAGCACATAAAAATAATGTAAAAATAATAAAAGTATATGGAATTCAAAATGAACAAACCTTAAATTATGTGTTAAGATATTGTAATAGTTTTGTTTCAAAACCTAATATTATTTTATATAATCAAACTAATGTCATATTATCTAATAATACTAAATATTTAATTGATAATTATGAAGGTGATATACAAATAGAAGATGTGATTTAAAATAAGTCCTTTTTTAAATAAAAAATCATTTTATACATTGTATAAGATGATTTTTTCTGTTATAATTTTTATAAGGCGTGCTAGCTTATGTAGAATATCTAGTTTGTAGAGAAAGCCAAATCTAGTATGTATTTTCTCTATAGTAAAAGACAATACTTATAATATAGATATTGTAAGATATTACGAAAGTTCTGTCGTAGTTTTCATGTATGGCGAGTCTTTAAAGATATTTTTCATACCTGAGATGTCTCATAAGCTCAAAAAATTTTTTAGTATCATCTTGGTAACTATAGGTGATCAAAAAGTATACGATAAGTCGTACTAGTCCATATTAGTAATGAATTATGGTAACGTTAAAAAATTGTATGAAGAGTATTAGATAAAATTGCACGTACAGTTTCGTGAGAGGTAATAAGGCTAACCTTTCACTATTAAAGAAAAGTATATTGAAAGGAGGTAGTCGAGTTAGTCTACTCGATGGATGAAAATGAACATTTTTTTAATTAGACATTCTGAACAATTTAAACTAAAAGGAGAGAAAAATGTAAGAGATGATACACAAACTCAAAATGAAAAAATTGTTTTATCAGTTGAAGGTGAGAAAAAAGCATTTGAAATCAGTAATCTTCAGGAATTAAAAAATATTGAAACTATATGGTGTAGTAGTTATGTAAGAGCAATAGCTACAGCCAAATACATTGCTTATTCGAACAATATTGACTTAAATATTGATGAAAGATTAAATGAGAGAAAATTACGGAGATTTAAATGCTTTAAAAAAATTGGGTGAGGAGAAAAAATTACCCTTTACTAAAGAACAATTAATTGATAAAGAATTAAAAAATATTGATGGTGAATCAAATAATGAAGTGGAAAAAAGAATGAATGAATTTTTTTATGAACTAATTATAAAAAATAATAATAATAAAAATATAGCTGTTGTTAGTCATGGAGCAAGTATTAAGTTTTTCTTAAGTAAGTATTGTAGTTTAAATGATGATGTTGAATTGGTATATAGAAATAATATTTTAAAGATTACATCACCTTGTGTTTTGAAGTTAGAAATAGTTAATAAAAAAATATGTGATATAAAACAAATATATTAAAACAGGAGTTATTAGCTCCTGTTTTATGTTAGGTATAATTTGTTCCAATTTGGAAAGCTTTTTTAGCTTGGCTTGTAAGCGTTTTTATATAATCTAAATTTAGATTAATGCTTTTCTTTAAATATTTTATTAAAATTCCAAGTAATGTAATGTTGTAGTTTATACTTTGAATATTTTGTGAATATAGTGCTTTGTATAATTTCTTTTTATTCACATGTATTGTCGTATAATTTTCTAAAATATTTTTTGAAGTTGTAATAATTAAGGTTGAGGGCTGCAGTTTTTTATAATAATTAATATATTCTTTTGAGTCAAGGTCTAATAAATAATCAAGAGAATTTTCTTCTATTATTGGTGAATAAATTTTTTCTCCAATCCTCATCTCACAATTAACACTTCCACCTCTTTTGCTCATTCCATGGATCTCAGATACTTTTATATCATAATCTGAATCAACGAAAATTTTGGAAAGTATATTAGATATGTATAAGACACCTTGACCTCCAGTTCCACAAATTATAATGTTAATAGAATTAATCATTTTTAACTCTCCTTATTGCGTTATTTTTACATAATTGTATACAAAGATTACATCCAGTGCAAGATAATGGATCAATAGCTAGTAAATTGGTTTTGTTGTCACAAATAATTGAAGGACATCCAATTTTTAAGCAATTTTTACAGCGTGTACATGTGTTCGTATCAATCGTGTTGTATTGCTTTTCTTTTGATTCTTTAAGTTCTTTTAATTTGCACTTGTTTTGGTAAATTAATACACTGGTAGTTTTTACATCAATTCCCCAATCTATTGCTTTTTTTATATCATCTAATGAAGTGGTGTTTAAAACTTTAACATTTTTTACACCTAAAGCTGTAACTACATCTACAATATTGATTTTTACAGTATTACCATTATTCAAATTTTTTCCGGTACCAGGGTTATTTTGAAGCCCAGTCATTGAGGTACTACTATTATCAAGTATAATCAAAAAAGTGTTACTTTGATTATATACTGATGTAATTAAACTTTGAATACCAGAATGAAAAAAGGTAGAATCTCCCATTATTCCAATACATTTTTTATTAGAGCCAATAATTTCAAAAGATTTTTCAATCCCATGCGCGATAGAAAAGCCGGCACCCATGCATATGGCAATATCTTTAGTGTAAAAGGGTTCATAACAACTTAATGAATAACATCCAATGTCGCTACTTATTATTACATCTTTGTATTTTGACAATACAAAGAAAAATGCTCTGTATGGACATCCTGAACAAAAACTTAAGCATTTGTTAGTTTTTGTTTCAGCTTTTGTATCTATCAAAACATTATTCTGGCTATTTAAAGATTTTTTTATGATTTCTGGAGATAATTCAAAAACATTTGGTATTAAATCCTTTCCAATACATTTTATTCCATAATTTTTTATCTCTGCTTCAAGAAAGCCATCCAATTCTTCGATGATATATAGTTTTTCAACACTATTCGAAAAATCTAAAATTGTTTTCATATTTAGCGGATAAATTAAATTTAGTTTTAGTATAGGAAAGGTACTACCGAAAATTTCCTTTACATATTGGTATGAGATTCCTGAAGTAATAATACCAATTTTTTTATCATTCCCTTCTTCTGTTAAGTGATAGTGGTTAAACTGAGATATTTCGTTTAATTTATTTTCCAAATCGTAATGCAATTTTTTTGAAATTTCTGGAATAGGATTAAATCTATCGCTTTTTTCAATTGATAATGGATTAATTTTAAAATTATCTGTATCGTCTGTTTTAACTAATGATTTGCAATGAGAAATCCTTGTTGTAAGTCTAATAAAAACAGGTGAGCGAAATTTCTCACTTAATGATAAAGCAAGTTTTACAAAATCATAGCATTCTTGTGAATCAGATGGCTCAAACATTGGAATTTTAGCTGCTTTAGCATACCATCTATTATCTTGCTCATTTTGAGAAGAATGAATGCCAGGGTCATCTGCAGTAATTATAACAAGTCCAGCATTACAACCTGTGTATGAAAGTGTAAATATAGGATCAGCTGCAACATTTACACCAACATGTTTCATAGTAGCAATTGACCGAAGCCCAGCATAAGATGCACCAATACAAGATTCAACAGCAACTTTTTCATTAGGGGCCCACTCACAATAGATTTTTTTGTATTGCAATAAACTTTCAATTATTTCTGTACTAGGTGTACCTGGATAACCTGAAGCAAAAGAGCCATTAGAATGTAAAAATCCAAGAGCTATAGCTTCATTCCCTGATAATAAAATAGACATATATATTCCTCCTTAATAGTATATTAATACGATTATTAGTAACATAATTTATAAAATTATATCACTATGTTTGCTTTATGTCAATTCTACCTCAAAGGAAATTTAATTTTTTATAAGAGAAAAATAATAGCATTTATGAGTGTTATTCTTTACAATTTTTGAAATTATAAAAATATTTATACTCTTAAATATATGGGAAAATAATTAAAGATATATAGATGTGGGGTTAAATGTACTGTACATAATAATTTATTTTCCGTATATAGAATTGAAAGATATATGTATTCCTATTATATTAAAACATATGAATGATGTAATAAATTATCAAGTATCGTTGACGATGGCTTGGTACTTGACAGAACTTTTTTAGGAAGAATTATAAGCCATTTTTATATAATAAAAATTAGCTCAATATAAAGAGAATAAATTTTTATGTAGAACTTATTTTAAAATAATACAACAAAACTATTATTCTAAGATTATGTATAATATTATATATTTAAAAATTTTTTAATTGTATTAATAAATTTTACCAGTATATTCTTTGTAAAAAAATTATTAAATTATTTATAGTCAAAAATAAATCTATTAACATATCTAATGCTTCTAAATTTAATTCAATTCCAGTAAGGTCTTTGCTACCATTAGTTTCAACTATTTTTTTAATAATTTTATATTTTTGTTTTTCTTTCAATGATAGTTCCGCCTTTCTCATATTGTTCTCCTTAAATTTAAATGATATTTTAATTATATCATATAAGTGGACAAATATTTTTTAGTTGGGACATTTTCTCATTTCTTTACTTAAGACATTATCACATTTCTTTTATATATTTTTTACAAATATTACTCAAAGTCTTGTTTTTTATAAAAATATATGCTAAAATATATTAGTAAATTTAATTACTTGATATATAGGAAGGTGAATAGATATGAAAAAAGAAATACAACCAAATTATGAAAAAACACAAATTAAATGTGTTTGTGGTAACGTTATAGAAGTAGGATCTACAAAAAAAGATATGAAAGTAGATACTTGCAGTAAATGTCATCCATTTTTCACTGGTCAAAAGCAAGCTATGTCTAGTCAAGGAAGAGCTGCTAAATTCATGGAAAAATATGGAAAAAAAGCTTAATTTAAAGATTAGATAGGGTGCTTTTGGGTACCCTTTTATTTTTTGGAGAAATTATATGAAGAAAAGAAAAGAAAAAGTTGGAGGAATGGCCTTATTTAATGGCTTAATGTTAAGAAATAAAAAAAGAGAAGCTGTAGGTAGAGTAGATAATAACAATAATGTTTATGTGGAAATTAATGAACGTCAAAATAACATTGACGAAGATAGATTTACAATATATGATGTACCTATAATACGTGGAATAATAAGTATGAAAAATATGATTGCATCATCAGTACCATATGTACTTAAATCTTCTCAGGAAATATTAGAAAAAAATTCAAATGAAAAAGTTGAGATTGATAAGTTTGAAGTAGTAAGTGCGTATATAATATCAATTACTCTTATTCTTGTTTTAGTTGCTGCAATACCGAATTTTATATCAAAATTCCTTTCAGTAAATATACGTAATATATCGCAGGCAATTATGCAAACGTGTGCCTTTGTTATATATTTATTACTTCTTGCAAAAATTGACTCTCTAAAAACTTTATTTGAGTATCACGGAGCTGAGCATAAAGTAGCTAATGCATATGAAAAATTAGAAAAAAAGAATATAACTGTAGAAAATGTAAAAAAATATTCAAGGTTTCATGCAAGATGTGGTGGAAACTTTGTCGTTTATTTATTTATTTTAATAATTGCAATAACTATGATTATTCCATCAAACAATCTAATATTTAAAACTATTATACAAGTAGCTCTATTACCGTTTTTGGCAGGCTTTTCTTATGAATTAATAATGTATACAGAATATTTACCAAACTTCTTAAAATTTCTTGCTTATCCTGCAATGTCTATTCAATTCATAACTACAAGAGAACCAAGTGATGACAAAATTCAACTTGCAATATATACGTTATTTGGGTGTATTAATGGAAATAAAGAAATAACAATTAATACATTTATAAAAAACTATTTATCATATAATAAAAAAATAAAAAAAGTTTTTGAAATTAAAGATGCAATATTAATATTTTCTTCAATAAAAGATATAAATTCTAATGAAATATTTACTAATATGGATAGTATAACATTAAATTATAACGAACAAATAAAGGCAAATATAATGTTAAATAAATTGTATAAAGATAATTTACCCATTGCATATGTTATAGGTTATACAAATTTTTATAAAGAAAAATACTTTGTAAACTCAAATGTTTTAATTCCAAGAGTTGATAGTGAAATATTAGTAGAAAAAGCAATATCGTATATAGATAATGAAAAATGTAATACAATGCTTGATATGTGTACAGGAAGTGGTTGCCTTGGAATATCGATTGCAAAAAATTCTGATATAAAGCACGTCGATTTGATAGATATTTCTTCAGAAGCCCTTTTAGTTACATCTAAAAATATAAAAGGAAATGGAGTAGAGGATAAGTGCAATATAATAAAGTCTGATCTATTTTCTAAATTAAAGGATTCAAATATAAAATATGATATGATAGTATCGAATCCACCATATATTAATTCTGATGTAGTTTTAACACTTGATGAAAGTGTAAAAAAGGAACCAGTACTGGCTTTAGATGGCGGAAAAGATGGAATGAATTTTTACAGAAAAATATTAAAAGATGCAAGAGAGTATTTAAACGATAAAGGAATAATCATATTTGAAATAGGATACGATCAGCTAAATAAAATACAATTAGAGATAAAAAAATATAAAGAATATAGTATTATTGAGAGTATTAAAGATTATGGTGGAAATGATAGGGTGGTTATATGTCGTTTTCAGAAGAAATAAAAAATGAAATTTTAAATAGCATAGAGAAAAACACTAAAAAATTGGATAAAATAAAATATGAAAGTTTTGGAGAAATGCTTACTCAAACAAATAAAAAAAACGACTTAAAAGATGAGTATAGTCAATTTTTTGATATTTCCAAATTAAACGAAGATGAAATAAAATATGTACTAAAAGGAGTTTTTTTAAGTTCAGGATGTGTTGTAAATCCCTCTTTAGACTATCATCTTGAAATATCATTTAAAAATAAAGCATGTACAGAATATATATACGATATATTATCAGTACTTGAATTTACTCCTAAAATATTAAAAAGAAAAAATTCTAATAATTATGTGATTTATATAAAAGATTCAGATCAAATTGCAACATTTTTAGGACTTCTTGAAGCAAATAACTCAGTTCTAAAGTTTGAACAAATACGTGTTGAAAAACAAGTAAAAAATAATATAAACAGAACAATAAATTGTGAAACAGCTAACTTATCAAAAACGATTGCAAGTAGTGTAAAACAATTAGAAGCAATCAAGAATTTAAAGAAATGTGGAGAATATGATAGACTAGAAGAAAAATTAAAATATGTAGCTCAATTAAGAGAAAAGTATCCAGATAAAAGCTTAGCTTTTATTGCAAGCAAAACAAATGTAGAAAATAAACTTACAAAATCTGGATTGAAACATAGATTAGATAAAATAATTGAAATCTCAAATAATTATAAAAAATAGCCCAAAATAAAAGGGCTATTTTTTATACAGTAAACTTCATTAATTAGTCTTTAAAGATTTTAGTTTAATGTTAAGAACTGATTCTTGTTTGCTTAAATCGCTAATTAAAGAATTATATTGAGATACAAGCTTAACATTAGTAAACATAACATTATTTCCACTAATTTTCCAATTATCTTTATTGGTATTTAGGAAAGCCAAAACATTATTAATATCATCTAACCATTTATCATATTCTGATACAATTTCCTTTAACGTATTAACATCTTCTTTTACTTTTAGATTTTGATTTATTTTATCAATAAATAAATTTGAGTAATATTCAGATAAATTAAGCTCGCTTGCCTTTGAACTTATATATTCGTCTGAAATTAATTCATCATATTTAGCTAAAGTTGATGTCTCAGTTTCTTTAATTTTGTTAATATTTTCTTTAGTCTTAGTAAATTCAGGGCCATCACTTGAAATATTTGACGCAGTTAAAGAATTTGCAAGTAAATTTTTAGAATATATTGAAACTATATCATTAGATGTATTTAAATACTCAGTATAATATTCTTTTAACGCATTTTCAACTATTGCAAACTTCCCAGTTGTTTTAGTTTCACTATCAAAGTTTGATGATGTATACATAGAATTTGCAACATCGTCTAAGATTTTTTCTTGATTTATTTTGTTTTGTTTATCAAAAAAATATACTCCAACAGCTGAGGCAACTAATACAGCTAAAACGCAAATAACAATTATTAAAATTAAAATTCCCTTTGAGATTTTTCCATGCTTTTTCATATATTTATTTCCTCCTTTGCCAAACAATTATATCATATATATAATTGTTAGTCTAGCAATCACAATTCTTTTTTAGCATTAATTCACATTTTTTCATTGGATATCTTCCAACGCACGTATTATCACATCTTCTATCACGTAATAATTTTATTGGATTCTCGTCAACCTCAAATCTATAATCACAACCATGTTTTCTAATGTATTCATTAATAACCATGTGACTTGGAACTTGATTTACATTGTTATTTACAACATCTTGATACATAAAAAATTCAAAATTATCCGGAATATCTTCAAGTAACAAATAATCTTCCCTAACAGAAGTATAACTTACAGTTTTTTCAAGTATTCTTCTTACATATTCAATGTTAGGCCCAAGTTTTAGAAGTTCAGGGAAAGTACCATCACATATAACTTCTTGCCATTCTTTATTTTCGTATTTTTTTAGCAGCTCTGCCGATTTATGAAGATGAGCAACTTCAAATTCAAAATAGCACTCCCATAATTTCTTTATACAAGGATCTGTTTCATCCATCATACAAGAATAATATAGATAACATTCAGTATATTCGTGCATAAGTAAATTTTCAAGCCATGACATATTAGGATCCATTAAACTTTCGTATTGAGTTACATGTTCTTCCTCAACCATACCAATTTCTTGATATAATTTACGTCCAATGTCAGAAGAATAAAAAGCACCTATATTCATGTAATAATTCATAGTTTGTTGTTCTGCAGCAGTAATTATTGCAATATCAAGTTTTGTAATTAAATCTGCATCCTTGTAATTAGTAGCACATTTTACATTATCAAAAGGATATCTATGATGTGCTATAGTAGGTCTTCCTGGCATTATTTCTGTATATCTACCAACTAATTTTTCTGGTAGTATTCCATATTCCATTTCAAGTAGATCAGAATAACGGTATAAATGGTCAAAATCTTCTAAAAGTGCAAAATTAAGAGCGTTTACAACATTTTGATCCGGATCACGTTGTGCAAGTCTTGCAGTAAGATCAACAGCTAATTGTTCGTAAGTTATTGTATGTTCAAGTAGTGTTTCTTTTTTAGGCTTTAAATTACTTATTTTCTTTTGTTGCTGCTGTTCAATATTTCTTAATAGAGCAAGTTCACGTCTTAAATCATTATTATTACAATTTCTTGAAAACTGATGAGAAAATTTTACAGCTTCAAATTCCGTTCCGTTCATAAGAACAATTCTAGTTTTTGTGTATGGACTTATTTCACATATATTATATGATTTTGGATAAAGTTCACACCAATTTTTAATACTTTTGTTTATATCCATAGGTTTTAATTCAAATGGATTCATTCATATCACACTCCTTAAAAAATAATATGATAAAAGATCTATTAATATTCTAAATGATGTATAACTATTAATGTAAATTACAGCTTTAAGTCTTTTTTTGTAAATGTAGACGTAACAAACAAAAGAAAAATATATATTAAAATATATATTAGTATTCCATATACTAAAGAAATTATTTTTCCGTTATATGAAAAAGAAAGATATCTAATTGCGATGTTAGATAATAATATACATAAAAGTGGCTTTAAAAGAATAGATACAATATCTAATTTCACATTTGTTGCTTTTATAAGTTGAATAATACTAATAGTTCCATTTAATATTTCACTTGTAAAAAGAACAATAATATAACCATATATTCCATATATAGGAAGTAAAATATACATAAGTATTATACTAATAAATAAATCTAAAATGTTACATTTCATAACGGCTACCTGTTTATTTAATCCTTTAAGCATTCCATCAACGACATTATCTATATACATAATTAAAACTAATGGTGCGATAATTTTGATATATCCTGCGACCTCCATTTTGCTATATATAGCCATACTAAGTTCATCTGCAAAAGTAAAAAATATTCCAAAAATCAAAACTGAAAAAAGCAATGTAAATTTAAATATTTTAGTCGTTACATTATTTATTCTTTTTTTGCTATTTAAGGCATTAAGTCTTGAATATTCAGGTATTAGTAGTCCTGCAAATACATTTATAAAAAGACAAGGAAACCATACTAATTGCATAACCATACCGGTAATCATTCCGTATTGTGATAATGCAACTTCACAAGATATACCTGATTTCTCAAGTCTAATTGGAATTATAATTTGCTTTAAAGTTGAAAGACCTGATCTTATATATGATGTTATTGCAACAGGGCATGATATTTTTATTATTTCTTTGTAGTATGTTTTGTTTTTAGTTCTAACCTCTTTATATCTTTTTTTATCAATTTTATACATAAGCATAAGATATATAAATGAAATAAACTCAGATAAAAGTGAACCTAAAACAAGAGATAGGCACGCATTTTCAAGTGAGGAAGGAAGTATCATATTAAAAAAGTAGATAGATATTATAATTTTAAAGAATTGTTCTATAAAATTTGCCGAAGCACTTTTAATTACTCTTGTAACAGCAGAAAAATATCCATTAACACTTGCAGATACAGCAAGTGGAGGAAGGCTTATTGCAATTAAAATTAATGAATTTGGTGATATCTTAGAATGTAAGAATTTAGTTGTTAAAAATTCTGAGCAAAGTATTAAGATAATCATTGCAAAACATCCCATAAAAAAGCTTAAAACTACAGACTGTTTTGTTATTTTTTTTACCTCTGAGTATTCTTTTAAAGCAAGCTTTTCAGATACTAAATGAGTTACTGCTATTGATATACCTGATGTTGCAAGTGTAATTGCAAATGTATATATAGATATTATTAATTGATAAACTCCTAAAGCTTCAGTTCCAATTTTATTAGAAATATATACACTAAATCCCATACCAACTATATTCATAATCAAGGAGGCAATAGATAATATTACTGTATTTATTACAAAAGTTTTAAATTTTTTCATTAGATCACCTTTTACATCATCTTTTTATAAACTATAACAATATATGTCTTAGTAATAAAAAAAATACAAAATATAAGAGGTACTCAAATTAATGAATACCTCTTTAGGACTTTAATAAGAAATATAGGGTGTCATATAGCACTCAAATTTCTTAAAGTTTTTTGATAATTTAATTATAATTTTTCTTTTTGTCCTTCCAAGTGAATTAAAAAGTTTTTTTATTTCAAAACTTTCATTATCACATATGATACTTAAATCATGTATGATATTTCTTTTTGAAGGAATATCTGTGCCCCTCATGTTTTTATCAATTATTCTATAGCAGAAGTCCTTTTCATCATAGAATACAACATCAAAATTTTCACTTTTTAGTGATGTAAAATGATATTTGTCCTCTATCACGCCGTTATAAATATTGTAATAATCAAAGTATTTCTTAAGTTTAAGGATTATTCTTATTAGTTTCATAAATTTAATCTCCTTTATTTATTTAAATTTCTATAATATATTATACATTATTTTTGAACTTATGTCAAATAGTCATTGAATATATTAAAGATATATGATATATTTACACAGGTGAAAAAAATGAGAGAAAATATAGGGATATATATACATATTCCATTTTGTAAAAAAAAATGTTTTTATTGTGATTTTGTATCTTATGAAAATAAAGAAAATTTAATTCAAGAATATATAGATGCTGTATGCCTTGAAATATTACAAAATGCAGAAATATTAAGTGAATACAACATATCAACAATATATTTTGGTGGAGGTACACCATCATTAATAAAAGTTGAATATATTGAAAAAATACTTAATACTTTAAAACTATTTGTTACAGATGAAAAAGAAATAAAGGAGATTACTATTGAGATAAATCCCAATAGTGCCTCTTTAGATAAATTAGGAAAATACTATAATTTAGGAATAAATAGACTAAGCATTGGCTTGCAATCTACTCATGACAAAATTCTTAGAAATATAGGGAGACTTCATACCTTTAATGATTTTAAAGAGGTACTAAAAAATGCAAATGCTGTAGGTTTTAAAAATATATCTGTAGATTTAATTTATCCACTTCCTGGATTAAATCTTTCTGGTTTTAAAGAAACATTAAATAGTATGATAAAATTAAAAGATGAATTTAATATAAAGCATATATCGGTATATAACTTGGAAGTTCATGAAAATACAAGACTTGATTTTTTGCTTAAAGAGGGATTTGTATCACTTTGTAATGAAGATGAAGAATATAAAATGCGTGAAGAATTAAATAAAAGATTACAAGATAATGGATTTGTTAAATATGAAATTTCTAATTATGCATATCCAGGATTTGAATCGAAGCATAATCTTTGTTATTGGAATCAAGAAAAATATATAGGATTTGGAGTTAATGCTTCATCTTTTTTTAATTTAAAAAGATACAGAAATACTTCAAATATAGATAAATATATTGATGGAATAAAAAATAATAAAAATATAGTTGTTGAAACTGAAGAATTAGACAAACTTTCACTTATGAAAGAGTATATCATTCTAAAATTAAGACTTTCTAAAGGAGTTGAAATATCCGAATTTAAGCAAAAATTCGGTACTGATATATTTGATATATTTAATACTGAGTTTAATTCTTTAAAAAAAGATAATTTAGTTAATATAACATCTAAAAATATTTCCCTTACAAATAGAGGAGAAGAAGTTGCCAATATTGTCTGGGAAATGTTTGTGTAATATATTATTTAAGAACTACTGTATATATAACAAAACAGTAGTTCTTTTAACATATTTTTCACAATATATCGGTTGAAATAAGAATATAAATATGTTAGAATAACTGTTATATATTAAAGAAAAAATAGTAATGTGAGGTTAGAATATGGAAAACAAAAAATTCTTAATAATAGATGGAAATAGTATAATGAATAGAGCATATTATGGACTTATGAATATGCGTATGACATCTAGTATACTAAATATACATACTAATGCTTTATATGCATTTTTAAATATTTATTGGATGACATTAGATAGATTTAAACCTGACTATGTTGTTGTATCATTTGATTTAAAAGCTCCTACATTTAGACATGAAATGTATAAAGAGTATAAAGGTACAAGACATGCTATGCCAGAGGAATTAAAGGAACAAATGCCAGTTATAAAGAAAATATTAATGGCGATGAATGTACCAATTATTGAGCTGGAAGGATATGAAGCAGATGATATTTTAGGGACTATTTCAAATACAAATGAAAAAAATAATGTATATACATATATACTTACTGGAGATAGAGATTCATTTCAATTAATTTCAAGTTTAACAGCTGTTGTAATGCCTTCAAATAAACCAGGTAAAACAGAATATACTGTTTTTGATCCTCAAAAATTAAAAGAAAAATATGGAATAGAACCTTATCAAGTAATTGAAGTTAAATCACTTATGGGAGATGCCTCAGATAATATTCCAGGGGTTAAAGGAGTAGGCGAGAAGACAGCGTACAGTTTAATTCAAAATTATGGAAATATAGAGTATATATATAATAATATAGATAATATTGAATTAAAGCCTAAAGTAAAAGAAAAATTATTATTAGATAAGGATATGGCAAACCTTAGTCATACATTAGCTACAATTGATATTAATGTACCAATCAAGGTTGACTATGACAAAGCAAAATTAACAGAGGTAAATAAAGAGGAACTATATAAATTATTTAAAGATTTAGAATTTAATAAATTTTTATCTAAGTATGATTTTTCTGATATTTCGATTGAAGAGGAAAATAAAACTAGTAATGAACCTAAAATTGATACTAGTATAAAAGATATAATAACTATAGACAATGTAAATTATGATAAGTATAAGTTTGCACTAGAACAAATGTTTAATGACGGCAAAATATCATATATTTTTAATATTTCATCTAAGAATTTTACTAGTAGCATAAATATAAACGATAAGGATTTTATTGCAATATATAATCATAAAGATGATACCATCTATGTTATAAATATAGATAGTCTTGGTAATGATTCATTAATATATATCTTAAAAGCATTTTCAACTTCAAGCTGTAAAAAAATTGGATACAATATAAAACAAGATTTGCTATATTTATTTAACAATAAAATATCAGATAATATACAAGGATTTGATTATGATTTAATGATTGCATACTATTTATTAAATAGTAACAACAGTCATAATTCCATTTCAAATGTTTTAAATGATCTTTTTAATATAACATTAAATTTAAATTATAAAAAAGAAGCTGTGCAGATTTCTTTTTTTGATAGTATTGATAATTTAAAAAAAGAATTTTTGGATGATAATGAAAAAAGCATTATATGTAGTTACTTAAAAGGAATATATTTATCATATGATGTTATAATAAAGAAATTGGAAGAGGTAAATATGTTATCTTTGTTTAATGATATTGAAATGCCTCTTGCAGAGACTTTGGCAAGCATGGAAAATGTGGGAATGTATATAGATAAAGAAAAATTAAAAGAATTTGATATAGAAATAACTCAAAAATTAAATGATTTAGAAAATACTATCTATACTCTTGCTGGAGAAAATTTTAATATTAATTCTACACAACAACTTGGAAAAGTTTTATTTGAAAAATTGGGGCTTCCTGTAGTAAAAAAGACAAAAACTGGATATTCAACAGATAAAGACGTTTTAGAAAAATTAGAAGAATATCATGATATAATTCCAAAGTTACTTGAATACAGACAATTAAATAAATTAAAAACTACATATGTTGATTCATTAAAAGAAAAAATAGATGAAGATGGAAGGATACATACTACTTTTATGCAGACAGTTACAACTACTGGAAGACTTAGTAGTGTAGAACCAAATCTTCAAAATATACCTATAAGATTACAAATTGGTAAAAAGATACGTAGTTTTTTTGTTGGACAAAACAATAATAGTATAATGGATGCTGATTATAGCCAAATAGAACTTAGAGTTCTTGCTGACGTTGCAAATGATTCAGTTATGATTAATTCATTTAATGAAGGAATTGATATTCATAAAACAACGGCTTCACAAGTTTTTGATGTTCCTTTAAATGAAGTAACTGATGAAATGAGATCACATGCTAAAGCTGTAAATTTTGGTATAGTATATGGTATAAGTGGATTTGGACTTGCTAAAAATATAGGAACATCTAGGAAAAAAGCAACTGAATATATTGAAAAATATTTAAATAAGTATCAAGGTATTCATGAGTTTATGAATAATATTGTTAAAGAGGCAACAGAAAACGGCTATGTTTCTACATTATTTAATAGAAGAAGATATATTCCTGAACTTAAGGAAAAAAATAAAAATATTGTAGAATTTGGAAAACGAATTGCTATGAATACACCTATTCAAGGAACAGCGGCAGATATAATTAAAATAGCAATGAATAGAATATATAAAGCTCTAAAAGATAATAATCTTAAATCAAAATTAATTATGCAAGTTCATGATGAACTTATAATTGAAGTTATTCCTGATGAAGAAGATAAAGTAAAATCTATTATGAAAAAAGAAATGGAAAATGTTGTATCATTAAAGGTTCCTTTAACTATTGATCTTAATGTAGGTAAATCATGGTATGATGCACATTAAAGTATATAAAATTTTATATAAGTGTAATAAAGAGGTTTTGATATAAATATGAAGAAAAAAAGAATTATAAAAATTGTATTAATTTGCTTACTTTCTATTATTTTGGTAATTTTATGTGGATATGTAATTTTAAAAAATGTAATTTATCCTCTTAATCATTTTAGTATAGTAAAAGAAGAGGCAAGTAAAAATAATATAGATCCTTATCTTGTAATGGCAATTATAAAAACAGAAAGTGGCTTTAAAAAGGATGCTACTTCAAATAAAGATGCAAAGGGATTAATGCAAATTATTGATTCTACTGCAACAGATATAAATAATAAAACAAACATAGTAGATGAAGTTGGAGAAAATATTTATGACGAAAATGTAAATATATCTCTTGGCTGTAAATATTTTAGTGATCTTATAAAAAGATATAATGGTAACTATTATTTAGCAATATGTGCATATAATGCGGGAATGGGAAATGTTGATAAATGGATTGAACAAGGAATTATAGATAAGGATATATCAAGTTACAATAACATTTCTTTGCCGTATAAAGAAACTGAAAAATATTTAAAAAAAGTTATGGACTCATATCATATGTATAAGGTTTTATATAAATAAATAAGGTGAATTTATGAAAAATATAAAAAATAAAAAAAATAGAAAAAATAAAATTTTTATTCTTGTATTACTTACTTTAATAGTTGTAATATCTATATGCCTTTTTGTATATATTACAACTATAATGCACAAGAAAGATGACAACATAGAAGAGGATTTAAATGCTACTAAAGAGGAAAATGAAGTTGTAGAAAATACAGAAAATAATGAAAATAATAATTTAGAAATAGATTCCAAATATGTGGATGATAATCCCATAGTGGTTGGGTTATATGTTAAAGAGGGAAATTATAAAAAACTTGTAAAAGACTATTATTGCGGTTGGGATCCAGAAGAAGTTTTAGGAATATTTTATGCAGTATATACAAATGAGGAACAAATATCGGGCTCTAATTTTAACTTGGTATGGAAAGATTACCTAAATAAATATTCAGATGTCGATAAATATAGGATTGGATATAACTTAAAATTTACGATGAATGATGGAACTGTTATTGACCAGACTATTTTAAATCCAGATCATGCATATTTAATGTATCCTGAAATACAATGCTACTTATATGATGATATTAATCTTGTACCTGGAAAAAGATATTACCATATTACAAGTGAAGAAATGAATGATAATACCATATGTTCATCTATAAAACTTGTTGGAGATAAAAAAACTCCTAACATATCCTCTGAAATAGAGCTTACCGCCTTTACATATAAATCTAATGATGATTTTGGTGCTAACGGAAAATATAGGGGAAATAGTAAATATACGGTAACAATATATCGAAAAAAGTAAAAAAATATCGAAAAATTACATAATGCTTTTAAAATATTGCTTTAAATACTACACAAAAAGGAAAAAATATGTTAAAATATATTAAGTGATTAAACAATTTTTTGTTGTTTTATATTAAAGGGAGGAAATTAATATGTCAGGACATAGCAAATGGAATAATATTAAAAGAAAAAAAGAAGCAAGTGATGCTAAGAAAGCAAATATCTTTTCAAAGCTTGGAAAAGAAATCACTATTGCAGTTAAAACAGGTAATAGCGGAGATATAAACGTAAATAGAAAGTTAAAAGACGTAGTTGCAAAGGCTAAAGCTCAAAATATGCCAAATGATAATATAAATAGATGTATTCAAAAAGCAATTGGTGATACAAGTGCTGCAAATTATGAAGAAATAACATATGAAGGATTTGGACCATGCGGTGTTTCTGTTATTGTTGAAGCTTTAACAGATAATAAAAATAGAGCTGCTGCTGATATTCGTCATATATTTAGTAAATCAGGCGGAAGTCTTGGTCAAACAGGATCAGTTGGTTATATGTTTGACAAAAAAGGTTACTTTTTAATTGAAAAAAACGACTCAATTAATGAAGATGAATTAATGTTAGAAGTTTTAGACAATGGAGCAGATGATTTCATATCTGATGAAGAATACATAGAAGTCCTATGTGATCCTAAAGTTTTTTCTGATTTACTTGAAGCACTTCAAGAAAAAGGAATTAAACTTGAAGAAGCTCAAATAAAACAAATTCCTAATATAAAAAAGGAATTATCTGAAGAAGAGGAAGAAAAGCTTAATAATTTCTTGGACAAATTAGAAGAAAATGATGATGTGCAAAATGTGTGGCATAACGCAGATATTTAATATACATAATTTTGAAATATTTTTTTAACAAAACTATTGACTTTACATAAATAACGTGCTATAATAATAAATGTAAGGTGTTGTTATTGAAATTAAGGAGGTGTTTTGTTATGTACTATGATAATAAATCTACGTTTTATATCAAACAATATGGGCCTGCAGCATTTACTATCGCTTTATCTTTAGTGTTAGTTGTCGGTGGATTGTACATTTATTTATCAAGTAACAAAAACAATAACCCCCAAGATACTTTAGTAGCAAAAAATGACACTCAAAGCGAGCAACAAGTTGAGCAATCAAACAGTTTACAAGATGTGAAAGAAGATAACGTATCTAATTCTACACCAAACGTAGTTGAAGAAAAGAAAGATGTAAATATAAATCAAAATGTTAGTAATACAACAAATGCATCAGAAGTTAAATCTTCAGTAAACATAAATGATGTTAAAATAACAAATGTTTTATCTGCTGAACTTAGAGCTTTAAATAAACTTGAAAAATCAAAAGAGCTTACTGTAGTTGGAGTAGATGATAATAAGAATATTATTATTAATGCCAATGATAAAAACTATAAAGCATCTTTAATCGGTATTGATTATAAAAAATCAGGCTTAGATATTAAAGATAAACTTAATTCAGATTTAGCAAATAAAAAAGTAACAATCGCTTTTGATAATGTAAAAGTTCAAGACAATACTTTATGTGTATACTTATATGTAGATGGAAATCTATATAATCAAAAACTTTTAAAAGATGGTCTTGCAATATTAAATGTTGAAAAAGCAAATACAAGTCTTTTAAATGAACTAGTAAATGCACAAAAACAAGCCAAAACAAATAATATAGGAATTTGGCAAAAATAAAAAGCATGCCGAACTAGGGAAAAACCTTAGTTTTCATATATCAACCTCTTATGATCGCCTCTATAGCAATATAGGGGCATCTATTTTTTTCTAAAAAATAAAATATTATTTATATATTAATATAGAAATGAGATAATTTTAAATGATAAAGTTAAAAATAATTAACATTGATAAAAAATATATAATTTAAAAAATTATAAAAACATAAAAAAATATATTAGAAAATAATAAACGGTATAATAAGATATTTTCATTTATAAAGAGAATATTTAAATTATGAAAAGAAGAGATGTATGTAAGAGGTGTATAAAAAACACCTTTTTAATTTTTCTTATAATTGCGCAAAATAATAATTTTGTGAAAATGAGGCAAGAACTTATTGACTAAAACCTCAATATATGGTATTATTTAGATATATTATACTATTTATATTAATTTACTATAACTTTTATATACTTTGATATTTATTATATATAATAAAAAATAAAATGTATAATAAATTAATTACAGAATTATAAATTTTTAATATATATAGTAAAAATTAGCTTTATTTTCATTTTAAGTTTTTTTATAACATTTATACTGACATGTAACTATATACCCTTGATGATAAAAATGCCTTAAAATCGATTTTAGAGTGCCGTTTTTTGAGGTGATATATAAATGTATGATGATGTACCAGAATATATAAAAAATTTCTTAATGTATATGAAAAACATACAAAACAGATCTAAAAATACCGTTAAAGAATATTATTACGATTTAAGAAATGCATTTAGATTTTTTAAAGCAGATTTATACAATTTAGATAAATCAGATTTAAATAAAATAGATATTAAAGATATTGATATAAATTTTATAAAAAAAATTAAATTAAATGATATGTATAATTATTTAGATTATTTATCAAATAATTCAGATAAAGCTACAACTAGATCTAGAAAAGTTTCTGCATTAAAATCTTTTTTTAATTATTTGTGTTTTAAAGAAAAAGCTCTAGAAATAAATCCAACTGTTGAACTTGAAATGCCAAGATTAGAAAAAAGAAATCCAAAATATTTAACTTTAGATGAGAGCCTCTCTCTCCTCCACTCCATCGATGGGAAATTTGAAAAAAGGGACTATGCTATTATAACACTTTTCTTAAACTGTGGGCTTCGTTTATCTGAGCTTGTAAATATAAATATAAAGGACATAAAAGGAACTTCATTAAGTGTAATTGGTAAAGGAAATAAAGAACGTAGTTTATATTTAAATGAAGCCTGTAAATCTGCTATTGATGATTACATTAAAGTTAGGCCTAAGGATAATCTAAAAGATCGTGATGCTCTATTTATAAGTAGTTTTGGTAAAAGAATTAGTAATAGAATGGTTGAGATGATTGTAAAAAAATATGTAATGCAAGCAGGTCTTGATCCTAAAAAATATTCTCCACATAAACTAAGGCATACAGCAGCTACTCTTATGTTGAAGTATGGAAAAGTTGATATAAGATCATTACAACAGGTTTTAGGACATGAAAGTATTTCAACTACTGAAATATATACTCATGTTGATAATGAACAAGTAAAAGATGCTCTTTCAAAAAATCCTTTAAATAGAAAAAATATATAAAGTAAAGCTAGGATTAATTTTATCCTAGCTTTACTTTTTAGCCCAAATATGGAATTACTGTATCTACAATTGTATCAACTGCAGATTTTGAAATAATACCAGCTTTATATATACTTGGTGTACATGGTTTCTCAATTATTGCATTGAAAAGCTTTTTTGTATCATTTCCTACATTTGTTGCAATTCCTAAATCACTATAATATTTAGCATTATCTGTTTCCTGACCTTTAATTGACGCATAGAATATCTTGCATCCAGATTTAGAAACAAATTCAGATGACATATTTCCTCCAGCTTTACCAATTACAACTTCACAAGATGATATAAGCTTTTTCAAGTCGCTTGACGCAACATACTTAAAAAGTGACATTGTAGACTTGTAATTTGCGTGAATTTTTTTGGCAAAATTATATGGCTTTCCCTGACCAGAAATACATATAAGCTTCTTGTTATTTTCTTTGCAGAACCTTGCAAGTTTTGGAAGAACCTTTATGCCCATACCAAGACCTTCTGCACTTCCTGGAACGAAAAGAACAGTATCTGGTACAATATTTGATGAATCAGCTTCTCCATCGAAGAAACATGGATTTGTTCCTATATATATAGGTCCTTTTGAATCCTTCAAATATGGATAAATTTTAAGACCATTCTCCCAAGATGCTTTTGAAGCAACAAAATAGTGTAAATTACTTACATCTCCATAGGAAGACATAGCAAAGCCTAACATTTCAATGTCTGTAACAACAACTCCTGCAAACTTAATACAAGGATTATCTTCTGCAATTTTTGAAAGAATTGCATTGGAATATGGATAGGTTGAAAGAACAACTTTTGGAGCAATTTTATTAATCAGCTTTTTAAGCTTTTTTGAATAAAGAATTTTAAATATAGGAGCTATATCAAATCCCGTTTTTTCTGGATCGATTTCACCTCTTACCACTTTATTCCAAATATTTTGTCCAAGTTTACTTCTTGATAATGTAACCCATGCTTTATCATTAAGTTTAGCTACTGTTGAAGAAAACAAAGATAAAATATCCACGATAATGACATTTTTTTCTGTTTTTTCGGTAAGCTTTTTTGCAATTGCCCTTGTTGGTGCTCTATGTCCATTGCCTGCATGACCTGTGAAGAGAATGCAATCAACAGATACGTTATAAAGTTTCATAAACTTTAATAAGCCTAAAATTGATTCATATGAAGTATATATACTATTATTATATACTTCATCAAAATCAAGATTTATGTTTGCTGTTGCTTCTTTATCATATAACTGCCGTTTTAAGATTGATTCAATCTGCATAACATTTTCTACATCAAGATGTGCAAATTTGTTTGTAATATCAGCTCTAATCCAAGCCATATTATACCTCCTTAATAATTATATCAAAAAATATATATCCTGCATATTAAAATTATACCACTTATTTGAACGCTTGTCAAACAATTAGTATATTGGAATATTTAAAACTTGTCCAACATATATTGAGCTATCAGATAAATTATTTCTACTTTTTATATCTTTAACTATATCTTGAATAGATATAGAATTATCATCACTATTTTTACATACATTTTTTGATATATTCCAAAGAGTATCACTACTTGCTACAGTATATTGATATGTGTGAATTTCTTTCTTTCCGAAGCTTTTACTTGTAAAGAAACTTATACATATCCCTAATATTAAAATAACAAAAATATTTGTTATAAATCTTTTTTTTGATACTATTTTTATTCTACTTTTTCTTTTCATATATAACCACCTCATGAACCTTTGTTCTTTATAAAGTAATTATATAATATAAACAAACGTTTGTCAACTCTTTTTGAACAAAAATAGAATATTTGTTCTGCGTGCGTAATCTTGAAAAAATTATGTATATATGATATAATGCAAGTACAGTTATTTATACTGTTCTATAAAATAATTTTTTTAGGAGAGTGGAAAAATGAAATTAAAAAAGTTAGTATTTCTTGTAATTGGTGTTATTTTCATCATGCTAGTTTTCCCATCATGTAATAACGACAATATTATTGTAACTTATGATTATAATAAAAGTCCAAATACAGTTAATATTTTAAGTGATCATGATATTGGCCGTATCAATTTGAACTTTAAAGTTACCACCAAAGAGTTTGGTGAAAAAGATGAAACAATTTCAATAGAGGATATTAAAGAATTTACGAATAAAAAAGTAGAATTAACAACTAAATATGATAATAAAGATGTTACAATAGAAAACATTGAATATACTGGATATTCATTATCTCCTACAGAAAGTGATATTGTTGTACATATAATTTTTATTTGTATTCTTATTGCAACCGGGCTCATCTGTTGGCGCATAAGAAAGGATTAAGTAAATATAGATCTATTTTTATTTACACCTCAAAATGAATATTATAGAACCTTTTTGCTTAATATCTTCATATATTGTTAATAAATAAGATAATAAAACGTTGGAGAATAATTTTTCTTCAACGTTTTTCTTAAAATAAAATTTCATTTATTTTCTTCATTATTTGTTCTTTGTTTGTTCTCTCAATTTTAATTAATATATCTATCTTTTCATTAAACTTTACACTGTCAATAATAATAAGTCTTTTATCTATATATTCACTCACTTTATTTTTAAAATTCTCATACTTGCAATATTCAATAGTATATTCTTCTATATCGTAATTTAAAATTTCATACTTATCACATTTTATCAGTGTACCTCTAAAAGAATTTAAATATGCTCTTGAAAGAGGTCCTGCCCCAAGCAAAATTCCTCCAAAATACCTTACAATTACAATACATATATTAGTTATTCTTTCTTTTGATATAAGTTCATAAATAGCTTTTGTACCTGTACCTTGAGGCTCTCCATCATCTGAAAAATTAATTACTGGAATATTAGTAATTTTATCTAAATATGAATATATATATACAATATGCCTTGCATCTTTATTTTCCATTTTTATTCTTTCTAAATAGTCTTCTGCCTCATTCTTACAAGAAATATTAAATATATATGCTATAAATTTAGATTTTTTTTCTACCAATGTATTTGATGCTACATAATCACATTGATTTTTTTCTATATCTGATTTAAGGCTAAAATACATTAAAATAATCACCCAGATAATTATATCATATTTTTTATATATGTACAACAATATAGTTGACATATTATGCAAATACGTGGTATAATTATGTAAATTATCATACGCTTTTGTTGTATTATATAAAAGGAGTGAAATAATGAAAAAATCAGTAGTCTATGCTATTGATGCATTAGAACCAAATAATGCGTCATTAATTGCAAAGGATCTTAACGATGACTCGATTGAGAAAATTATAATTCCTACATTTTTACTTAAAGAAATAAAACGGAATTTCAACTTTAATCAATTGTATACAATTATAGAACTGTTGTCTACATCATCTAAAGTTGAATATATTGATTTTCCAACCATTTATTCAGTAGGTGACAGCCATAAAGCAGGTGCCTGCTACAGAAATTTTGTATTATGCCTTGTAAGTAAATTAAAAAAATGCAAGAACTTATTTGTAAAAACAGATAATTTTGATTTAATGCTGGAATGTATTAAGAGAAATTTTCGCATTTTTATTAGAGAGGAGTATAAAAATAAATTACTTAATTATTGTGAAGAGCTTAAAGATAATATTGTAGCTCCTAAAACCCAAAGTCTTGTTATAGACACATCGTATTTTGTATATATGTTTGAAGAAAAGATTGGTTTAAATATATTATTTGATCCAAATATAAAGAAAATATTTTTATCAGTTAATCTGGAAGAATTGATTAAAATACAAAGTATAGATGTATTTTATATATTGGTCTTTTTATTAAACAATAGGAAGAAATATAACATAAAATACATAGTTGAAAACAAGGCGTATGACAAAAGCAGCTGCAGTTATATACATGATCTTTTAATAATTACATCTGCTCTTGAGAATGTTGATAAAGAAGATTTAACCATTTGTTCTGCTGATCTCGAATTTGTTATGCAGTGTCTTGCTCTTGGAATAAATACTATTCAAGCTGTCATACAGCCCCAAAATAATAATTCCAATGAAGATGAAAAAAATATTGATTTAGATGAAAACGCCAATAATTCGAATCACACTAAATCATTTCCGATTAAGATGAAAGCTAATACGGCATATCTTTCAACAAGATATATTTCAGTGGCATATGAAGATATTGCAAGTAAAATGTACGCTAAATCTTTTAAATTTAACAATAAAAGTTTTTTTAAGGCTACCGTTGGAAAATATGTTAAAATCTGTAATCAGCAATTTCTTTATAAAATTATTGAAATAAACATAAATACTAATACGGCTAAACTTGAAAGAACAACTTTAGAGGCATAGAATTTTAAAATCACACTATTTTAATAATAGTGTGATTTTTATATATTTATAATTATTATTTCTTGTATTCATATATTGGTTTTCCCTTACCATCTATAACATCTTTAGTTATTGTACATTTTACGATATTTTTATCAGATGGTACTTCATACATTGCCTCCATCATTGAGTTTTCCATTATAGCTCTAAGTCCCCTTGCTCCTGTTTTTCTCTCTGAAGCAAGTTCAACAACTCTTTCTAAGGCACCTTTATGAATATCTAGTTTAACATTATCCATCTTAAATAATTTTTTATATTGTTTAACAATAGCATTTTTAGGTTTCGTAAGAATATCTATTAATGCGTTCTTATCAAGGTTGTTTAAACTTGTAATAATTGGTAAACGTCCAACAAGTTCAGGTATTAATCCAAATTTAATTATATCTTGAGGTTGAACTTCTGAGAAAACTTTACCAACGTCTACATTTTCTTTTTCCTCAACTTTGGCTCCAAATCCCATTGATTTAGTATTAGTTCTTGCTTCTATTATCTTCTCTAAACCATCAAAAGCCCCACCACAAATAAACAAGATATTCTTCGTATCAATTTTTATAAATTCTTGTTGTGGATGTTTTCTTCCACCTTGTGGCGGAACATTAGCAACTGTTCCCTCTATTATCTTAAGAAGAGCTTGTTGTACTCCCTCGCCACTTACATCACGTGTAATCGAAGGATTTTCAGATTTTCTAGTAATCTTGTCCAATTCGTCAATATATATAATTCCTTTTTCAGCTTTTTGAATATCAAAATCTGCTGCCTGAATAAGTCTTAATAATATATTTTCGACGTCTTCACCAACATATCCAGCTTCGGTTAATGTTGTTGCATCTGCTATTGCAAAAGGTACATGTAAAATTTTAGCTAATGTCTGAGCAAGTAATGTTTTTCCACAACCTGTAGGTCCAAGTAATAAAATATTACTCTTTTGTATTTCAACATCATCTAATTTATCCTGATTTCTGATTCTTTTGTAATGATTGTATACAGAAACAGCCAAAACTCTTTTTGCAGCATCTTGACCAATTACATATTCATCTAAAACTTTTTTTATTTCTTCTGGTGAAGGTAAATCTTTTCCCTCCACAAGTTCTTTATTTTTAGATGACACATCATCGCCTGTTAAAGGAACTTCTTGATTATGCATAATTTTATGACACATCTCTACGCAATCATCACAAATATAGATAGACTCAGGGCCTTCTATCATTTTATTTACTTCTTCCCTAAGTCTACCACAAAAAGAACAAAAAATCATATCATCATATGAAGATTTTCCTTTTTTTCCCATATATTATTTCTCCTTAACTATATCGTTTATATTAGTCATTATTTCATCAATAAGTCCGTATTTTTTTGCCTCTTCAGCAGTCATATAATTATCTCTTTCAGTGTCTTTTTCAATAACATCTAATGGTTGACCTGTTCTTTCACTTAAAATTTTATTTAGTTTTTCTCTAGTTTTAACCATATGATCTGCATGTATTTTTATTTCAGTTGTTTGACCTGAAAGACCACCACCTGCAATTAAAGGTTGATGAATTAGTACTTCAGAATTAGGTAATGCATACCTTTTTCCCTTTTTACCTGCAGCAAGTAATACAGAACCCATGCTTGCTGCAAGACCAACACAAATTGTACAAACATCAGATTTAATGTATTGCATAGTATCATATATAGCCATTCCATCAGTTATACTTCCACCAGGACTATTAATATATAGATAAATATCTTTACCAGGATCCTCTGCATCTAAGAATAATAATTGAGCAATTACAACAGATGCAGATGCACTATCAACCTGTTCAGATAAAAATATTATTCTTTCTTTTAAAAGTCTAGAGAAAATATCATAAGATCTTTCCCCTTTACTTGTTTGTTCAATAACATAAGGTACTAAACTATTTTTTTCCATTTATATAACCTCCTACTATTATTTTTCAATTGCAGAGTCTACAATTATTTTCATAAGTTTATCTTGTTTTATTTTTTCTTCCATATAATGTCTTACATTCTCATTTTTATTTAAATCGTCATTTGTATTTTCAGATCCGTATTGTTTTTTTAATTCATCTATTTTTTCATCTATTTCTTTTGCTTCAACTTTTATATCCTCAAGCTTTTCAATAGCATCTAGTGCAAGTTTTAATTTAACATTTTTTTCTGCTTCAGGTCTTAAGTTTTTCTTAAATTCTTCTTCAGTTGTATTCATATACATACAATAAGTTTTAAGATCTAATCCTTGATATGCTAAATTAGAAGCAAATTGATTTGACATACTTTCAACTTCGTCATCAATCATAGATTCAGGAATTACAACTTCTGTATTTTCAACTAATTTATCGATTACAGCAATTTCCTTTTGATTTTTAGCACTCTCTTCTTTTTGTTTTTTTACTTTCTTTTCAACATCTTTTCTATAATCTGCTAAAGTTTCAAATTCAGAAACATCTTTTGCAAACTCATCATCAAGTTCAGGTAAAATTTTAGATTTTATACTTATTAGTTTTACTTTAAACATTGCTGGTTTACCTGCTAGATTTTCAGCATGGTATTCTTTAGGAAATGTTACATTTATTTCTTTTTCTTCTCCTATTTTCATACCAATTAATTGATCTTCAAATCCAGGTATAAATTGCCCACTACCAATTGTAAGTTCAAAATTTTCAGCTTTACCACCTTCAAAAGCTACACCGTCAACGAAACCTTCAAAATCAATTGTAGAAATATCATCTTTTTGTAGATCTCTGTCATCTACAGATACAACTCTTGCATTTTTTTGTCTATCAGATTCAATTGCAGCATCTACATCTTTTTTTGATACTTTAGAATCAATTTTTTTAACTTCTAAACCTTTATATTTTTTTACAGTAGCTTCAGGTTTTACAAATAAAGTGACTGTATATATTAAATCCTTACCTTTACCAATTTGCTTTACATCAAGCTCAGGTTTAGATACTACTTCTAATTTATTATCTTCTACAGCCTTTCTATATTCATCATCTACGTTATCTTCAATAACTGTTTCATATAGAACACCTTCACCATATACTTTCTCTACAACATTTCTTGGTACTTTACCATTTCTAAAACCAGGTACCTTAAAATACTTTGCATTTTTATGAAATGCTTTGTCTAGTTCTTTTTCAAAAGTTTCTTTATCCATTGTAAACTCTAATACTACTTTTGAATTTTCTTGCTTATCTACTTTTACATTCATTTTTAATCCTCCATTCAAGTAATATTCATACATTACTATTAAACTAACTATTATATTATATCATATTTTTCTGATTTTTCAACCAATTCAAGCAATAAAATTTAATTGCTTACTAATTTATATGAAGGATTGACACTCATGATATAATACATGGTAAATATATTACATATTATAATCCAAAAAATAATTTATTAGGAGTGAAAATAATGAAATTAAAAAAGATAATATCGTTTTTAAGCTGTATGGTACTAATTATACTATTTTTTACAGCATGTAATGAAAAAATAGACGTAGCCTATGATAAAAGTACAAATACTGCAAATATCTCAAGTAGTGCTGATTTCGAGTGGGTAGATCTAAATTTTAAAGTTACAACAAAAGAATTTGGCGAAGATTATGTAACAATTAAGGTTAGAGATATTAAAGAAAATACGATAAAAAAAGTAAATGTAATAACTAAGTATCATAAAAAAGATATTACAATAGAAAATATCGAATATATTGGATATTCCACGATTTCTGAGGGAGAGATTATTATTTACGGTTTCCTTCTTTTTATAACTTTTAGTGTAAGTTTCTCAGGAGTGGTATATTCATTTTATCAACTTAAAAGGGCCAAAGCTATCATGAAAAATAAAGCTAAAGCATTTCAAAAAAACGTTGGAGAATAAATTTCTCCAGCGTTTTTATTTTAAATAATCTTCAATTATTTTATACATCCAAGCAGATGAGCCTGTATACCAAGTCCAACCTCCTCTTCCAGGATGCTCAGGATTAGAATATATATCCGCTGCAACAACATATGGCTCAACCATATATTTATCCGCTTTTTCTTTTGTATCACTATGATAAATAGGGCTCAAAAGTTTTAATATCTCTATTCCCTTTTCCTTGTTTTTTAATTCAAAATATGCTTTTGAAAACCAAGTTGCGCCATGAGTATATTGTCCTCCATTTTCTCTTGTCCCTGGAACATATGCCTTTATATATCCAGGATTATTTTTAGGTTTATCAAACGGTGGATATAATAGTCTTACTACCATATTTTCCTTATCAACAAGATAATTATATGCACATTCCATACATGTTAAAAGTTCATTTTTTACATCTTTATCATTTATCATTGAAATAACAGCCCAAGACTGAGATATAATATCAACTTTACACTCTTTATTTGAGTACGCCCCAAGCACTTCACCATTTTCAAAAAATGCTCTTACAAAATGATCGCTATCCCAACAATTTTCAATAATGCTATGCTTTAATAAATGTCTTTCTCTTTTACATGTTTCAACCATTTCATTATCTTTCATATATTTTGCTATGCTAGAAAATCTATCTAAAACATTCATCATAAAAAATGTAAGCCATACTGATTGACCACGTATATTGCTAAAGCCATCATTCCAATCACCATCTCCAATATCAAGTAATCCATTTGAAGGATTCTTTCTTGATAAGCCATATGTAATTGTCTTTTTTGCATGATTAAAAACACTATCTTCTACATTAATATTGTGATAAACATCATAAAGTTCTCTTCTATTTCCCATTAGTTTATCTTCTAAATATTTCGTTTTCTCTTCTAATACAGAGTAATCTTTAGTTTTAGATATATATTCACTTAAAACATAAGGAAGCCATAAATAATCATCACTAAAATATGTCCTAATTCCTGCAGAGTTGTGTTCATGCCACCAATGCAAAACATCACCTTTTTCAAACTGTTTACTTGAATTTAAAATTATTTGATTTCTTGTAATCTCAGGCGAAGACGAAATCAAGGCTAAGGTATCCTGAAGTTGATCTCTAAATCCAATAGCTCCTCCTGATTGATAAAAACCACTTCTAGCATAAAGTCTACATACTATAGTTTGATATAAAAGCCAACCATTTGCCATTATATCAATATATTCATCACCAGTGTTAAATTTTGTGTTTGGTACAACAAGTTTCTTCCAGTATTTTTTGGTTTCATTATATTCTTTTACAACGTTTTTATTTGATGAATATTTATCTTTCATGCTTTTTATATACTCTTTAGTTTTTGTTTTATTTGCACCCAAAATTATCGAAAATTCTTCTTTTGAATTTGGAGCTATTACTATATTTAAACTTAAGTTATAGCTTTTTGTATCAAATTCATACGTTATGTTATCACTATCTTTTACAACAAATTCAAATGCTTCGCACTCAGAAAAATCAATACTATAAGGATTTTTTAAAATCATTGTATTATCTTCCTCTTTACACAATATATACCCAGCATTTGTTTCCTGAGATACTCCAAGAGTCGGTTCTAATTTATATTCAATTTTTACACTTTTCTCTTCTCCATAATTATTTTCAAGTGTAATATATTGAATTTTTATATTATCTTCTTTAGGAATAAATATATCCATAGTTTTTCTTATATACTCTTCTTCCTCAAGAACTCTTGTATATCCAAATCCATAAACTAAATTATAGTTTTTTTCAAATATTCCCTTAAAAGATTCACCAGGCTTAAATTCAATCCAATCATTGCACCAATCAGTAAGCTTATATTCCCTACTATTAATATAATAGGTATACACGGTACCATAACTTGAAATTATAGTACCGAAATTTTTATTAGCCATTACATTACACCATGGAAGAGGAGTATTAGTATTTAAAATATGATACTCATCTTTATTTTTAGAAAAACCTCCATATGAATTAAACGCAATGTAATCTGAAGTATTACCTATTTTCATTTTATTATACATCCTCCCTATGATCATATGTTAATTCTTTGTTTACTAACTCATCTGCTGTATCATTTTCTTCACTAACTGTTAAAAGTTCTCTAGCATCCTTAATATATCTCTTTGCAAGAAAAGATAATAGATCAATTTCATTTTTATTTAAGACATTTATATTAAGTAAATATATATTTCCTTTTGTAATATCTGAAAATATAGCTCTATCTAATCTAGTTCTTAAATATGTATAAATAGGTCCATTTTGTTTTTGTGCCTCATCAATTAAAATTACAATATCTAAATCAATTTTTCTACTTTTAACATAGTCCATAAAGCTTATTACTTCATTAATTATTCCAGCATTTTCAATTCTATCAACATATACAAGTATAATTGGTAAATCACCAGAAATTGAGTACTTCCATAATATAGACTGATTTAGTGACTCATTCCAAAATTTGTTATTATTTAAATTTGTTTTTCTAAATAATACGTCTTTTAATATATTGTTATATACTTGAGCTTTACCATTTTCAAGTTTTAAGTATCTTGCCTGAATGCTGTTTAGCTCACTTGCAAGTTTGAAATGTTCATCTATTGTAACTTCATCTAAATTAACAACGGTATTTGAAATCTTATATTTACTATCTGCAACACCTAAAATGTAATAAAATTCTTGTCTTTCATGTGGATCTAGTATAATTGTTGCTCTATATGATAGTATTGGCCATAAAGGATATTTAACAACATTTTGGTTATATGCCTCATCAGGATTTTTTATAATCTTTTGCTTTTCAGTTTCTACCTCTTTATCCAGATCTATACCGATAAGTTTAGTATATACAAATAAATCAGTATCTTCTTCATTTTTCTTTCTTTTACTTGCAACAAGTATATCTAAATCATCGTCATAATATGTTTCAATTTGTAGATTACTAAATGAAGGATGAACAACATTTGTCATATAATCTGTCATAGCAGGTTCCATATACGTATTAATTAATATTTCACGTCTTAAACTAGTATTGTTATATATACTTACTTTTTTTATTTCCACGTTATATTCAGGTGAAATAAAAGTAGTAGTTGTTGTTTCTAAATTTCCATCTTCAATATATGTTTCAACCCTATTAAGTGAAGACGTCCAAACGCACTTAGTTGAATTTTTATTATTAGTACTCAATATATTTCCATCTGTTGCACTAAATCTATTTCCAGACACTTTATCAGTAAGATAAACAAAATTTCCTGTACTCTCTATATCGGTATATCTTTGTTTATTTACTATTTTATCTTTATATTTTATAAAACTAGAACCAGTATTTGTAATTAGTGAAGACATATTTGAACCGCGTAAAAAAGCAATATCTAGGTTTTGTTTAAAATCAGGATTCTCGTCTACGTATACTCTTTCTGCGTAGTCACATGTAACATGAGTTGTATATTTATTAAGATCTTTTTGCTTAAATTTATTACTATTATCACTTAGTTTTTTCTTTATTTTAGCCTTCATTCTCTCACGTTCTTTAAGTAATATCTCACACGCTCTAATATTAGGATTTCTATGGAATCTTCTTTGTATAATACCGCTGTTTATATAATTATTAATAGCTGTTAAAATCATACCTTGGTGATGTGCCATATATGTTTTGGCAATCTTACTAGTAGAATTTTCATCTAAATGTTCTTTAGTATAATCAATAGATTCATAAAATCCAAAAGCAGAATACATGCCTAATTTTTTTAACTTCTTAATATTTTTATATACTTTCTGCGGTGAATATTCAAGCATTAATATAGATGCATATGGAGCAACGACAAGATAATTATTAAGTCCTCTTTTTAGTCCAAGCCATGGAATACCAAATTCTTTATATTGATAATTTAACATATCGTCTTTAACAGCATAAGCTGACTCTGATATACCAAACGGAACGTTATTTTCCTTAGCATATTTTATTTGACTATACATTGTAAAAAATAATGATTGATCAATTAATGTATGTTCATATGACTTATCAAATAAATATGGCATAAAATATTCGAATGCTGTGCCACTCCACGAAATAAGACCTTTATATCCATCAACTTTTACCAAATTTCTAGAAAGTGCAAACCAATGTTTAGATGTTACTTGCCTTGAAGCTATTGCAATAAGACTTGTAGTCCTACTTTCAGACATAAGCATATCATAGTAACTATCTACGAGTTTACCGTTTTCTTGAGCATATCCAATTGAAAATAAATTTCTAGAAGTATCATATAGCACTGTAAAATCTGTTTCATCAATTATTTTTTGTACAATTTCAATCATCTGATTAATTAAATGTTCGTTTTCTACTTCAATCTCTTTTTCAAATTTATTATGACCTAATAATTCGATTAAAAATTGTTTTGTTACATATAAGCTTGCTACAAAATTTCCACTATCTACTGTAGATATAAATCTTGGTCTTAAAGGCTCTAGTGTTTTTATGTTGTACCAGTTATATAAATGTCCATTCCATTTTTCAAGTTTTAAAATTGTATTAAATACTTTTTGAAGTCTATCTATACATTCATTTGCATCTATAAATTTTAAATCATATGCATCTATTATAGAAAGTAAAGCAAATCCAATATTTGTTGATGAGGTTCTATTTACAATTTTATATCTTCTATCTTCCTGGTAATTATCTGTTGGTAAATAGTTATTTACATCACTCATCATACTATCAAAAAATCCCCATGTTCTTCTTGCTATTTCTATAACATCATCATTTCCTTTTTGATCTAATTTTTTTCTCCTACCGAACAAATGGTCTTTACCAAGTAAATACGCAAATATTGGAGCAATTATCATTGAAATTCCAATAAGTATTTTAAAATCAAAATATAAATCAAGACCTATACTTGATGGTAAAAAAGGTATAAAAGCTACAAAAGCACCAACTATAACATTAGGTAACATATTAAAATAATAGTATTTTAATGTGTTTTTAGATGTTTTATCTAACATTTCACCTGTAGTCCACTGTAGTAAATTTTTATGTGATATTAACATCCTATATATTGATTTTATAAAAGCATTTAAACATATATATGATTTATATGGAATCGTAACAAAGTTAAAACACATTGTTAAAAAAACAGCATCAATTCCATGAATAATTGGTATATATTGTACCTCTTTAGAATGTCTAATTTTTCCAAATAAAAGTATATCAAATATTGAAATAACATTTCCAAAATTAATTGCAACAAAAACTAAAAGGCAAGTTGCAGCAAATACTTTTGTAGAAACAAAGCAAGAAAGTATTATTGCAATAAGAGCTACAACATCTAAAAGTGGTCTCCTTAAATTATCAAATATTTTCCATTTAGATAGTAAATTAAGTTTTGACTTAGGACTAATTAACCACTTTATAATTTGCATATCTCCTCTATACCATCTATGTGATCTTTTCATATATGCAATATAATTTTTAGGAAAGCCATCTTGAACTTCTATGTCAGAAGCTAGTCCAGCTCTTAAGATTGAACCTTCCAATAGATCATGTGAAAGCACCAAATTTTCTGGTATTTCATTTGCAACTAATTTGTCAAATAATTCTATATTATATATTCCCTTACCACAAAATATTGCTTCTCCAAAAACATCTTGATAAACATCAGATACTGCAGTTGTATATATATCTAGGCCTCCAAACCCACCAAATATTTTTGAAAATATTGATTTATTAGCATCGACAATATCAAGTCCAACTGAAGGTTGAATTAAGCCATATCCCTTTTTTACAATTTTACCATTTTTAGAAAGTATTGGTTTATTTAATGGATGAGCAACTATTGATACCAGATCCTTTGCTGTATTAAGAGATAAATTAGTATCTTCATCAATTGTAATTACGTATTTTGCATTTACAATATCGTTGTATGTAACATAAAATCTTTTATCTACTTCTTCATCTGTGTATTTTCCTAGTACTAATTTATTAAATTCAAGTAACGCTCCTCTTTTTCTCTCCCATCCCATATAGCAGTTTTCACCTTTAGAGAACACACGTTTTCTGTATACAAAATTAAATAATATATGAGATGATTTGTATTTAGCATTAAGCTTATCTAATTCTTGCTTGGCATAATCAAGTATTTTTTTATCCATATCTATAACTTCTTTATTACTTGATACACAATCACCTATTAGCATATAGTACATATTATCACTACGATTTGCAAGATATGTAACTTCCATTTTCTTTATCATTTGATCTAGTTTTTCTATAGAAGAAATAATTGTTGGCATGACAACATATGTCACGTTATTTTCATCAACTGTTTTTGCAAAATCAAATCTAGGTAATATCTCTGGTCGTAAAGCTTTTCTAAAGAAGTAATTAACCAATTTTTGTGCACATTCAAAAGATAATATAAACGTTATAACAAAAGCAACTATTATTGCACAAACTGATTTAAAATGGAATAAATTATATCCAACAAGTATAGTAAATTCTACCGTTAGTAATAATATAATAAGAAGATACCATACAGTCTTTGTTGGCTCAATAAATTTATTATATATAACTTCTCCAATATATGATTTCTTTAACTCTTTTTTTAATAAATATCTATACTCTCCAATTAAGAAAAATCCTACGTGTTTTTTATATTTTTTAGAACACTCGACAGCTTTTTTAGCCACATATACTTCTGACAAGTTATATTTTTTCGCTAATTTTATAATATATTCTCTATATCTAGACTTTGTCTTATAATCACATTTTTTAAATTCGTTTGTATAATCAAGTCTTAAAGCTTCATCTATTTTACTTACTTTTTCAAATATTTCTCTAAAATTAATTCCTTGTATTTGTTTATATGCAAGAATTGCCCTACCAATATAGTCAGTGGTCTTAGCAATTTCCATATGTTCTTTTATAATGGCTTCTTCAACAGTAAATCCAATTTTTTCTGCCTCATCTTTTAATCTATCAAAATATTTTTCACCTTTTGCGCCAAGCTCTTTTAATCTATATGACATATATTCTATAAAAGCTGTATTTGCAGTTTTTATATGATTTTCATTTATAATATAATCTTTTAAATAAAATTTCTTCCTTAAATTTAAAAATATCTCTTTACTATACTTAGAATCAGAATTTTCATTTATGATGATTTCTTCGACTTCAATTTTCTTAGTCTGAGAATTCGTAATATTTATACATATTCTTGCAATAAATTTTAAAAGTGCAATTTTTAACATTAAAATAAAAAGATTAAGTTCTTCAGAAGTAAGATAAGATAATTTTTGATGTTCTTTTAAACAATTCAAAATTAAATTCTGATCAATGTATCCAGTATTCTGTTCAACAAGTTCGTATGCAAGATAAAAAATAGAAATATATTTATCCCCATCATGTGTTATAATAGCAGGGAGCTTTTTAGACTTTAAAGATCTTCTTAATTCTTTTATTTCTTCATACTGTTCTTCTATAATATACATATTGTCAAGTATCCACTGTCCTGCAGAATGAATAGGTATTTTTAGTTCATAACTACTTTCAAGTAACTTATGTGTTTTACATATAATATTATAATTTTGCTCTGCATTTTTAAATATTGAATTTAGCGTATGTTTCATTAGATTCAACCCCTCTTTAACGTATATTTATTTACATCATAATTATATATTATATCAAAACTTTTTACAAGATTTTAATATGATTTTATTATATTAAATTTAATCAGTATTTATTATCTGTAATATATTTAACATATATTCAATTTAAAAATATCTAATCGACTAGAAGATAATTTTTAGTGAATTTCTCTCTTCTCGCTTCACCATATATGATCCGTTCAGCATACGGCGGATCAATTTATATTAAATATGAACTTCTTTTTGGTTTAGTTGAAATACTAGAACTCTTTTTCTTAATATTTCATTGTTAATAACCAATTGTATATATCTAGTTCTACACATTTGATAACAACCTTTTCTTAATTTTTCTCCGTTTTCTTTGAGATAATTAAATCTCTTCAACTGCTATGTCATCTACTCATACTACGTCTTTGTTAGCTATAGTTTTTTATATGCCTTATTCATATTTTATGGATTAAAAATTTCTTCTAAAGCTTCCATATCCATTTTCTCTTTTCTTTTCCATATAAATATTTTCCCAACTACGGACTTTAACCGACTATTTAAGCGATATACCCGTTACGCTGGAAAAAAATGTTGGAGAAAATCATTCTCCAACATTTTATTGTCACTTTTAACAAATGCTCCATCAGAAACAAAAAATGAAAAAATCACAGACTAACAGTCCAAATGATAGGATTATAAATCCAACACCTTTTACTTTAATTTGGATTTAACAGCCAATACATTAAATATTTTCTATCGATGTATTATCTTTATGTCTTTCTTTGTAAAAAGCAATAAGCAAAAAAACAACCATATAAAGAATTATTATAATAAGAAGAATTAATAACATAATGTAGATGACTAAGTCTAACTCCCCCGTACATTCAGCATATTCAATATTTTCTATTGTAACATCTTTATTATTATATTCAGTAAATATATTTACTTTTTTATTTGTAAATTTCTTAATATCTCTTACTTTAATTATTTCGGCTTTTTCGCCAAATTCTTTGGTTGTAACGTTAAATTTTAAGTCTACCCAAACAATATCATGATCGCTTAAAATATTAACTATGCTTGGACTTTTATTGTAATCATAATTTACAATAATATTGTGGTTATTACATGATGGGAATATTACCATGATGAAAACAACACAAATTACAAGCAATACTAACTTTTTTAATTTCATTTTTTCACTCTCCTAAAAAATTATTTTATAGAACAGTATAGATAACTGTATACATATTATATCAACTATAGATATCTTTGTCAATTTTATTATAAAAGGCAAAATGAGCTATTTGTCTTTTACATAAAAAATAGAGATTAAATAATGTTAATCTCTATAAAAAAACTATTCGATCTTTTCAGCAGATACAATATTTTCATACCAACTAAAAAGAGGGACCCTCCAGCCAATTGTTTTTATTTTATACGTATTTCCTATCTCTATTTTTCCATACATATCTGATGAATCCCATCTGAAGTAAAAAATATTATCTGCAATCTCAAAAGGATAAACATCTTCGTCCTCGTCTTTGGTAAACACCATATATTTGGAATCTTTTATACCTTTGTCAGTTATAGTCACCTCATATGATTTTACTGTATTGTAACAGGCAATTAGAGCAATAAATCCAATAACCATGGCACAAATTCCCAACGGTATCAGTATTCTGCTAATTTTCCACTCATACATCTTTGAATTATTACTATACATTAATTTATTCCTCCTAAGAAAATAATTATTTTAATAGAAAAAAATATCTATACGTTAATTATATCATACATATCATTTTATGTCAATTATTCTTAGCTATAGCACTAAATATAAATGAAATATTCCAATTTAAACGGTAATATAATACATATTACATCTAAATAAACTACTATATATTGAAAAATAGCGGCTAATTTCTAACCGCTATCTTTAATTTATTATTTACTATTTTTAGCTCTTATTCTCATAGTAGGATCTAATATTTTCTTTCTTAGACGAATGTTTTCTGGTGTTACTTCAACTAATTCATCATCAGATATAAACTCAATTGATTGTTCAAGTGACATTGTAACTGGTGGTACAAGTTTTAATGCATCATCACTTCCTGAAGCACGTGTATTTGTTAAATGTTTTTCTTTACATACATTAACTGTTAAATCATCACTTCTAGAATTTTCACCAACTATCATACCTTGATATACTTCTGTACCAGGTCCAATAAATAATGTTGATCTTTCTTGTGCTTGGAAAAGTCCATATCCAGTTGCTTTACCAGCTTCAAAAGCAATAACAGCTCCTCTTTGTCTTGTTTCAATTTCACCTTTATCTGGTTCATATCCAGCAAATATATGATTTATCATACCGTTACCTTTTGTATCAGTCATAAACTCATTTCTAAATCCTATAAGTCCACGAGCAGGTACTTTAAATTCAAGTCTTGTATATCCTGCATTAGATGTAGATGGAGTCATGTTTGTCATTTCACCTTTTCTGTATCCCATTTTTTGCATTACAGTACCAACAAATTCCTCTGGAACATCAATAGTTGCCATTTCCATTGGTTCACATTTTACTCCATCAATAACTTTATATATAACTTTTGGACGAGATACAAGAAGTTCATAACCTTCTCTTCTCATATTTTCTATTAAAATAGATAAATGAAGTTCTCCTCTACCTGATACTTTAAAGCTATCTGATGTTTCTGTTTCTTCAACTTTTAAAGAAACATTTGTTTCTAATTCTTTAAATAATCTATCTCTTAAATGTCTAGAAGTAATAAACTTACCTTCTTTTCCAGCTAAAGGTCCGTTATTTACACTAAATGTCATAGAAACAGTAGGTTCATCAATATCTACAAATGGAACAGCTACAGGATTTTCAGGATCAGCTATTGTCTCACCTATATTAATTCCTATAACACCATTTACAGCAACTATATCTCCACAATGTGCAACTTCTGTTTCTATTCTCTTAAGTCCAGAATATGTATATAATTTACCAATTCTTAACTTTTGAATTGTTCCATCTTTTTTACATATTGCAACTTCTTGCCCATTTTTTATGCAACCTTTTGTTATTCTACCAATACCAACTCTTCCTGTATATTCATCAGAGTCAATATTTGCAACTAATAATTGTAAAGGTTCATTGTCTTCACCAGCAGGTTCTGGAATAGTATTTACAATTGTTTCAAATAAAGGTTTCATATTATCGCTTTTATCATTTAAGTCAGTCATTGCATATCCATTTTTTGCAGATGCATATACAACTTTGAAATCAAGTTGTTCATCTGATGCATTAAGATCCATGAAAAGTTCTAAAACTTCATCTACAACTTCTGTTGGTCTTGCTCCTGGTCTATCTACCTTATTTACAACAACAATTGGTACAAGATTAAGTGCTAAAGCTTTACTTAAAACAAATCTTGTTTGTGGCATTGGGCCATCAAAAGCATCAACTACTAGTATAACACCATCAACCATTTTAAGTACACGTTCAACTTCTCCACCAAAATCAGCATGTCCTGGAGTATCAACAATATTTATTTTTATATCATTATACTTTACAGCTGTATTTTTTGATAGAATTGTTATTCCTCTTTCTTTTTCTATATCATTTGAGTCCATAACTCTTTCTGCTACTTGTTCATTTTCTCTAAAAGTACCACTTTGTTTTAAAAGAGCATCAACAAGTGTAGTTTTACCATGATCAACATGGGCAACAATTGCAACATTTCTCAAGTTCTTCATATTTCTTCTTCCCTTCCATTTATATATATAACATCTATACAAAATATAACGTTATCCCAAAAAATATAACCTAAAAATTAGGTTATACATATATCTTAAATATTTTACATCAAATAAAAAATTTTGTCAATATTTTTAGAAAAAATTATGTAAATAATCTTTCTCTATTTATTGGGATTTAAATCATAAATTGTATCAAGTAAATTTTGTGATTTAGTTTTTACATATTCTTTATCTTTTATTCTTGACTTGTCTATTGTTATAGCATCACCAAAAGTAACCGTCATTTTAGAAAACATCTTAGGATTTTTAGTCACATACACAGGTATTATTGGTACTCCTGCTTCTGCTGCTATAAATACAGGACCTGCTTTAGCCGTTCCTCTTGGCTCATCTATATTCATTCTTTCGCCTTCAATATATATTAATAATTTTCTTTTATCAACTTTTCTAAACAGTTTAATTGCATGTAAAAGGCTTTTTGCATCATGACTTCCTCTACGAATTGGAAAAACATCAAAATATCTAAAAAGTGCTCCTAAAACTTTATTTTCAAAAAGTTCAGCCTTAGCCATAATACACAAATCATTTGTTTTAGCATATATAAAACATGGATCAAATTTATCGGAATGGTTTGGGCATATAAGGCATTTATCATATTTTTTTAATTCTTCTAGATTATAATATTTTACTCTATATAGGAAATGTGTAAATACTAAATTTACAAAAGATCTCACTATTCTTTTTATAACTTTTTTTATCATAATTATATTAAGCCTATCCTTTCTCTTAGAATATCAAGTATTGAATTTGTAGTTTCTTCAACTGTACAATTAGATGTGTCAATTAATATAGAGCCTTTGGCCTTTTTTAAAGGAGAATCTGTCCTTGTGCTATCTTGTGTGTCTCTTTTTATTAAATCATTTTTTACATTTTCAAGTTTTACACTACTATCTTTTTTCTTTAAATCGTTATATCTTCTTGATGAGCGTATATCTATATTTGATGTAAAAAATAACTTAATATCTGCATTTGGAAATATAACAGTTGCTGCATCTCTTCCTTCAATTACAACACTTTGAGTTCCTGCAAGTGCTCTTTGCTTTTGTACAAGATGTTCTCTTACTTTACTATTTTTTGATACATTAGAAGCTGCCATTGAAACTTCTTCTGTACGTATTTTATCTGTTACATTTTCTCCATTTAAATATACTTCATTTTCTCCATTACTATTTATTTTTAAATCTACATTTATTTTTTCTAAGTTATTTTCAATGTTTTTATCATTAATTTCTATTTTATTATTTAAAAAATATAGTCCTGTAGCCCTATACATTGCCCCTGTATCAATATATATAATTCCTAGTTTCTTACTTAAAGCTTTTGATACTGTTGTTTTGCCAACTCCAGAGCCACCATCTATTGCTATTATGCATTTTTTTGCAAGTTTACACATTAAAAACCAACCACCTTTATATTTAATAACTAAATTCGACATATTTTGTATACATAAAATCAAACAAATTGCCTTAATCCTCTTTATTTTTTAACAAAAGTATGATATCATATATATGTAATTTTGTAAAGTACAAAATATAGAAAAAAGGTGATTTAATTGTCAAACAAATTAGAATTATTTGATAACAAAATTGTAATTTTATACATACTTGATAACTCTAGTATGCCACTTACAACAGATCAAATTGCTAAATTTTGTGAAGAATTTGAAGATATAACGTATTTTGATATTTGTATCTATCTTGAGGATCTTAAATCAAATGGATATATAAAAGAAATACATGAAGAAAATAATGTGTTATACTCTCCTACTAAAGAGGGAGTTATTACACTAAGAGAACTTCTTGAATTAATACCTGGTGTTAACTTATATAACTTAAAAAAAATGGTAAACAAAAATATGGTAGAAGTTAAAACAGAATATGCAATTGATACTAATATTATCCCTATTAAAGATGGTGAGTTTAAAGTATCTTGTTATATTAAGGATGGGAATGATGAACTTATAAACATAACAATGTATGCTGGCGATAAAGAGCAAGCTAAAAACATCTCTAAAAATTGGGCAAACAATTCTGAAAAAATATACACTACATTACTTGAGATGATGACTAAAGAGGAATAAATTAAAATTATTTAAATATATATTTAGATAAAAAGTGCCAATTTTGGTGCTTTTTTCTTGTTATTGTAAAAAATAAATTAGCTAAAATCTAAAAAGCTTGAAATTATGCTACATATGTAATATAATTAGATAGAAATGGTTAGGAGTGAACTATATGATAGATATAAAATTTTTAAGAGAAAATCCAGATATTGTAAAAGAAAATATAAAAAAGAAATTTCAAGATAAAAAACTACCTCTAGTTGATGAAGTTATTTCTTTAGATAAAGAACATAGAGAAATAATGAAAAAAGGTGATGAACTTAGAAATAAAAGAAAAACATTAAGCGCTAAAATTGGTAGTCTAATGAAATCAGGAAATAAAGATGAAGCTATGAAAATAAAAGAAGAAGTATCTTCTGTAAATATTGAGCTTGAAAATAATGAAAAATTAGATAAAGATATGCAAAATAAAATTAAAGAAATTATGTATAGAATTCCAAATATTATGCATGAGTCTGTACCTATAGGTGAAGATGATTCTAAAAATGTTGAAGTAAAAAGATATGGTGAGCCTGTAGTACCAGATTATGAAATTCCTTATCATGCTGAAATTATGGAAGCTTTGGATGGTCTTGATCTTGACTCAGCAAGAAGAGTTGCTGGAAATGGCTTTTATTACTTAATGGGTGATATAGCAAGACTACATTCTGCTGTTTTATCTTATGCTAGAGATTTCATGATTGATAAAGGATTTACATATTGTATTCCTCCATACATGATACGTAGTGATGTTGTAGACGGTGTTATGAGTTTTGAAGAAATGGATGCAATGATGTATAAAATTGAGGGTGAGGATTTGTATTTAATTGGTACAAGTGAGCACTCTATGATTGGTAAATTTAAAGGACAAACTCTAAAAAAGGAAAACCTTCCATACACTATGACATCATATTCCCCATGTTTTAGGAAAGAGAAAGGTGCACATGGTATTGAAGAACGTGGTGTATACAGAATTCATCAATTTGAAAAGCAAGAAATGATTGTTGTATGTGAACCTGAAGATAGTTACAAATGGTATGACAAAATGTGGTCATATACTGTTGAATTATTTAGAAGTATGGATATTCCTGTTCGTACACTTGAATGTTGCAGTGGTGACTTAGCGGACCTTAAAGCAAAAAGTGTTGATGTTGAGGCATGGAGTCCAAGACAAAAGAAATATTTTGAAGTAGGTAGTTGTTCAAATCTTACAGATGCTCAAAGTAGACGTCTTGGTATTAAAATAAAAGGTGAAGAGAAAAACTACTATGCACATACCCTTAATAATACTGTTGTTGCCCCACCTCGTATGTTAATTGCTTTAGTTGAAAATAACTATAATGAAGATGGTTCTGTTACAATTCCTGAAGTTTTAAGAAAGTATATGGGTGGTAAAGAGAAAATTGAAATAAAGAGGAAAAAATAATGTTAAAAAATATGAAATTTAAAACATCTGCTTTTAATATAGCACAACTTTTAGAAACAGAAAAAAAACAAATTGTTCTTGTTGGCAAATCAAACGTTGGCAAATCATCATTTATAAATAGTTTAGCAAATCAAAAACATTTAGCAAAGGTTGGAAATACTCCTGGAAAAACAAAATCTATTAATTATTATGATGTAAATAATGAATTTTATATAGTAGATTTACCTGGATATGGATATTCAAACATGACTAAGATAGAAAAGTTAAATACATCAAAATTAATTAACCACTATATTGAAAAAAATGAAAATATTTCACACATACTATTTCTTGTAGACATTCGCCATAAGCCTACTGAAAATGATAGAATAATGTATGATTGGTTAACAAGCAAGAATATCCCCTTTACTATAATTGCAACAAAAGCAGATAAAATTGGTACAACAAAACAAAAAGAAAATATGCAAGTTATAACTAAAGTATTGTTTGCAAAAGAAAACATTATACCTTTCTCAAGTTCAAATAAACTAAACCTAGATATTATTGAAAATGTAATACTTGAAAACATACATTAGTTCCGGATTAATTTCTGGAACTTTTTCTATTCCCTCTTCATTTATGTAATTTCAACCTTTACTTTTCTGCATATTTATGTTATAATTTTCTTGCATAAGAAATCCAAATAAAACAAATTAAATTTAAGGAGTTGTTAACATGAAAGCTCAAAAATTTTCAGAAGAAATTGTAAGAGTATCATATTTACCTGAATTGTACCAACTATTAGGAATGAACCGTGATGGTTTAGTAACCCTCTTAAACATAGAGGATGGTAGTATTCTCTACCCACATTTACTTGGAAATACATTCAGCGAATTTAATGAACATTTTTTCTATTTTGAAGATAAAAATTATCTTCCTTTTCTTGTTGAAGCATCAACTGGCAAAATAGTTACATTAGATAACTTTTCAGATCTTGTTGAAGAAAACTGTGATCTTAATATTGAAGAAAAAGCAAAAATTAGAGAGTTTTACAGAAAGTTCTGGCGGCCATTTAATAATGAGTATTATATATTCCGTTATGCTAATTTTTTGTCTCTTGTAAAAAAAGATACTTTGGAACCTAAATTTAAAAAATATTCTATCATTGACCCTATTGAACAAACTCCATTTATTTTAGTTGGAAACAATGAAAATGAATTGAGGTTATATCGTATTAAAGGCGATAAAGAAATTGAAGCTATTTTTGATGATTCAAATTTATATGTAAGTAAAGAAGACATCTTTAAATTAAAAAATGGTAGATTTTTAATCAATGTAAAAAATGAGGAAGTGTACATAGTATGATAATAATGGCTGAACAAAATTTGTTCAGCCATTATTATTTTGTCACTTTTGCTCAATATGATATATTAGCAGAATATTTTTACCTTAAATTAATATAATTAATTATATAAAAAAAGGTGGTAATTATATGTTATTTGAAGGTTCGGGTGTAGCTCTAGTTACACCATTTAATGAAGATTTAAGTATTAATTATGATAAACTTAAAGAGTTAATACATTTTCATTTAGAAAATAATACTGATGCAATTATATTATGCGGAACAACAGGTGAGTCATCTACTCTATCTATTGATGAGTTTAAAGAAATTGTAAGTTTTACTGTAAAAGAAGTAAATAAAAAAATTCCTGTTATTGTAGGGAGTGGTTCAAATAATACAAGTATTGCTGTAAAGAAGTCTGTAATTGCACAAGAACTTGGGGCTGATGGCCTTCTAGTTGTAACTCCATATTATAACAAATGTACAGATGATGGACTATATTTACATTATAAAGAGATAAATGACAATGTAAATATTCCTATAATTTTATACAATGTCCCATCTCGTACATGTGTTAATATAAATATGGATATTCTAATTAAACTATCAAATTTAAAAAATATTTGTGCACTAAAAGAAGCCTGCCCTGATTTATCAAGAGTATCTAAAGAATTATTACAACTTCCTAATGATTTTTACATATATTCTGGAAACGATGATTTGACTTTACCAATTCTAAGTCTTGGTGGAAAGGGTGTTATTTCTGTAATTGCCAATATATATCCTAGCCAAATGCATAACTTATGTAAATCTTGTTTTAATAACAATTTCAAAGAAGCAAGAAAAATTCATTTTAATAATTTAAATCTCATGAATTTATTATTTTGTGAGGTAAATCCCGTTCCGATTAAAAGTGCTATGAATATTATGGGATATAATGTTGGAAAGTGTAGATTTCCTCTTGGAGATATAAATGTAGATAATTATAGAAAATTAAATAAAATATTAAAAAAAGATCCGAAAAAATAATTTTTCGGAGTTTTTTATCGTTATAATACATTTCCAATTTTTACTTGCTGTTTTTTTACAATATAATTTAAAATTCTGTCTAGTTCATTTGCATTAACTATAACCTCTTCCTTATCTTCTTCATCAATATATGATTTTATTTGAGTTATATGTTCCTCAACCTTATCTACCTCACTACTATCTACAAACATGTGCCAAACTGTTTTAACACTATTCCATGTCTTTTCAACATTTTCTATTCCCTCTTTAGCCATGTCGAAATTTTCATTTATAGCAGAATTTTTTACATATTCTATATCAGATAATGTATATCTAGCTGTTTTTTCTAAATAACATATTTGCCACATTCCAGTTAAAAGAAGTAAAATTACACATACAATTAAAATTATCCATTGTTTCATTTTTTCTTCACCTCATTTTTTAGCTGAAATATAAAATTAGAATCTTCATCCATTGTAGCTACAAGTACATCCTCAATTTTAATTTTATTTTTCTTTAATAATTTATCAACATCTTTTTCTTGCATTTTAAGCATTTCTAAATTTTCCTTAGCATAATTTCCATCTTCTATAACGTTTAAAGGAATTGCATTAAACTCATCAGAATTTTTAATAACACTCAAATTACCATTGTTTTCAATCATAGCAAATTTAACATCTTGTATTTTAAATACATCGTGTTCTCTTAATTGTGACATCAAATCTTCAATAGTATATTTATTCTTATTCAAATTTTCTTCAATTATTTTTCCATCTCTAATAATTGGAACAATTTTTCCACATACAAAATCCTCTACTTTATTACTTGAATGAGCAAGAAGAGTAAAAATTAAATATGCAACAAGTAATGTTATAATAGGTACAATACCATCAAAAATAGAAACACCACGTGAAGACATTGGAGATGAGGCAAGGTCAGATATTAGAATTATGATTGCAAGTTCAAAAGGTTGAACCTTAGATAACTCTTTTTTCCCCATAAGTCTAATTACTATAAATACTACAGCATACAATATTAAAGCCCTTAAAAATACAATTAACATTTAAATCACCTAAAATTATTTTTTGCATAAAAGATATTTTTATACAAATAATATTAATGTAATTTTGGGAGGTAAATAAATGGAAGAAATACAAAATTATAAAAATAACTTTAATACGTTTAGGATATCTCAAATGTTAATTAGGTTCTTAACATCAATATCTATATTTGCTGTTACTGTATTTTTTACTCCAAATTTTAATCTTTCTTCTTTTCCAATACTAATAATTAGTGGGATTGCAATAATAATTCTAGATTATTTAATGTCAATTATAACAGGAATACATGACGTTTCTCTAGGACGTGGATTAGTAGGTTTTACGACAGCTGCTATTATAATATACATAACACAATTTGTAGTTGATGGATATTATATTTCAATTACTAGTAGTTTGATTGCCGCTGCTATATATGGAGTAATTGATAGTATGCTTATAAATAAAAAATAACTGCCACAATATATTTGTAGCAGTTTTTATTTTATTAAATTATTACATGTCTATTTCTATATAAAATATTTTCTCTAGACTTTGATTTTGATATAAGTTTCATTATACAATCTAAGTTGTTACATACTATGTTATACCTTAAATTATGGCTGTCCACAAGATAATATTTTTTCTTAAGGCATGGCATTGAACATTTACTATCTTGCTTTCTTTCTTCTATAAAAGCACCTAATATACAATATCTCGATGTCATAAGTGTTTTATAATCACTAACAATTTCTACAGGTGCATATTTATCTAAATTTTCTATATATTCATCTTTTAGTTCTACTGATGGAGTTATTATATCAAAACCACATTCAATATAAAATATTGCACTATACCTATTAAATACATTAAGAGAATAATCAGCAATTAATTTTATATCATACTTTTCTTTTAATTTTAAAGCCAAATCTATGTACCCTACATTTCCTATAACAAGCCCATTTATATATTGAGCTTCATTTTTTAATTTACTAAATATATATTTATCCGTATTATTTCCACCTATATTTGGAAGTACAAGATATATTTTTGAATTTTTATAAAACGAAGAAATAATGCTTTCCTTATATTTTATAAAATCACTTATTTCTATATATACAGTATTTAATTTTTTTCCATATTTTTCAAAGTATAATTTAAAATAATCTATTTTTTTATCAAAATTATATATGTGTAAAATTTGTAAATTTTCATTATTTTGTTGTTCTCTATTATCTAATATTTTAGCATCATATTTAGAAATAATTTCATTTAATAATTTTATATTTTTATCTACATTAATATCTTGTACAAATAATTCAGATACTCTTTGCACAAATGTTCTTCTTAATTCATTTAATATAGATATTGGCACAAAAATATCTTCATCCATTTCTATATCTAAGATATTAAATATAAACGGTGAATCCTTAGTTTTATTGAAAGACTCGATTATTTTTTCTTTGGTAGTTGGCTTTGATTTTGCTATATCAGGCATATCATCCAAACTTACAAAAATGTTTTTCATAAGATTTAAGGTCCTAACAGATAACTTATTTCCTTTTTTTATATCAATGGATATATCAATATTCCTTTTTCTTATGCTTTTGGTATAATATTCCTTTAAATTTTTATTCATACCATAATCTGATGTTTTAAATACCTTATCCCCTATTTTTACCTTCTTTTTTACATCTCCAAGCCATACATAATTTCCTTTTTTTATGGTTTCATTTACTATATTTTTTCTTTCATCTTTAATACATGTTATAACATTTGAAAAAATCACATCATTTTCATCTAAAATTTCTATTCCATCATGTAAGGATATATCTTCTTCTAATTTTATTTTTACAAATTCTTTTTTTTGCAAAATAATCTTACCAAGGTAAATTCCCGTATTTTTTGGAATATTTTCAGTTATACTATTTTTATAACAAACTCCACCTAAATATCCATCTGATATTCCATCTCTATTAAAAATTTGCATAAGATTTTTCTTATCGATTTGATTTACTGTAATCTCATTATTTTTATTTATTATGTCATTTAAATATTTTCTATAAATTTTAGTAACTCCAGCAACATATTCAGGTGTTTTATTCCTTCCCTCTAGTTTTAATGAATGAACTCCTATATTATATAGCCTTTGTATATATGAAAGTCCGAAAATATCTTTTTTACTAAGTATATATTTATTTGAAACCAATTCTTTATTTTGATTATATAACGAATATTTCATTCTACATGGTTGAGCACAATTTCCTCTATTTGCACTTCTATTTCCTATATAACTGCTAAGTAAACATTGGCCTGAATAGCAAACACACAATGCACCATGTACAAATACTTCTATTTCTAACGATGTATTTTTGCATATATATTCTATTTCAGATAAAGTAAGTTCACGAGCAAGAACAACCCTTTTAAATCCTATTTTTTCTAAGAATTTTACTTGTTCTAAATTATATATACTCATTTGCGTACTTGCATGAAGCGCAAGTTTTGGAAGTAATTCATGTATCAACTTTGCAAGACCAATATCTTGTAAGATTACAGCATCTAACCCTGCAGAGTAAAGCTTTATTAATAGTTCTAATGCATCTTTTATTTCTTCATCATAAACCAAAGTATTTAAAGTTAGATATACTTTTACACCTATCATATGTGCATATTTTATACTTTCTATATACTCATCTACATTAAAATTTTTAGCCATAGTCCTTGCATTAAATCTATCAAGTCCCATATATATGGCATCTGCTCCTGCATTAATAGCTGACAAAAAACTATCTTTATTTCCCGCTGGAGACAGTAATTCAATATTATTTTTCATTAGAATTCACTCATTTCATTATTTTATATTTTTTTGCCTTACAACCTCATATATTGTAATTGCTACAGAAACTGAAGCATTAAGCGAATTTATTTTTCCTGTCATGGGAATTTTCATAAGAGCATCGCAATTTTCTTTTACAAGACGAGAAATTCCACTTCCCTCATTTCCAACTACAATACCAATAGCTCCTTCTAGTTTAGTGTTGTATACTTCACTCTCTCCGTTCATGTCAAGTCCATATATCCATAATCCGTTTTTCTTTAATTCTTTTATGCTTTCCGTTATATTTGTAACACGTGCAACTTTTACATATGAACACGCACCAGCAGCTACTTTTTCTACAGTATCTGTTATCTGACAAGCATTTCTTTTTTGAATTATTACTCCATGTACTCCCATACATTCACAACTACGTATTATAGCCCCTAAATTATGTGGATCCTCAATTTTATCAAGTATGACAATAAATGGTAACTCATTTTTACTTTTAGCATACTCTATAATTTCACTAACCTCGGAATATTTAAAATCTGTAATACTTGCAATAATTCCTTGAGAATTTTTCCCATCAATCATTTTATCTAATTTTTGTTTATCAGTATTTACAACTATAATTTTTCTTTTTAATGCTTCTTTTATAACGCTATCTATTTCTTTATTTGATGTTTGCGCATATATTTTATTTATTGTAGTACCTGAACTTATCGCTTCAAGTACAGGATTTTTTCCATATATTATGCCCATTTTTTCCTCCTTTTCACAAAACTATTTACTTTTTTAAAAAAGTATGATATAATTAAATTTCCAAAAAAACATTGGTTTACGTAATAATTTATGTGCTATTTATGCAACATTGTTCTAAATGTTGTAAATCATTAATATATTATAACAAATTAAATTTTAAGGGGATATAATTATGAACTCAAGACGACACAATCAGGAATACAGTTTTGTATTTTTTATTTCAAAACACATTAAGAAGTTTTTAATTCACCTTTTTAAAAAGGACAAAGATGGTAAAAAAATTAAAAATTAATTTTTTCTGTAGCTAGCATATATTATTGCTAGCTACATTTTTTATACTTTTTCATAATGATATTTCAAATAATTTATTCCTCATCAAGTTTTAAAACTTTTATAAAAGCATCTTGAGGAAGTTCAACACTTCCTATTCTTCTCATTTTCTTTTTTCCCTCTTTTTGTTTTTCAAGAAGTTTTTTCTTTCTTGAAATATCTCCACCATAACATTTAGCAAGAACATCCTTCCTTAAAGCCTTCACAGTTTCCCTTGCTACAACTTTTCCTCCTATTGCTGCTTGAATAGGGACCTCAAACAATTGCCTTGGAATTATTTCTTTTAATTTCTCAGCCATTTTTCTTCCTCTAGTTTCAGCTTTTTCTCTATTAACTATAAATGATAAGGCATCAACCGGTTCATTGTTGAGTAAAATATCAAGTTTTACCAAATTAGCTCGTTCATATTTTTCTATTTCATAATCAAATGATGCATAACCCCTTGTCCTAGATTTTAAACTGTTGAAAAAGTCATAAATTATCTCATTTAAAGGTAGAAAATACTCTAAACATACTCTTGCCAAGTCTAGATATTTCATATTTATGAATTTCCCTCTTCTTTCTTCACAAAGCTGCATAATATTTCCAACGTATTCCTTTGGAGCTATTATTTCAGTCTTGGCTATTGGCTCCTCTATATACGTAATTTCATTTGGTTTTGGCATTTCAGATGGATTATATAACTCAACAACTTCTCCATTTGTCTTGTGAATTTTATATATAACGGATGGAGCCGTAGTAATTAAATTTAAGTCATATTCTCTTTCTAATCTCTCTTGTACAATTTCCATATGTAATAGTCCTAGAAAACCGCATCTAAAACCATGCCCAAGTGCAGATGATGTTTCAAGTTTATAATCTAGGGCAGCATCATTTAATTTAAGTTTCTCTAATGCTTCTTTTAATTCTTCATAATCAGTTCCTTCAGCAGGAAATATTCCTGCGTAAACCATTGATTTTGCTTTTTTGTATCCATTCAAAGGCTCAGATGCCGGGCTTTCTTTTAAAGTTAACGTATCACCTACCCTAATGTCAGATACTTGTTTAATACTTGCTGCAACATATCCAACTTCGCCTGCAACAAGATTTTCTGCCTCTATATATCCACCTGGTTTCATGTATCCTATTTCTACAATTTCATATTCTTTCTTGTTCGACATGGTATATACAATGTCGCCCTTTTTTAGCATACCATCAATTATACGTACAAATGCAACTGCACCTTTATAATTATCATATACTGAATCAAATATTAACGCTTTTAAAGGCTTTTCATTACTACCAACTGGAGCAGGCACATTTTTTACAATATCTTCTAAGACATCTTCTACATTAAGTCCTGTTTTTGCAGATATACAAGGAGCATTCATAGCCTCAATTCCAATAACATCCTCAATTTCTCTTTTGACCTCATCTGGTCTTGCACTTGGTAGGTCTATTTTGTTTATAACTGGTAAAATTTCTAAATTATTCTCAAGTGCCAAATACACATTTGCTAAAGTTTGAGCCTCAACACCTTGTGCTGCATCAACAACAAGTATAGCTCCCTCACATGCCGCAAGTGCACGTGAGACCTCATAATTAAAATCAACATGCCCTGGTGTATCAATTAAATTTAAAATATACTCTTTTCCATCACGTGCTTTGTATTTCATTCTAACAGCCTGTGATTTTATTGTAATTCCTCTTTCTCTTTCTATATCCATATTGTCAAGTAATTGTTCTTGCATATGTCTTTCATCTATACTTCCAGTAATTTGAAGCAATCTATCTGCAAGTGTTGATTTACCATGATCAATATGTGCTATTATACTAAAATTTCTTATATTTTCCTTGTTAACCATTTCTTTCCCTTCTATATTATAACAATACTATTATACCAGTTTTTACTTATACAATCAAGCAAATAAATAAAATCGCATGTACAAAATTAATACATGCGATTTTACAAGAAAAATTAGTCAGGTTCGCTACATAAAGTATATTTTTCAATGATTTTACTTCTCTCTTCAGAAACCAGAGAAACAATATGCAAAAAGCTCTCCTTTTTTACATTGTCATTATAATGTCCTCCTTCAAGAATTGAAAGAAGATCATTTGATTTTGAAATAAACTCCTTTAACTCTTCGCAATTCTCCCGAGACTTTAACTCACCACGAAGTTTATTCAAGCAATTTTCAAAATCATTTTTTGATTTAATAGACAGCATTTCCATCATTTCTATAGATGCGCTATTTACAAAATTCATCATTTCAATTGCGTCCATAACACATTCTCCTCTCTTTTAATTAAAAAAGTTAACATATTTACTTACAGATAAATTTTATCACTTTAAATTCTATATGTCAATAAAAGCCTATACATTTTCGAATATTTGTGATATAATTTTTAACCAAGGAGTTATAACTATGTTTAAGGTAGGAGAAAAGGTAAAAATATCAAGTAATAACATTTCGGGTATTATTTCTAAAATACAAAAAAATAATTATGCTACTAAGTATTATATAAATGTAAAAGGTAAAACAATTATTCTAGACGAAGATAAAATTGAAAAAGAAACTTCAAATTTAAATAATACATCATATACCCCAAAACTAGATAAATATACAAATAATATATATAATTATAAAAATACATTTATACCAGAAATCACAATAAGGCATCAAACTTTAGATATAGCAATGTATAATGTAGAAAATTTCATTACTGAAGCTATAAATTTAGACATAAAAAATATAAAAATAATACATGGAAGAAATGGCGGAGTTTTAAGAAAAGCTGTTCATGAGTACTTAAAGCATAATAAAAATGTTGAAAGCTATAGACTTGGAAATTACTATGAAGGAAGTTATGGTGTTACAATTATAAAACTAAAATAGTGCTAATAAAATAAAAATTAGCACTATTTTTTTCATATATTATTTTTTTAAATATTCTTCTAAAGCCTTTGCAAGTTGATCAGGACAAGATGTACCTTTCATTCCACATTCAATTCCCTTTAGTTTTTCTATAACATCATCAACTTTCATACCTTTAACTAAGTTACATATTCCTTTTGTATTTCCTGCACATCCACCTATTATTTTAACCCAGTTGATTACTTTTGTTTCATCATTTATGCTTATAATATATTTAGAAGAACATACTCCTTCTGGTTTATAACTAAATTCCATTAAAATCACCTACTATGCTTTATTATTACAACCAAGTACATCAACAATTTTGTGAGAAACCATCTCTTCAACAGCTTTTCTTGCTGCGCCAAGATATGTTCTTGGATCAAACACTTCTGGTGTTTCTACAAAACATTTTCTAATATTTGCAGTCATTGCAAGTCTTATATCACTGTCTATATTAATCTTACATACTGCCATACTTGCTGCTTTTCTTAACATTTCTTCAGGTACCCCTTTAGCTCCAGGAATATTACCACCATACTCATTACACATTTTTACAAACTCTTGTGGTACTGATGATGCTCCATGTAAAACAATAGGAAATCCTGGAAGTCTTTTTGATACTTCTTCTAAGATATCATATCTAAGTCTTGGTTCTCCCTTAAATTTGTATGCACCATGGCTTGTTCCAATAGCAATTGCAAGAGAATCACACCCTGTTCTTTTTACAAACTCCTCTGCTTCATCAGGATTTGTGTACATTGCATCATCTTCTTTTACATTTACATCATCTTCAATCCCAGCAAGTTTACCAATTTCAGCTTCAACCACAACTCCTCTTGGATGAGCGTATTCAACTACTTTTTTTGTAAGTGCTACGTTTGTTTCAAAATCATATTTAGAGCCATCAATCATAACTGATGTAAAGCCACTATCAATACAATCTTTACAAGTTTCAAAATCAGGTCCATGATCCAAATGTAGTACAACTGGAATATCAGTTCCACTTTTTTTATTGCATTCAATTGCAGATTCTACTAATTTTTTTAGATAAACAGGATTAGCATATTTTCTTGCTCCAGCTGATACTTGCAAAATAACTGGTGCATTATTTTTTGTTGCTGCCTCCATTATTCCTTGTACTATTTCCATATTATTTACATTAAAAGCTCCTATTGCATACCCTCCATTGTATGCCTTTTCAAACATTTCCTTTGTTGTTACAAGTCCCATATTTATTACCCCTTTCAAAAATACTATATATTATTTAAAAATATATTCTATTACCATGGTCTTTTATTTCCACCTAATGTATGCTGCTTAGGTTCGTCTTGACTAACCTTTTTTTCATTATCATACATTTCTTTATTTTTAACTCCGTTGTTTTTTGCAATTTCTTCAACTTCAGCATCCATTGCATCAAGTTCTGCTGCTCTATCCTCATCATTTATGCTGCTTTTATCAATACCAAGATTTTCTTTCATTTCATCATCTTTCTCATTATCTGTATGATATTCTTCTTTTCCATCATCAGTTAAATCTTGAATAGGTTTTTCTAAATTTTCCTTACTGCCACTTAAGCTCCTTAATATTTCAAGTTTTTCACGAGCACCTTCATAATCTCCCTGATTTCTACACTTATAATACTCTTTTTTTACCTCTTCTATATTTGCAGAGGTAGTTTCTAAAGAATCTTCTGTTCCTTCTTTTATTATATCATTATTTTTTTCTTCTTTTTGCTCATTTTCATTACTAGTTTTTGCAATAGGCATATTAGGCGTTACTTTACTTGTGCCAAATTCTTTACGTTCGAGTTCTTCTTGCCTATCATCCCTATTTATATTTTCAATTAAAACATCTGGGCTAGATTTCATACTGGCTAGCTCTTTATCCTTTTCATATAATTTATTTTGAAGCGTTTGAAATGCTTCTTTATCAAAAGTCGCTGGATTAAGGGCCATATGAGCCATTTCTTCTTCTATTTCAGATTTTTCATTATAAAGTAATACAATTCTTGATATATCTTCTTCTCTTTTTTTCTCCTTAGCTTCTTCCTCTTTATTATGTTCATCTTTAATATCTTTTTGTTTAGCCGCAATTTTCTTATCATTTTCTATAGCTTTATGGCTAGGTAAAATAGCAGAATATTGCTTACTTAACTTTTGAAGATAAACCTCATACATTCTATTTTCTGCGGCAAGTCTATCCTCCAAAGCAAAATCCCCATCTCTTCTTCTTACAATATCTGCGTGCTCCATAATTCTTTTTCTGTTATCTTCATATTTTTCTAAAGTAGCTTTATATATTGCTTTTATTGTTGCAGCTTTAACTATACTTTTAACATCTTTACTTGTAATATCTTTTTCTTCTTCAGTCATTTCTGCTAGTTCTTGCATAATTCCTTCTTTATCAATTTTATCTGAAGGCATTCTGCTTTTATCTATTTGTTCATTAACTGATTTTTCTAAATCTTCTTTTACAATGTCTTTACCTTCATCTTTTTGTTTATCATCATTTCTATCATGATTTAACTCACTTAATAACGATTCGTATGAAGATTCAGATAAATTTTGAAGAGTTGTCTTTTGAAAATCTATATTATTTGTCCTGTTATAATAATCAAGTACATCTTTCATATTTAAATACTGATTATCAATTTTAGCATCTCCAGTTTTCACCATATATGTCTTTTTTATTATTTTATTTAAACTCTTTATTATTTCATTTTTTTCATTATCATTAAATTTCATTACATCAACTCCTATGTATATATTACTACATCAACAAACTAATTTCAATACATTTTTTAAAATTCAATATCTAGTTCTACAGGACAATGATCACTTCCAAAAATTTCACTATGAATTTTTGCATCTTTTATTTTATTTTTTATATCTTCCGATGTAATAAAATAATCAATTCTCCAACCAATATTTTTTTCTCTTGCATTTCTCATATATGACCACCAAGAATATGCATCTGTTTTATCTGGATAGACATATCTAAAACTATCAACAAATCCTGAAGATAATAATTCTGTCATTTTTCCTCTTTCTTCATTAGTAAATCCTGCATTTCCAACATTAGATTTTGCATTTTTTATATCAATCTCATTATGTGCAACATTTAAGTCGCCACACAAAATTACTGATTTTGTTTTATTTAAATTTAATAGATAATCTCTAAAATCATCTTCCCATTTCATTCTGTATTCAAGCCTTGATAAATCTCTTTTTACATTTGGAGTATAACAATCTACAAAGAAAAAATTATCATATTCTAACGTAATAACCCTTCCCTCATTATCATGTTCCTCTATTCCAATTCCATACGTCACATTTAAAGGCTTTTCTTTTGAAAATACCGCTGTTCCAGAATACCCTTTTTTTATGGCACTATTAAAGAATATGTTATATCCTTCAAAAATGCTTTTTGTGATTAAATCAAGTTGTTCTTCCTGCATTTTAGTTTCTTGAATACAAAAAATATCAGCGTCACATTTTTTAAAAAAATCAGCAAACCCTTTTGTAACGCAAGCTCTTAATCCATTTACGTTCCACGAAATAAATTTCATAAATCCTCCTTATTACCTTACACAAACTTTTTGCAAAAACTTGGTCTATGTATTGGTGTAAGTCCATATTTTTTTATAGCTTCAATATGAGCCTTAGTTCCATACCCTTTATGCTTTGCAAATCCATATTCTGGATATTTTTTATCATATTCTATAAGTAATCTATCCCTTGTAACTTTGGCAATAATTGACGCTGCCGCAATGGATTCAGATTTAGAATCTCCTTTTACTACAGTTTCAAGTGGAATATCTGTGTCTATTTTTTGATTACCATCAACAAGCACATATTCTGGATTTACTTTTAAATTAGAAATAGCCTGTAGCATTGCCTTTTTAGTTGCATTAAGTATGTTTACTTCTTCTATGATATCTACATCAGATACGCCCACACCAACTGAGACTGCATTTTGCATAATATCATCGTATAATTTTTCACGCCTTTTTTCTGTTAATTTTTTTGAATCATTTACGCCTTCAATATGTGCATCTTTTGGAAGAATTACAGCTGCTGCAACCACAGGGCCACACAACGGTCCTCTTCCTGCTTCATCCACACCACATACAAGTTCATATCCTTTTTTATTTAATTCATGTTCAATTTTAAGCATATTATCAAGTCTTGTTATTTCTTTTTCATTCATATCTTTTACCTCTTTATATATCCAAACATTCTTTATACACTACATCTTTATTTACACCTTTTAGTTTTGCAACTTTTTTTATAGCATCTTTTTTAGTATCACCATTTTTCATATACTCTTTTACTAGTTCTAATGAGTTTATTTGTTCTATTTCTTTATTTTTTTCTTCATTTATTTTATCCTCACTTGCTCCTGAAATCACTAAAACTATTTCACCTTTTATCCCATTTTCTTCAATATTTATAATTGCATCTTTAAAATTAGTATATCTATATTCTTCATGTATCTTTGTAAGTTCTCTTGCAATACATATATCTCTATTTCCAAAATACTCATACATATCTTTAAGAGTTGAAAGTATCTTATGTGGTGCTTCATAAAAAATCATTGTCCTTGTCTCATTTACAAGAGATTTTAATCTTTCTTTTCTTTGTTTTTTATTTACAGACAAAAATCCCTCAAAAGTAAATCTTGTTGAATCAAGTCCAGATTTAACAATTGCAGTTATAAGAGCTGTAACACCTGGAACTACTTCAATATCATAATTATTTTTTACTAAATATTTAACTAAATTTTGACCAGGGTCGGATATTATCGGCATTCCAGCATCTGAGACTAACGCAAGATTTTTTCCAGAATTTAAAATTTCAACAATTTTTTCTATCTTATCATCTTCATTATGTCTATGATAACTTATCATGTGTTTTGAAATTTCAAAATGATTTAAAAGTTTTAGAGTTTGTCTTGTATCTTCTGCAAGTATAACATCAACATTTCTTAGGGTATTTACCGCTCTTATTGTTATATCATCTAAATTTCCTATAGGTGTTCCAACTATATATAATTTTCCTTTATTTTTATCAATCATATGTACTTCCTTTCAATATTTGTATTATATATCATTTACACCATTTTTTCAATTAAGAAAGAAAAAATTTTAAAATAACCTACATCTATATCTTTTTATGTAATTATTTTATAAGCATATTTTAAAGAAAGTATCTTTCTTACTGCAATATCTATTCTTGTATGAATATCTAAATTATTACTATATCCTGGAAAGTGTTTCATAAAAGAAAAGAAAAAAGCTATAAATAACAAATATGTCATTTATAGCTTAGAAACTTAGATTTCAACTTTATTTTGAAGCAAAAGAACTGAAACATCACCAAAGCCCTTTGAAACTGTATAACGAAGTACATAATCATTGCATATAGATAAATTTACACCTTCATTAATACATTTTTCAACATTTTCTTTATCATTATTTAAACAAGCTGAAATAAGTTCAATTTGTTTAGGATTATATTTTTCCTTTAATTCTTCAATTTTACTTTTAGAAAGTTTTCCAGTTTCAGCAAGCTTTACAATATTTTTTACTTCTGGCTTAATAACATTAATCATAAATTTTCGCTCCTATAAAAAATTTTACCTGGAAATATTTAAGCTAATATTTTCATCATATATTCCCCGCGATGGTTTGTATTCCATACCAGGAATAAGTTTTAACTTATTCATAGGAATTTTTGAGGTAAGGACAAAATATCCCATTATAGAATATTCCAGATATATATTGCCTGGATTTAATTTTAACATTTCCAAATATCTTTCTTCACTTCCTGTTAAAGAAAACTCACTGCTCTTTTTGAATTTTTTCTTGTTTAATTTAACATTTGGTTTTACCTTAAGACAAAAGCCATTATCTTTATCGTAAAATCCAAATGCAAGTTCTTTGTTAGCTTTAAGAATACCTAACATTTCTTTTCCCGTTAACATTCACATAGCCCTCCTAAAATATTTATTTATAGATTAATTACAGACCAAATTTATTATACCATATTTTCTATTCAAATTCAAGTTTTAATTGACACTTTGTCAACACTTACCATTAATACCATAAATTCTATATATTTCATCAGTGTAACTCATATCATCATTATACTCAATTAGTGGTTCTAAGACTTTAGTTTCATTTCCTCCATCTTTTCTATATGATATAAGTACAATAGATGGCTTTTTATTTATCTTAGGATATACAAATCTTATTTCTTTTGCTTCTAAATTATACTTTCTTCCAAAGTAAATTAAATCACTTAATCTTTCTGGTTTATGTACAAGATATAACTTACCTCCCTTTCCAAGCAATTTTGATGAAGTAATAAATATATCTTCTAAATTACACATTACCTCACATTTTGCAATTGTTTTTACATCATGATTTGTTGTAAGTCCAGTACCAATCTCTTTATATGGTGGATTACAAGTAATTATATCAATTTTGTCTTTTTCCATTATACTTGTTATTTTTTTTCTTATATCTTTTATGTCTTTTACATTTTCATTAATAGAAATTATACTATCTTCTAAATTATTTATTTTTATATTTCTATAAAATAAATCATACATTTCACTTTGAAGTTCAACTCCAAATATCTTTTTATATTTCTTTTTAGCAGATAATATAATAGGAATAACACCACTTCCGCTACAAAGATCTAATATAACATTATTTGAATTTTCTGATTTTACAAAATTAGCAAGCAGGACACTATCAGTACCAAAGCAAAAATATTCTTTATTTTGAATTATTTTAAGGTCATTTATACCAAGGTCATCTATTCTCTCATTTTTTCTAATTTCCACATTAAAAATCCTTTCTGTTTTACACTATGATTATTATATCATAACTTACTGTTGACTTCAAATGATATAATAATTATACAGGTGAATTTTAAATGAAATTAAGATACGTTATATCAGAGAATGATTCAAATAAAACCTTAAAAGAAGTTTTAAAGAAAAAATTATATATATCGAATATTTTACTCAATAAACTAAAATATACAAATTCTATATTTGTAAATGGTAATTTAGAATTTGTAAATTACAAAGTAAATATAAATGATGAAATTATTGTAGATTTTGAACACATGAACTATGTTATATATAACGATAAAGGAAATATGTATTATGTAGAAAATAAATATTTAGATAGATACAAAAAATATGACTTTGACATTGATATATTATATGAAGATGATTATTTGCTAATTATAAATAAAAAAGCTGGTATGGCAATTCATCCATCATGTGCAAATTATGAAAAGACTCTATCTAATGCTGTTGCTACATATTTAGAAAGTAAAAAAATATATAGTGTACACATAGTTACAAGACTTGATAAAAACACCTCTGGTATTTGCATATTTGCAAAAAATGAATATATTCAAGAACTATTTATAAGGAAAAAAGATAGAATCAAATTAAAGAAAGAATATATAGCCATTGTAAATGGAATTGTAAACGACAAGCATGGTGTAATTGAAAAACCTATTTCAAGAAAAAATGACTCTATTATACTTCGTGAAGTAAACAAAGATGGTGAATATGCTAAAACTGAGTATTTTCTTTATGAAAATAATTATATCAAAAACTATTCTGTTTTAAATGTAATATTACATACTGGTAGAACTCATCAAATAAGAGTTCATATGGCAAGTATAGGTCATGTTTTACTTGGAGATACATTATATGCTGAAGAATTTGAGTTAAAAGATATAAAAAAACTAATCGAAAGGCAAGCACTACATTCGTATAAAATTTCTTTTTATCATCCAATAAGTAATAAGTATATTTCACTTACTTGTAACGTTCCAGATGATATGAAAAATTTAATGTAATATAATTTTAGTATATAAAAATGAACTTTAATCAAAATGATTAAAGTTCATTATCTTTATTTATAAGTAATTTTACTCAAAATCTTTATCGTACTCGTCAAAAATATTTCCAACAATTTCTTCTAAAGCATCTTCCATAGTAACAATACCCGTTACATTTCCACCTTCATCAATGACAATACTAATTGCTTCCCTTGCCTTTTGCATATTTCTGAAAATATCATCAATTTTATCAGATTCATTTACAAAGTAAGCTTTATGAAGTATTTTATCTAATGTAAACCTTTGGTCTTTAACATATGATAAAATAATATCCTTAGTATTTAAGATACCAATAATGTTATTTATTGTATTATCATATACTGGAATTCTGGTGTATTTATTATCTTTAATAACCCTTCTAAGCTCAGTATTAGAAATATTTTTTTCTATTGCAACAACTTTACCAACAGGAGTCATAACACTTTTTACTTCAGTGTCATTAAAATTGAAGATATTAAAAATATATTCTCCTTCTTGTGGCTCGATTGCACCAGAATCTTTACCTTCAGCAATCATAAGTCTTATTCCTTCTTCAGTTATTTTATTTTCTTCATTTTCACCTTTTATTCCAAGAACTTTTGATACCAAATTAGTAGAATTTGTAAGTATCCATACAAATGGATATGTTATTTTCATGATAACTGATATCATTCCAACCATTCTATATGCTATCTTTTCTGGATATCTCATTGCAAGTCGCTTTGGAACAAGTTCCCCAAAAACTAAGGTAAAATATGAAAGTATGATAGTAACAATAATAAGGAAAATGGTACTTAATACTGATGTTGATACTCCAATATCAGGAATAACCGAAACAATCTCGCTTACAAACGCTTCTGCCGCAGAAGCACTTGCAAGAAATCCTGCAAGAGTAATTCCTATTTGGATCGTTGCAAGAAATCTACTAGGATTATCAATCAGTTTTTGTACCTTTTGTGCTTTCTTATTTCCAGCTTTTATATCCATTTTAAGTTTTGTTTTATTAACAGATAAAAAAGCTATTTCTGATGCTGCAAAGACTCCATTTAAAAAAATAAGTAAAATTAAAAAAATAATTTGTATAAACATTAAATCCTCCGACATAATAAATTATATTGTCTTTGTACCTTTTATATAATATAATGATAAAGAAATTTAAAATCTATCATTACAACACTTTAAATACTTCATACATGTTTTTTATACAAGTTATATTTTTTAAGTGAAGTTTAGATAAAATTCCATTTCCAACATTAATATATTTGGTACATTTAGGACAATTCCTGTAATCATCCCAATAATTATCACCTAGTAAATACTCTGGATTAGCTTCTTTTAAAAACTTGCCCTTATTCTTAGTATAAATTATATCATACATGTTAAGCTCAGCGGCAAATCTATTATTAGTAAGTATCCTAAAAGTATAGCCTTTATTTTCCAATCCCTTAATCATCCAAATTTTCCTTTTATACTTTTTGTATACAAGATTTTTGTACATGGATTCATAATTTGTAAAAATTTCAGAGTATGAAATATGGTTTCTAAAACCTGATAAAATAGAATATACTATAAACCGAAGTTTAAGTCCTCCCATAGAATTACCTATTATTCCAAGGGAGTTTACATACCATAAAATATTATCGATAAATAGTATAAGCGGATGCTTTTCGAAAATTGTTGCTATTATTTTATTATCCACTTCTTTGAAGTTAAAAAACGTCATGTCAAAATCAGAAATCACAAGATTTTTAACAGCAGTTTTCATTAGTTTCACTCCTTTGAAAAAAATTCTATTCTATTATACCACTTTTCTTTATAAATTTCAAATATTCAAAGATAAAGCCATCAATTTTACCGTCCATAACTGCCTGAACATTTCCAACTTCATAACCAGTTCTATGATCTTTTACAAGAGTATAAGGACAAAATACATATGATCTTATTTGAGATCCCCATGCATTATCAGCGCTTTCTCCTTTTATTTCTTTTAACATTTTATTATGTTCTTCCATTTGTTTGGAGTATAACTTTGACTTTAACATTTTCATTGCATTTTCCCTATTTTGAAGCTGGGACCTTTCCGTTTGACATGTAACTACTATACCACTTGGAATATGTTTAAGTCTTACAGCAGAGGAAGTTTTATTAACATGCTGGCCACCTGCTCCACTTGCTCTATATACATCCATTTGTATATCCTCCGGCCTAATTTCAAGTTGTATATCATCAGATATTTCAGGCATCACTTCTACAGCTGCAAATGAAGTATGTCTTCTACTATTGGCATCAAATGGTGAAATTCTAACAAGTCTATGTACCCCATTTTCACTTTTTAAATACCCATATGCATTTTCTCCCTTTACAAGAAATGAAACACTTTTTATACCAGCTTCTTCACCTTCTTGCATATCCAGTACTTCAATTTGAAATTTAGATTTTGAAGCCCATTTCACATACATTCTATATAACATAAGGGCCCAGTCATGAGATTCAGTTCCACCAGCTCCTGGATGAATTGTTATAATTGCATTATTAAAATCATATTCACCTGAAAGTAATGTTTCAATATTTAATTTTTCTGTACTCTCTTTTAACTTATTAACTAAATTTTGTGATTCCTTAAAACTTAAATTATCATTTAATTCTTCAGCAAGTTCAAAATATCCTTTGGCATCAGAAAGTTCTCTTACAATTTCATCTATTTTTTGGATAATATTTTTTATATTTTTCATTTTTGTTACAACTTTTGTAGAATTTTCTTTATTATCCCAAAATCCAGGAAGTAAAGTTTCTTCTTCTAATTTTTTTATTTCTTTAAGTTTATTTTCATACCCTAAAGCTTCTTTTATTTTTTCAATACTTTTAGAAAGTTCATTTATTTCAATTTTTAAAGTATCAAAATCCATATTTTAACATTCCTCCCATATTTTATCATGATTTTTTAGTTGTGTTGGATAGTATGTAAATTCAAGATACTCATCTTTTGTTGGATGAAAAAAAGATAAATAATATGACCATAAAGCTAAATTTTGTCCAACTTTATTTATTTTATTACCATATTTAATATCTCCATATAATGGATGCAAAATATTTGCAAATTGAACCCTTATTTGATGATGTCTGCCTGTTTTTAAATTTATATCAACTTTAGTATAATCTTTACCTTTAAAATTGAAATTATTTAAAACAGAATATTCAAGTATAGCTTCTTTTGCGCCTTTAGTGTTTTTATCACATACTTTACTCATATTTAATCTTTGATTTTTTACAAGATAATTATGCAATGTTACACTTTTATTTGTTTTTTCAATTTTACCATTTATTATAGCTAAATACCTTTTCTTAAAATTTTTCTCTCTAATGTAGTTAGATATCCTAGATGCTGCCTTTGAAGTTTTGGCAAACACCATAACTCCTCCTACCATTCTATCTAATCTATGTAGTAATCCTAAATACACTTCACCTGGTTTGTTATATTTTTCCTTTATATATTTTTTTATAATAGTAAGCATATCAATATCTCCTGATTTATCCTGTTGCACAGGGATGCCTACAGGTTTTACTACTACAATAATATGATTATCTTCATATATTATATTCAGATCATTAATATCAAAACTCATAAACTTCTCCTTTATATACAAGAAAAAAAACTCCACAAAGTGGAGCTATAATTTTTTAGTTATTTTCTTTTTTCTCTTCTTTAGTCTTTATTTCAACAGCTTGTTTTTTGTTGTAATATCCACAAGAAGGACATGCTTTATGTGAAAGAACAGGTTCTCCACAATTAGAACATACTGATAAATTTTTATTCTCTAATTTCCAATTAGCACGTCTTAAATGAGTTCTTTCTTTAGACCATCTTCTTTTTGGTTGTGCCATTTTATATTCCCTCCTTAAAAAGCAATTCATATATGTAAATATGTTACTTCTCTTTCAATTTGTTACTAATATATTATATACTACCTAAAACTCTTTGTCAAGAAATATATATAAAATTTTAAATGAAATTTGTCTTTTTACTTAAAATTAGTAATAAAATTTGACATTCATGATATAATAGTATTAAAGTTATACATAAAAGCTCAACTATAATAAGGAGGTGATGGTGTGAATGAAAATTTATTCAACACATTATTTGATAGAGAAATTCACAACTTTGATTATTTAAGAGGACGGGTTGCATGTTGTATAAAACCTATTTCCGACGAAATTGCAAAGAATCCAAGCAACTGTTATGTAAGATCTTTCTATGAAGCAACAATGTTATATAATCAAAAATTGATAAACTATTTTGGTGCTGAATATTTAAATGAGACTCATAACGATTTAATTAAATTTAAGAAATTCTTATTTAATTTAATTAACTCTGATGATATATATATAGAGTTATCAAGTAAGTATACAGACTTTCTTTCATCATATTATGAACTTGCAAAATATGTAGGATATGTTAAAAGAAGTAGAATATTACGTAGATACAGAAACTTTAAAAAAATATCGTCAAACTTTTTAAAAGGAAAAATCTCTATTATAGACTATAAAAAAGAAATTGAAAATCATTTTTCATTTTTCTCAGAAATGACTCAAAAGTTTGAAAATGTTGATCCAAATGACATAGCTATATATTATTTCGTATACGATATAAGAGCAGCTGATGGCGTTAGGAAATTAAAGCATCAAACTCCAAAGTCACTTATTCATTAAGACAGGTAAACTTATTTGCCTGTCTTAAACTTTATATATTTAACTATTTGCTTTTTTATATAAAATATAGTAATATTATAGAAGGTGATAAAAATGAATATGTACGTACTAGGACTTGTAATATACTTCTTTATAATAAATTTATTTGCAATTTTTTTAATGAAATATGATAAAGTAAAAGCAATTAATAACCAATATAGAGTAAGTGAAAAAACACTTTTTTTAATAGCTTTAATTCTAGGTGGAATTGGTATATATATCGGAATGTACCTATTTAGACATAAAACAAAACATGTAAAATTTACTGTAGGTATACCGTTAATTATCATATTAAATATTTTAACTATATACTATTTAATTTCACACGTTTTTATTATGTTATAATTACATTTTATCTGGAGTTTCTATTCCTAAAATAGAAAGTCCTTTTTTTATTACAACTCCTGTACAATATACCAAAGTACATCTTGCAATTTTTATTTTTTCATCATCAACTATGACCTGATTATTATTATAGAACCTTGAAAATTGTGAAGAAACATCTATCAAATATCTTGTAAGAATAGATGGCTCATACTCCTCAGCTGCCCTTTTTATAACATCAGAAAATTTGTCTAATATTTTAACTAAAATAATTTCATCTTCAGATTTTAATAAATTATAATCAATTTTCTCTAAATCAATATTGCTAATATCAAAATTTGCCTTATTTAATATAGATTTTGTTCTTACATATGTATATTGTACATATGGTCCAGTTTCACCATCAAATCTTAGTATTTCATCTAGATCAAAAACAACATCCTTAATCTTGTTTGTTTTTAAATCATTAAATACTAAGGCTCCTATCCCAACTTGTTTAGCAACTTTATCTTTATTTTCAAGATTAGCATTTTTTTCTTCTAACACATTGTATGCTTTTTTTATAGCATCATTTATTAAATCTTGTAAATAAATAACTGTTCCCTCACGTGTAGACATCTTTCCTGTTTTTAATCTTACCATGCCATAAGGAACATGTACAAGCTCTTTTGTATATTTTTCATCCACAATATATTTTGCGACTTCAAACAATTGTTTAAAATGGTGAATTTGCTCATATGAAGTTACATAAATTGATTTAACATAATCATATGTTCTTGATCTATCTAATATTGCTGCAAGGTCACGCGTTGCATAAATTGTAGATCCATTTGATTTTACTATTATGCATGGAGGTTCATCTTTTCCAAGCATTACAACCTTTGCACCTTGACTCTCAACAAGTACTCCTTTTTTATCTAGAATATCAATTACCTCTTGCATTTTATCATTATAATATGCTTCACCATTATATGAATCGAACTTACATCCAAGTAATTCATATGTTTTATTATATTCCTTTAAAGAGAGTTCTCTAAAATATTTCCAAAGTTTTATATACTCTTCATTTCCATCTTCTAATTTTTTAAAATTTTCCCTTGCCATATCCATTACTTTTTCATCATCTTTTGCAAGGTTATTCGCTCTTACATACATATCTGATAATGAATGAAGTGGATCTTTTGAAATATCATATTCATCTTTAAATCTTTTATATCCTTCTATAACAAGTCCAAACTGTCTTCCCCAATCGCCAAGATAATTTATACTTATACTATTATATCCAAGTTCTTTATACAAATTACTAATTGCTCTTCCAATTATAGTTGTTCTAAGATGTCCTAAATGAAAAGGTTTTGCTATATTTGGTGAAGAATAATCAATACAAACATTTTGATTATTTCCTATATTCTTAAATCCATACTTTTCCTTTTCTTTGCATATTGTATCTAAAACACTACTTACAACATTAGAACTGTTAGTATAAAAGTTAAGATAGCCATTTACAACTTCAACCTTGCTTATCTCAGCTGGTAATTCTATGTTTTCTTTTATACTATTTGCAATATTTACCGGCGAATTTCTAACTATTTTTGCAAGATTAAAACATGGATAAGCAAAATCTCCATTTTTCTTATCTTTTGGAATTTCAATTTTATTATATATTTCATCTACACTTATATCAGTATCTAATGAATTTGTTATACATTCAGCTATTTTTTTCTTTATTTCTTCCATATTAACAATTACACTCCCATCGAATATTTTTTTATTATTTTATATATTTCATCTCTGTTATCGTCTTTTGCTACTATGTTTTTTACAATGCTCCCGCATTTTTTACATTTATACACAATAACCTCACCCTTTTTTGTATTTAACTCTACATTTATTGGTACAAGTACACCTTTACATTCATTTTTTCTATCTCCAGGTGTTATATCAACATGAAGTGAATACAAACAATGATTACAATGGTCACGAGATGTATATTCTAATTTTTTTACTTCATTATTACAATTTATACATGTAAAGCTTTTATCATTTTTTATAAACATACTGTATCTCCTAAACATGATATATTTTACTATATTTTTTATGTAATTGCAAGCAAAAAAAAGAGAGAATATCTCCCTTTTTATAATTTTTCGTTACTATTTAGACTATGTAGAATTCAGAAATTATAAAAAGTGAGTCAATGTAGTGTTACAAGCCACCTTGAAATAATTATTATAAGTTTTAAAAAACTACAAACTTAAGTTTATTATGTATATATTATAATATACATAATAAATATTTTTGGTTTTTACTAGTCATAGTCTAAATAGTAACAATTATTAAATTAATAAATAAAGCATTAGTTACAAAAAATATATCATTTTATATATTTTTTTATATATAAAAATTTATCTAACGTATTATTTCTATATTCCTTGCAATTACACTATTATTTTCTAACAAAACTCCATAGACAAAAATTGTTTTATCTGTTTTTAATTTTTAATATTCCATAAAAATTATTCATTATTCCTCCTAAAAAATGCACTCACTTTCAAATTATATAATTTTACTAGCAAGTGCATTTTTAAATATATTTACCATACTGGATGGACAAAATTCCTTTAATACTAATACTTAATTTATATATTCCTTAAAATATATACTCTTTTATGTATTAGAGCCTAAGGCGAAACCCTATATTGTCATTCGTGTTAGAGGCACCTGATTTTACAAAAACAATACATTTTTTATTTTCAGCTTTTACTTTATTAAATTCTTCTAATAGTTTCAAAAAAAGAAACCCTCCTTTCAAATATCGATTAGTAAAAAATTACTAACCGGGCCGTTAGGGAGAGTTAACCAGGCGGTTAGGGGAAGAACGCCACAAAGCCTATACAAAAAATGCTTCGCTTTTTTTACATAGCCTTTACGGCTCACATATTTGCTTTGCAAATATGTGTCTTCTCCCTAACCTTATACCTGTTCTATATATTTACACAATTTCTTAATTACTTATCTCTAAAATTCATAATATATACAAACTCCATTTTTGTATATACCAAAAGTCTAATACACCAGACAGTGGTCTGTGCTACTTGATATAAAGCCTAAGGCGAAACCCAGTAAAGTCAAGCGTATTAGAGCCATCATCGTAGCTACGATACGAAACAGGATCGCCGCTACCGCCATCATCGTAGCTACCGCCACGAACAATGAAATACGAATCGTAAGCCTCACTCGTCCATTCCCCTACATTTCCTGCTAGATCATAAATATTTTTTACTTTCCAATTTTCATTAAATCCTGCTGTTCTTTTTATTCCACTATTTTCTTTAGCTGGTGCTAATGAATTATAATAATTTCCATAAGTACGGCTATCTTTCAATTCATCATCACTTTTTATCCAATGACATACAGTATCCCATGCTTTTCCTGTTAGTAATCCTGTTTGTACATATTCGTTACTTATCATATTTTCTGCATTTGCTTTTGAATTTGTATAATCTATATTTGTCCAAACTATTGCATCTTTTTTGCTCACTGGCACACCTTTTACATTTGAGGTACTACTTGATTTGCCATCTATAGCAGTTTGATTTTCAGGCACTCCTGCTTCATATCTTCCTATATAAAAACCTCCATATTTTACTACATCTGCTGTTTCATCTGTTATACCATTTGGTAAAGTATCATCACCTGTTGGTTTAGCCCCTGGAAAACTTGTATCTTTTACATATGTACTCTCAGTTGCAGGTACCCATACAAATTCATTATCATTATCATCTTTTATAACAAGCCCGGTATCTTTTGTTCCAGTCACATAATCAAATCCTTTTGGGATTGGTACTCCATATTTTACACTAGCTATTGTATCTTGCCATTCTTCTTTTACATTTGATGTATTCCCTATTACCTCATTAAACCATTTTTTCTCATCTGTATTTACTTTACTACTATTATTTAATATTAATTTACCTTCAACTACCGATATTTTATCTTTATACTTCTTTGTACTAGGTAACTCTGTTACCATACTATCTCCTGATAGATTAACACTTGATTTTTCAAAACTTAATGGATCATCTGTATATTTTTTTGATATATACATTGACAATTCATCTTGTATACTTGCCATATCTTCCTTAAACGTTGCTTCTTTTGCACTTGATACTGGGTTATTTTTTGTTATTGTTAAAATAACCGCTGCTGCAAGTATTATTATCACTATTATAGTTACAATTAACACTATTAGCGATATACCTTTTTTATGAATTAGTTTTGTAAAACTACCCTTTTGTTCTATTTTTTCATCTTTTTTCATATATCTTTTTCCTCTCTTTCTTTTGTATAACATATTTGTATATATTATTAACACACCCAGTATACACTAAAAAAAAAAAATGCAATACTACATAACTAATTTTTATGAATAATTTGTTACTATTTCTAATAGAAATTGATTTTGTATTTTTGGTTAATTATACGCTGAATAGTAACAAAAATAAAGAGCCTAATTTCTACAATTAAACTCTCTATATAATATACATTTATATATTTTTAACCATTTGGCATATAACATCAGCAGCTTTTTCAACGCCAAAGCTATCACTATTTATACATAAATCATAATTTTCTTTATTTCCCCACTCATTTGATGTATAATGCTTGTAATGATTACTTCTTAATTTATTAATTTTACTAATTTGTTTTTTAGCATCTTTTTCATTAATATTAAATCTTTCAACAGCTCTTTTTATTTTATTTTCCTCTGTACTATATATAAATACATTAAATGTATTCTCCATATCTTTTAGAATAAAGTCAGCACATCTACCAATTATTACACATGATCCTTTACTTGCTATATCTTTTATAACTTTTTCCTCTTCAACAAATATTTCATCAGAATTATTAAGAGATGAATAATATATATTATTTAACAATTCAAGGTTACTTCTTTTTTGCTCGTGATTTTCAATATATTCTAAAGAAAGTCCTGTTTTATCTGCAATTTTTGTTAGAATTTGTTCATCATATAACTTTATTCCTAACTTTTCTGCTACAAGTTTACCAACATATCTCCCACCTGAGCCATATTCTCTTGAAATAGTAATAACAACATTGTCTGCTTTTTTATCTGCAGCTATTTCTTCATCACTATCAACTGATAAATTATTTTCTTTTACCTGTGATTTATTTAAATTTCTAATTTCAAATATTAATAATATTCCTGATACTAAAAAAGCTAACCCATCTGCTACTGGACCTGCATGTAAAACTCCCAAAACTCCAAACATATTTCCAAGAATTACCATGCTTGGTACCAAGAAAAGTATTTGTCTAGAAAGTGAAATAAATGTACTTTTAACACTCTTACCAATTGCCTGAAAAAATATTCCAGATGGAATTTGAATTCCATTTACAATAACAAGCATTAGGTATATTCTAAATGCAAGGCATGCAAAGTTTTTATATAAATCTCCCTCGTTTCCAAATAACAAAATTAATTTATCTGGGATTGTTTGGAAAAGTATAAATGCAATTGTACTCACTGAAAGGCTTGTAATAAGTACATATTTTAAAGTTTGTTTTACTCTATCAAATTTTTTAGCTCCATAATTAAATCCAATAATTGGTTGAGCACCAGCAGCTATACCTATAATAAAACTATTTAAAATTTGACTTATTTTCATAACAATTCCAAGAACAGTTATTGGAATTTCTGATCCAAACTCAGACATGGCACCATATTTTTTTAACAAATTATTTTCAAATGCAATTACAACAACAATACTAATTTGAGTAATAAAGCTACTAATTCCAAGTTTTGATACCATAGATGCTACTTTAAAATTAAATTTAAAATCTTCTTTTATCAATTTTATTGATCTAAATTTTCTTATATACAAAATATTTAAAACAAAAGTTACTATTTGACTTATAACAGTAGCAATAGCAGCACCTTTAACTCCCATTTTAAATAAAAATATGAAAACAGGATCAAGTATAATATTAAGAATTGCACCAATTAACATAGATTTCATTGCATATTTAGGATTACCATCTGCACGTATAATTGAATTTAATGTTGTACCTATCATCATAAATGGAAGACCTATTACAATAACGTATCCATAGCTAATCGCATATGGAAAAAATTCATCTGTACAACCAAATACATTAAGTAAAAATGGTAAAAAAACAAGTCCTAAAATACAGAAAATTATTGACACAAATATAGAAACTATAATACCATTTGCGACTCCTTTTTTTGCTTCATCTTTTCTATTTTCACCAAGTTTTAAGCTTAGAAAAGCTGATGCACCATCACCAAACATTAATGAAAATGCAAGACATATCATTGTAAGTGGAAATACAACATTTGTAGCTCCATTACCTAAATATCCAACACCCCATCCTATAAATATTTGATCAACAATATTATATAATGAATTTACTACTAAAGATATAATGCAAGGTATTGAAAATTTTCTAATTAATTTACCTATTTTTTCTGTTCCAAGTATATTTTCTTTTTGCTCCATAATAACTCCTTTCACGCAGAAAAAACGCAATACTAACAAAGTATTGCATTTTTGCAACTTGATTATTATATCACAATTTTTTATTATAGTAAAGTTTATCTTTTATTTTTTTACAATATATTCTTTTATAGCAAAATATAGTTATATCATTTTATAACAGAAATGAATGTAAACTTATTGTAAAAAAATTTTATTGTTATTATCATATAATACATTATAATAAAATAATATCTATTAAACATATAGTTTATCCCTTACCATTACTAAGCTGATGTTATCTTCTTTCTATAATTCTTTAACTTATCTTCTTTTTGCTTAATTTGTTCTTTATATAAATTTATCATCTCATCTAATTCAATGTCTGATAAATCAGATATGGCAATTTCTCCTAGCTTTAATTTATTCTGAATAAATAAAATGTCATATTGAGATTGACTTTTCATAATTGATTTAAAATCTAAATCCTGAATATCATCATTTTGGTCATATTGTCTAGAATTATTATCAACATCGTTATATGATTTTTTATTAATAAATTTAAGCATAAAAAGTCTTATTTTAGAAAAAATCCCATCATTTTTTATTTTTGGCAAATTTCTTTTATCCATTAAATTCCTCCATAAAATTACACTCTATGTACATTATCTTTGTCTTTATCTTTTATATCTATACCTTTCGTTTTCAAAACTTGTTCAGCAATATTTACCACATCATCTAATTCTTTATCCTTTTTTTGTAAGTTCTGTAGTTCTTTTTCTTTTTTTAGTCTTTCTATCTTTTTATCATCAATTGTACCCCTTACTATATCCATAAGAGTTGAATTCATAGTTTTTTTGCAAACGAATTCATTTGTTAGATGTAAATATTGTTTTGCCATTTCTCTATGTTCATCTGTTATTTGTACTTTTTTAGGTTGTTTATCCGTTGGTTTTTCAAAATAGCCTAAAGTTTCACCATTTTCAGGTTTATATGGTATACTATATTTTTTTATTCTTTCAATTTCTTTATAAATATCTCGACTAATTTTTCTAATATCACCATTAGAACTATTTTTTACGTTATTATTTATCTCAGAAACTTTTTTTATAATTTCATTTGGTAATCCAGATGTTACATTGTCTATTCCCAAAATTTTTCTATACTCTAAAATACTTATATTATGAGATGCAACAGAATTGGCAAGTTTTTCATTTACTTTTTCTCTTTCTTCCTCTGTACAAAATTTCAACATACCATCTATATTTTTAATATCCTTTATTCCTATTTTTCCTTCTAATAGTTGTTCTTTCTTAGCAGTAACAGTATGTAAATATTTATTAGCATTTCTTTTTAAAGCTTTATCTAAATCATACTTTATACACGGAGAATTTCTTACTGATTCAATTAGAGGTTTTAGTTCATCTATCGGTATATTTTTTTCTTTAGCAAAAGTCGCCAATGAATTTCCAGACTTCATAAACTCCTCTATTAAGGATATCCTTAAATCTTTTTTCCCATCAACTGTACATCCACTGTTATTAATTCCATTTATGTCAAAGCCATTTTCATCATAACCATATCTATTATAACCTTCTTTATTATAGCCATCTCTACCATAACCATTTTCATCATAGCCATCTTTATTATAGCCATCTTCATTATATTCCGTTCCTGTGTTTTTATTTATTCCAGCTACATTAAATCCATCTCTATTATATCCATCTTTATTATATCCGTCTTTATCATAGCCATCTCTATCATAACCATTTCCATCATACCCATCTTTATTATAACCATTTTTATCGTGTTCTGTACCTGTTTCCTTATTTATTCCATCTACATTAAATCCATATTTATCATAGCCATCTTTATCATATCCGCTTGAATCGTATTTTGTTCCTGTTTCCTTATTTATTCCATCTAAATTAAATCCATCTTTATCATAGCCATCTTTATCATAGCCTCTTTCATCATAACCATTTTTATTATAACCCTCTTTATCATAGCCTTCTTTATCATAGCCATCTTTATCATAACCTTCTTTATTAAATCGATTTCCTGTTTCCTTATTTCTTCCATATATATTAAATCCTCTTTTGTCATAGCCTCTTTTGTCATAGCCTCTTTTATCATAGCCATTTACATCATAGCCTTCTAAATCATATTCTGTACCTGTAATTTTATTAATTCCATCTATATCAAATCCATATTTGTTATAACCTTTAGGATCGTATTTTGTTCCAGTAATTTTATGTACACCATTTATATCATATCCATTTATGTCATAGCCATTTACATCATAGCCATTTACATCATATTCCGTTCCCGTAACTTTATTAATTCCCAAGAAATTAAATTCATTTTTTCCCTTCATATCAACCAACCTCTCTTAAATTGTGGAAAATATCGATAAATAAAATTTTAGTACAACTAAAAAATATATATTTTTATTTATTAATACCTATCTTTTCTAAATTTATTTTAATTCAAATTAAAAAAATTGTCAATATATTATTTTTTTTACCAATAATAACGAATGTATTTTTTAAATATCTAGATATAGGATTCTATTGATATTTTCTCGCAATGCAGTTATTTCAAGTTTTTGCTTTTCTAAAAAAGGCGGCAACTTCCCTATACTAATTTATTACTGTAAAGAAATTTATCCACTTGACATTTATGTTAACTTATGGTATAATTAATATGTAGAAAAGGTTTTTGTCTCGTAAAATAATTTTTAAGACAATTAAGCACAGAATTAATATTTCTGCAAACCAAATAAAGAATAGGATGATAAAAAATGTAAAAATTATTAAAATGATCTGAATCGCCAAAAATTAACTTTTATACACAGAAAGGAAAATATTATGAAAATTACTAATTATCACTTTATAGACGTAACAGGAAACATTATTCTCACTGATCCACCTGAAGGAGAATTTTGCGTAGTAGGAAAAATTTACGGAAAAGAAGGTTTGGAAGATGGTTCACGTTCCATAACTTCTCCAGTAGTAAAGATTAAGGATGGAGTAGCTACCACATTTTCAGGTTCAAAATACGAACTCGAAACAATGCATCCTGACTACGTAGAACTTCTTTCTGCAATTAAATCTGGTGTCCCAGTAATAAAAGATTGGGCTTTGTATGCCCATTCATCATATTCTAATGGATATAAAATCGTTGGTCATTTTCTTTCTGACAACGAACAATTTCTTGAAAAAATTACTTCTCAGGAAGGAAACTATATTACAATTGCTGATACGAAATGCTTAGTTATCTGGAGACATTTCATTATACGCCTTGAAGATCTTACTCATGTATCAGCTTTTGGTGAATATCATCAGATTCCCATTTTGAATTTCGAGGAGTATATGGGTTATGAACATTGTCGTCCAACTTTCTTTTAATTGGAAAAGATAAGTTAATAAAAAATTCTTGCAGCACAGCCTATTAAAAGGAGGTTAAAAATTTCTAAAAAATCCGGGTGAAAATTTCACCCGGATTTTTAATGAAAATAATCTTCCGGCTGTGCCGGTAGTAAAGTAAACTTAAGCTTTGTAGCAAAAAACTCCTTTCATGATATACTATTTATACATTTCGACGTGTGTAAATAATAAAGCAAAAGGAGTTTTTAATCATTAATAATATATTTAAAAAGAAAATACTAGTGATTACTTAATAAAGTTATCACATACTAAATAGAATTGCAAATACCATATTGTATTTACATCTAAATATATGAGGAGAATATTTTATGAAGAAAGATGGAAAAAATATTAAGAGTGTTGTGTTATTTGAATGAAGTAAAAATTGTAAAAGCGGAAGTTTGCACAGATCATATTCATATATTTGTAGCAATACCGCCCAAATTATCAGTATCAAAATTTATAGAAATATTAAATGGCAAAAATAGCCTCATAATTTTTCAGAGATGGTCAAATTTGATATAAAAATTTGATCAATAAAGTTTTTGATGTAGAGGTTACTATGTAGATATTGTTGAAAAAAAGAATAGCAGAATATGTGAGAAATCAATAAAAAAAGATAGGATGTATAATCAAATATCAATAAAAGAATATTTAGATCCGTTTAAAGATAAAAATAAATAGTACAAATATCAGAAACATACAAGCACGCGTCAAAAAGATAAGTTAAAAATCTACATATACAGTTTATATTATATATAAAGAGCATAATATAGTAAGTATTTAACTGTCATTTATAAATTTAATAATTAAATCATAACTTCTTATCTCTTTCTAATTTAAATTTAGTTTTGTCTAACAATTTGCAAAGTTAGCTAATATCTCATACCTTATCAAAAATCTGTTTGTAATGATACCAACCTTATCTGTTGCTGTATTATATGGATAATTTTTTCAAGTAAATTCATAACTTTTTAGCATAGCAAAATTTAACATTTTTCTTCTACATTAACAAGCATTCTTTCATTTTCTTCTAAATCTATTGCCTTATATAATAAATATATTTTTTCTTTTGGATTTAATCTCTCTTGATAATATCTTCTTGAAAATTCTATCTTACCAAATTTTTTTGTTAATTTTCTCTTATTTACTAAACTATTTTTCAAGTATGATATATATTTTTCTCTCTTCAAAGTCATATATTATTTTTTCTAAATTACTTAAATCTTCTAAAATTAGTTTCTTTATTAAATGCATTTATTCTTGATTTAAATCATTTGTTATATCTGACAAAGAATTAATATATTTAAAATTTCTAAATTTTTTCCTCAAAACCAATGTTTTTTTCAATAAAAGTGTGCTCACTTTTATGTTTATTTTGTAAGTTCTAATATTACTTTACGCTAACGAATACTTTTCAAATATTTTTTCAACATCAATACTCTTGCAAAACTCATCTAATGATTTATCCGAATACCAGTCATCAACTTTTATATTACCATACTTAAGTACACATATTTGTGCATCTTTAGATAAAAATAAATTATGTGATTCATTTGGACCTACTGCAATAACATCACCTATCTTAGCAACTTTTTTAATTACACATTTATCTTTTTTAGTTACCATTATTATTTTTCCAGACTGTACCACATAAACTTCATTACATAATTTATGGTAATGAGAGTTTTGCCACTCATAATTTTCACCGCTTTTTGTTACACTATATATAGTATTATCATCAATTTTAAATCTATATCTAAGTTCTGTATTAGGCATTTTTTCTACCGAGAACAAAACATTGTTTTTATTTAGTTTCATATCATCTGTCATAACTTTCATTTATCTCCCCATTCTAAAAAATAATTATATATTGTATAAATTACTTATTCAATATATTTTACATAGTTTCCTAAAACTTGACAAAAATATACAAATTTATTCCTTTTTATTTTTTAATTTAAAAAATATAATCTTAGGTTTTATAATTTTTATATACAAATATGCTAGCACACATATTATTAAGAAAATAATAATAGGAAGCTTAAACATGTTAAATATACTTGCTATTTTAGTATAATTATTTCCTAAATAATACCCTGAAAGTACAAAAATTAATGTCCAAGGAATACTTCCAAGTGTAGTATATATAACAAATTTTTTAAAATTTAATTTAGATATTCCAATTGGAAGAGAAATAAAAGTTCTAACTATTGGAAAAAATCTACAGATAAAAGCTGCTCTCATTCCATATTTTTCAAACCATTTATCAGATTTATCTATATCTTTTTGCTTCATAAAGAAAAATTTACCATACTTTATTATAAACTTCCTTCCGCCATAATATCCCATAGCATATATAACAATTGCACAAAAAACACTTCCTATAAGTCCTATAATAAATGCTCCTAAAAGTGAAAATTTTCCACTACTTGCAAGGATTCCTCCTGTTGCAAGTATTAATTCACTAGGAATTATAATAATAACTGCTTCTAATACCATAGCAATAAACATTCCAAAGTATCCAAAACTTCCAATCAAATTAACTATATATTCTTCCATTTCATACCTCTTTATATATTATAATTAATTTAAATTCAATTTATTCTTTTTAGTAACATAATATACAAGCATAAAAAATATACTAAAATTAGATAGGAGATGATGTATGCTATGTATCTAACTATTGATAAAAAACATATTATATTAAGTTTAGTAATATGCACTATACTTGCATGTTCTATTGGATTTGTATATAACAATGTATTTGCTGCTAAAGGAAATTGGGGACTTAGTTTTAAGGAAAATGGAGAAGCTCCAGATGGAAATGCTACTTCTGATTTTTTAAAGCAATATGATTCATATTATATTGGTGATACAACACAGAAAAAAGTTTATCTAACATTTGATGCTGGATATGAAAATGGATATATGCCTCAAATATTAGATGCATTAAAGAAAAATAACGTTAAAGCTACTTTTTTTGTAGTTAGCACCTTTATGAAGACAAATCCCGAACTTGTAAAACGTATGGTTGATGAAGGCCATATTGTGGGAAATCACACAATGACTCATCCAAACATGTCAAAAATGTCTACTATGGAGGATTTTAAATCAGAAATTGAACCAATGGAAGAAATGTACAAAAAAATTACAGGAAAAGATATGAAAAAATTTTATAGACCTCCTCAAGGTGTATATAGTGAATTAAATTTAAAAATGGCACATGAACTTGGTTACAAAACAATTTTTTGGAGTCTTGCCTATGTTGACTGGTACCAAGATAAGCAACCTTCTAAAGAAGAAGCTTTTAATAAATTAATTCCTCGTCTTCATAATGGAGCTATTATACTGTTACATAGCACATCAAAAACAAATGCTGAAATTCTAGATGAATTAATACAAAAAATTAAGCAAGAAGGATATGAATTTTCAGATTTGGAAGAGCTTACAGCTACAAATAACTAACATAATATAAAAAGGATATAACAAAATTTAGTGTTTTAGTTATATCCTTCTTTTTTATATTATATATATCAATTTTAGATATTTATTATGATATAATAATTTCGTATACATCTTTTATACAAATATATCTATAGTTTATTATAGATTTATAAAATGCTTTTCTAATATTAGATATGCCTTCAATTTCATCTATAAATTTATTTATTTCATTAATTTTTATATCTAAAAATATTTCTTTTATAGCATCATTACACTCTTTATTTTTCATTTTTTTTATATAATTTATATAGTTAATTCTTTTTCCATTTTCCCTTAAACAAGAATAACAATTTATTGCTAAATTCTTTATTGCAATTTCATCTAATTTCTCTATTTCTGTATCTTCTAAAAGTGGATTTAAACACGATCCACAATCATAAATAGGTGAAAACTCTATTTTTTGTGTTTTGACGTTTATCAAAAATCCCCAATTTCCATTATGCCTATCTGTATTTCCTATTAGAGCATCAATTATGAACATTTTCCAAAACATTTTTGATGTATCAGAGCAAATCATTTTATTTGTTTGGATAACTTCCATTATATCTTCCACTTCTGTACCTATTTTTTTATCAGGATTAGAACTTAAAGCTATACTTTCAAACTCATATAATTCATTTTCTTCATCTGTAAAATCTTCACACGCACAAACTATTTTATCATTTCCATTATATTTATACTTTCCTAAAATTGTATTTTGTACCTTAAAGCCAACAATTCTAAATATATTACTTCCAACATATTCAGAATATGCATTATTTATATATGATATATTTTTATTTTTTTCTCTAATTGGATCTGGGAATTTAACTAAATACCTTTTACTATCATATATTAAAGTTTTCTTTTTTTCAGATCCTTTATATTTATTAAATTCTTCTATAGCATTAGTAAAATCAATCATATTCTCCTCCATATTTCTAATATATTATTTCAACATTTGACTGTTTCAAATAATTTGCAAACTGATTAATAGTCATACTCCTATTTGCATAAATTCTTGGAATTCTATATAAGTCATGTTTCTTTGAATTATATACTCCACCCGTCATAGCTAAACCATATTTGTATATTTCTTTTGCTTTATTTACAATTGTATCGTTATATTTTCCAATTGGATAGCATATTGTATCAACATTAATGTTATATGTACTATCCAAATATTTTTTTGATTCAACTAATTCCTTTTCCATCTCTTCTAAAGAAAGTGATGTAAGCTCTCTATGAGATAAAGTGTGTGTTTGAACTGAAACAAGTCCACTATCAACCATTTCTTTAATTTGATCTGTTGTTAAATAGTTTGGTCCATTTACATAGTTGCATATTATATATATACTAGCCTTCTGATTATATTTCTTTAGCAATGGATATGCATTATTATAAAAATAAACAAAACAATCATCAAATGTAAGTGCCACGGGTTTAGTATAATTTGATAAATCTTCTATTTCATTTACAAATACAGTTTGGTATCCATTATCAACTATATATTTTAATTGCTCTTCAAGTGTGGAAGGTTTTACAAAATTTTCAGTATCTAAATTATCTCCATAATCATCTAAAATAAAATGATACATAAATATTGGCAGAGAAACATTAAGCTCTTTATATATCTTTTTTTCATTTTGAACTTTAGATATATTTTCAATATTAACACTATTATCTCTTGATTCATCGTTTACAAAGTCTTGCTTCTTTTTATTCTTTTGAACTACAAATAAACATAACATACATAAAGCTGTTATTAAAGCAACTATAACAATAATTCCTATCATTTTCTTTTTATTTAAATTTACCTTCTTTTCCATCTCATAATACCTCTTTTAATATAAATAAATTATAACAATTAATATAAAATATATCAAGATATTATTCAATCTTTTACATATATCTTCAATTTATCTTGATTTTTAAAATATATTAATATATAATTATTTCCGAAAAAAGGTGATAATATGTTACAAAAAGTTGTTGGAAAAATGAGAAAAGCAATAGAAGATTATAACATGATTGAAGATGGTGACAAAATTGCAGTTGGACTTTCAGGTGGAAAAGATAGTATAACTTTACTTCATGCTTTAAATAATTTAAGAAGATATTATAGCAAACATTTTGACATTATTGCTATAACAATTCATCCAGGTGGTGAAAATTTTAACACAGATAATTTAAAAAAGATGTGTGATGAACTTGGTATTGAGTATATTGTATATATTTCAAATATATTTGAAGTTGTTTTTGATATTAGAAAAGAAAAAAGCCCATGTTCATTATGTGCAAACCTTAGACGTGGAATGTTAAATAGCCTTGCCATAGAACATGGTTGTAATAAAATTGCTTTAGGACATCACATGGATGATGTAATAGAAACTGCCATAATGAATTTATTTTTAAATGGAAATTTTAATACATTTGCACCTGTTACATATCTTAGTCGTAGTGATGTAAAAACAATCAGACCTCTAATATATGTTTCAGAAAAAGAGCTTCGTGCTACTGCAAGAGAAAATAACTATCCTGTTATGCAAAAATGCTGTCCTAAAGATGGCTTTACTAAAAGAGAATATGTTAAAAATTTAATTGCTGATACTCAAAAAGAGATGCATGATATAAAGAAAAATATATTTGGTGCAATAAAAAGATCCAATATTAAGGGATGGAATAAAGAAATTTAATAAAAAGCAAAAAAGTACTTGACATAATATATTTTATATGCTATAATATGGATGTAGGCAGAAACAAATATATTCAAAATTTTGAATATTAAATTAACTTTATTTTAAAGGAGTGTTATAAGATATGATTGTATCAAGATTTTCAAATTGATCAAGTTTCAGCGTTTTTTGTTAAGGAGTACACAAACATAAAAATCTATTCAAGCGGTTCAAAGGAGGGCTATAAGATATGATTGTATCAAGTTTATCAAATACAATTTGATCTGACTTCGGCGTTTTTATTATTTTCTTATTTAAGGAGTATACAATCCATGAAAACCTATACAACCGGTTTTACCTAGTAAGCAATAAATCTATGCTTCCTAATTTGAAGAAAAAGTCACGTGTAAAAACACGTGACTTTTTATTTATCATCAAAAAATTTATTTGCACCGTTTCTCTTCTTTGGAGATTCATCATCTAAATTTTCGTTTGCTTTTCTTTTCTTTTTATTTTGCTTAAACTCTTTATCTAGACTCATTCTCTTACTTTTTTTCAATTCATCACTATTTAAATTTTTTTCTATAATATTGTTATCTTCTTTCACTTTTTTGTGACTTCTAACATTTTGATTTTTATACAAATATACAATTTCAATAAATTGAACTAGAATTACAATATACATAAGACATACTAGCCAGTTATTTTTAATCTTCTTAAACAGTTTATTAAAAAAATTGTCATCATTATCTGTATCTTGTAAAGCATTTATTTCTTCAATATTATTTTCTTCGACTATATTTGAATCCTTTTTTACAGTTATAACATATTCTTTAGTAGTTGTTCCATCTTCAGATGTAACCTTAACAATAATCTTGTTATCCCCTTCTGATAGTTTATCGTTACCTGTAATATCAATCTTTACATTTTCATTTTCACCAAATGCAAGTATTTTTAAAGTTTCTACACTTTTTCCAACTGTTCCACAATCATATTCAAAAATTTCTTTGGAAAACTCTGGAGATAATGTTGCATTTTCAACAATCAAATTTTGCAAATATGAATTTGATTTATTTGCATCCCCTGTCTTAGTTACTGTTATAGTATATACTTTCTTAGTTCCATCTTGTGCTGTTACAGTGATATATACTTTATTGTCACCATTTTTTAAACCTGTATTACCTGATATAGCTACTTTCGATTTTGAATCTTCTGCTACAGCTGTAACCTTTAAATCATTTACATTTTCTCCAACTGTAACTGCATAACTTGTTTTATTTTTATTAAAGTTAGGAGTTAATCCTTCTTGATTTATTTGTAACTTTGATAAATATGCATTTCTGCTTTTGGTAGAAGTTGTACTAGATGAAGTACTTTTAGTAGCTGTTTTTGTAGCAGAATTTGAATTAGTATTAGTATTATTACTTGGAGTTGTAGGAGTAGGAGTAGGTGCTGGTGTTGGTTGTACAATTTGAATACTTTTACTTCCACGAATAACACCCAAATTATTTCCATTACTATCTGAAGTTCCATCATCACTTACAGCAGTAATAGTAGTAGTTCCACTGCTTCCTACTGTAACTGGAACTGTAACAGTATTATTCTCTACCCATATACTTTTATTTCCAGAGCCATTTGACACTGTAACATTTACTCTACCAGTAAAACTTCCCCCAACTGAAACATTAACCGTATTGCCAGGTGAAGCACTTGAAGCACCCGAAACGGCAATAGAACTTGCATAAATATTACCCATTAAAAATATGCATAAACTAATAAAACAAGATAAACTTATTTTAATAAAATTTTTCTTCATAATCAATCCTCTCTTTATTATTGTGAAATATCACCTGTACCCATTATATAATTTTTGATTTTAACGTAATCTGTTGCATAAATTTTTCCATCATGATTTACATCAGCTGCTTCAAGACAAGCACCTTTTATTTTTTCAATATCCATTATATGGTTCTTTATTTTAACATAATCTGTTGCATAAATTTTTCCATCACCATTCACATCACCATAAATTATAACTGTGAAAGTTTGTATTTCTTCTCTTGAATCCTTTGATACCAAACTAATTGTAGTACCTGTGCCAATTAAATCATCATCTGATATTACTTTTCCATTTATGTTTTTAATTACCACATCAAATTTATCTTTATTGTATTCAATCTTATCAAAAATACTTGAAGTTTTCGTATTAGGTTCTATTTTACTTACATATCCATTATCTTCATTTACTTTTAAAGTTTCATCAAAAGTTATAAAATCTGAATCTGAAATATTTATAACATTAATTTCTGCTTTTACAGATTTGTTTTGATCCTTAGTTGTGAATGTTACATTTGTTTTTCCTTCATTTACACCTACTATAACATTATTTTCTATTTTAACAATATTTTCATCATCACTTGATATAGTATATTCTTTGTTAGTTGCATATTCAGGTTTTATAACTGGATTTATTGTAAGTTTCTTTCCCTTAATTACAGTATAACTATTTTTTTGTAATTCTATGCTTTCAACTCTAGCTGTAACAGTTATTTTACATGATGCAGAAATTCCTGTATCTTTGGATTTTACTGTTATATTAGCTGTACCTGTTTTTTTAGCTATAACTTTACCATTATCAACACTTACAACATCTGAATTACTGCTAATCCATTCAACTTCTTTATTTGTTGCGTCATCAGGACCTATAGTATAATTTAAAGTACTTTCATCACCAACATTTAAGTTAACTGCACTTTCTGATATCGATATTTCCGTTACTTTCTTAACTACTTTTACATTACAAGTTGCAGAAACTCCTGTATCCTTTGATTTTACAGTAATCCTTGCTTCACCTTTATTTTTAGCTACAATCTTACCATTTTCAACAGTAGCAACATCTGAATTATTACTAGACCATTCTACTTCTTTATTTGTTGCATTATTTGGTGTTATTGTTGATGTTAAGGTATACGTATCTCCTATTTTTAATTCTAAATTATTTTTATCAAGACTAATTCCCGTTACTTTAACATCTTTTGGAACTTCTTTAGTATAATCTCTAAATACATACCCCTCTATTCCATTGTCTAATCTTACCTTATCCCATTGTGTATTTACACTTTTAGCAATCCTAGTCATTTCATTTCCTTCATCTAGTTTTGCTACAATAGAATAATCTGTTCCTGGACCTGAACGAATATACAATTTGTATGGCGCTACATCGTATGCACATATTCTCGTATTATCATCTATATATGTTATCTCAGATTCACCTGGGTATGGCGTAGGATATTCAGGCATATTTTCAAATACTGGGACATGAAATTCAAGTGAACTATCTAACATTCCCATTTTTTGATATGCATTATATGTACTGTATGATTCATTAGTTGGAGCAATAATATTTGCCATATACTGGTATGCATATAGCGCAACAGCATTTCCATACGGATTATTTACATCAAATTTTTGAAAATACGTTGTATCTTGTCCCCATTTAATCCAACTATTTCTTAATATATCTGTTCCACCATTTATTGCTGATACTGGATCTTTCCATCCTTTTCCTGCTGCATATGTTAAGCCATTAGTTATTGCATTTGGTGGTGTAGCCCCTATATTAAAATAGTTATATGGAACAACTCCATTTACAACTGTAGAGCCATTAATAGATCTATTTGAAGTTATAGCTCCACTTGTTTCCTGTTTTATTCTTGATGCAATATGTATAGCACTTACATTATATTTTTTGGCTGCTTGAAGTATAATATTTGAATAGGTTTGTCCCATATTTACCATAGATCCTAATCTTTGATATTCTGATCTATTGTACATTGATGTTCCATATAAAACTTTCTCGATAGAATTAATACTATCCATAGATGAACTATAACTTAAAGTTTGAAACTGGAATACTTCCTTCTCATTTAAATGCCCTCTAGGATCCAACATATATTTAACTGCTTCCTTAGAAGCTATTACAAAATTTCCATCTTTATAATAATTTTGTCCATCTTTTTTCCATACAGCATCATAGCTATCAGGAACTAAACTTATTCCCTCATTTACGTCATAACTTTCATGTGTTACTGCTTGGTTCCAATCAAGCCCTGTATATACAGCTTTAAATACCCAATTTGGATGTGCACTTTTTAATGCATCAATATATGGTTTATAACTATTTGGAAAATTATCACTCATATATGATTTTGGAAGATTTGTTTTAATACTAGCTTGTACATTATTTATTCCTGAAAATCCAGTTAATAATGTTGAAAAACTAATCATACCGGCAGCGAACATTCCCAAAGCTTTTTTTCTTATATTATTTTCATACATCATGTTTTTTACTTTTTTGTACCATTTTTGATACAATTCCCCCTTATACTGCAAATTATAACATAAATACAAACTTTGTAAAAGTATTTTTATAAAAAAAGAAAAAATTTACAAAAATGCAGATACAAAATGTATCTGCATACAATATATTATTTTTGCCATTTTAACATTGGATATCCGTTATTTTTCCCTGAATTATCCTTTACATATTCACTTCCAAGCATATTTAAAAAATTATCTGATTTCATAAATTCTTCTGTAAGTATTGTTCCATCATCCAAAGTTTCATTTAAATAATATGAATTTTCAATTGTTCCTGTGTTTTTATTTACTATTTTATAATTATCCCCTGTTCCTTTTCCAACGTTGTATGAATTTTTTATTAATCCTGTATTTGCAGCAGCAATACCGTAACTATTATATGATGGTCCATTTATTTGCCCAATATTATAGCAATTTGATATAACATTACTAACATCAATAGTTGAGCCTCCTTGAATTCCATTAGCTTGATTTCTTGCTTTTATCGTGCCATAATTTATACAATATTCAATTGTACCAAAGCCTGGTCCAGCAATTCCAGCTGCTTGATATGTACCAACATTTCCATAATTAATACATTTTAAAATTTTTCCAAAGTTCTTTGCTTGACCGCAACCCATCTGAACCGCCAACAATTCCTCCCGATTTATAGCCATCTGCCTCTATATCCCCATTATTTAAACAATTTTCAATTACACTTGTAGAATATGCTTCACCACATATTCCTCCAATATTATATCCTCCTTTAATTTTACCATAATTTTTACAACTATATATATATCCAGAATTATGGAGAATACAACCTGATCCCCACCATGTACTTGAAGACATATCCACATCAGCATAATTTATACAATTTATAATACTAGCATTCTCCCTATTATATGCTATAAATGTTGATAGAGCTCCACACTTCGACTTAAATAAATTATTCCTATCCATTATTATATTTTTTATAATTCCGTAATTATTCAATATAAAAGCCTGATGCTGCTTATTGAGGTTTAGATATATTCCTTTTATCCTATGATTATCTCCATCTAAAGAAGTACCTTTTGGAATACTTGTTATTGGTGTCCACGCTTCTCCTGAAATTAGTGTTCCATTTTCATCCCACTTGGCACCTACATCTATATCTTCCGTTATGTATGCCCTGTTATATCCTGTTTCACTAAATTCTTTATTTGTTATTTTTTCTTGAAATTGTTTTAATGTTACCATTCTTTCATTATTTTTATTTTCTTCTTTTTCTTTTGTAGAATCATTTACAATTGTTATATATTTTCTTTCTTTTTCTACTCCATTTTCTTCAAGTATTGATATTTCTTTTTCGCTAAATGCTTTATCTTTATATACTAGTTTGCTTGATTCAATTGCATATTTTTTTGAATATGCCTTGTAGTCATCTCCCAATACTTCTTCTATACTTCCAAATAGATTTACATTTGTTTTTCCTTCTTTATATCCTATATTTACTTTTTGTATTTCAATTTCATCTTTTAATGTTGCTATATCATTTAATATAGTTGCTTTTTTTGCATTATCTATCGGATTGTTATTTGTTATTGTCAAAACAACTACCGCCGCAAGTATTATCATAACTATTATTGTTACTATAAGTACTATTAAAGATATTCCCTTTTTTTTCATATGTTTTTTAACCTCTCTTATAATATTATATATAAATTAAGAAAAATAAACAAGACATTTATATAATTTGTTTGACATATAAATAACACAGTAGTATAATAGTTGCTAAATAATGTTACAATATAAATTAAATTTAATTTATTAAAGATTTAACAAACATAATGTTTTTAATAATATGTATTTTACATCCATAATATTTGACTTTTTTTTGTTAATATATTAAAATAATTTTAAATTTAATTTTACTTTTAAGGAGGTTAGATTTTAGTAACATTAAATAGCGCATGAACATACCTTTCGTATGTGACGAGGATGATAGTTATCGAATATTCAGCGGATACTATCACGGTGATTTAGCATCGATATATATAGTACAAAAAGTAAAATCTTTAATTACTACAAAAACTATATAATCTAAATATTTTATAGAACATTGAAAATAATATATTATGGAGGTAATTATATGTGTGGAATAATTGGATATAACGGTTCTGCAAAAAATGCAAAGGAGGCAATTATTGCAGGACTTAAAAACTTAGAATATAGAGGTTATGATTCAGCAGGCATTGCACTTGTTGAAAACAAAAAAGTGGATTTGTATAAATCTCAAGGTAAAATCTCAAAACTTGAAGATTCCTTAAAGGATATTAATACCAATTCAAATATTGGAATTGGTCATACAAGGTGGGCAACTCATGGTATTCCAAATGAAATTAATGCTCATCCTCATAAAGTGGGAAAAGTTACTTTAGTTCATAATGGAATTATTGAAAATTATGCCATTTTAAAAAATGAACTGATTTCAAAAGGAGTAACTTTCAAAACTCAGACAGATAGTGAAGTTGCTTGTGCATATATTAACTATATGTATGAAAAAGAACTTGAAAATAATTCAAAAACTCCAGAACTTACAGCTATCATTAAAGCATGTAAAGATTTTAGAGGTTCATATGCCTTTGGAGTTATTTTCGATAATGATACAAGTTCAATTTATGCTACAAGAAAAGACAGCCCTTTAATAATTGGAGTAGGAGAAAACGAAAACTTTATTGCCTCAGATGTATCAGCAATTCTTGATTATACAAAAGAGTATATCTTGCTTGAAGAGGGAGAATTTGCAAAAATTACTAACACTTCTATAGATATATTTGATAGTAATCTTAAAAAAATAACTAAAGGAATCAATACTGCAACATGGAGTGCAAATAAATACAAAAAAAATGGTTATGACCACTTTATGTTAAAGGAAATTAATGAGCAACCCAAAGTTTTATCAGATATATTTAAAAGATATATGAAAGATGATACTTTAGGAATAAGTTTAAACTTTGGAGACTACGATAAAATACATATTGTAGCATGTGGTAGTGCAATGCACGCAGGTTTAGTTGGAAAGTATTTATTTGAAAACTATGCTGATGTTGATGTAACTGTAGAAATTGCATCAGAATATAGGTACAAGAATATGAGAATAACTCCAAAAACTTTAGTTATTTTAATTTCACAATCAGGTGAAACTGCAGATACTCTTGCAGCCTTAAGAATTGCAAAGCAAAAAAGCGCTACAACACTTTCTATTGTAAATGCTGTTGGTTCCACAATTGCAAGAGAAGCTGATATTAATATATACACATATGCAGGTCCAGAAATTGCTGTTGCAACTACAAAAGGTTATACTTCACAGGTTGCAATTTTATCTCTTCTTTGTATAAATGCAATGAAGCAAAAAAATATCTTAGATTCTAGCTTTTTCTCAAAAATTTGTGATGAATTTAGTAACATTTCAAATTTGATTACAGAAGTTATTAATCAAAATGATAAATACAAAGAAATTGCTAAATGCCTTTACAAAAGAAATGATATATTCTTCATAGGAAGAGGTATTGATTACTCTTTATGTATGGAGGGTTCTCTTAAATTAAAAGAAATTTCATACATTCATAGTGAAGCTTACGGTGCTGGTGAATTAAAACATGGTACTATCTCTCTTATTGAAGATGGAACACCTGTAATTGCAATTGCAACAAATGATACTCTTTATGAAAAAACAGTAAGTAATATTAAAGAGACAAAAGCTAGAGGTTCTTTTTCAATATTTATCACAACATCAGATGAATGTTCAAAGGACTTTGCTGATATCACTTTAAAGTTACAAAAGCTTTCAGAATTTGTTGAACCATTACTTATTGTTACAGCACTTCAGTTAATTGCTTATGAAACAGCAAAACTTAAAGGTTGTGACATTGATAAACCAAAGAACTTAGCAAAATCTGTAACTGTTGAATAATCTAATTTTAATACTACTACAAAATCCAGGAGAAAAATTCTCCTGGATTATTTTATATCCTCAATTAAGTAACTATTTCCTTTTCTTTGTATTTTGTATACACCTTGCTTCATTTTATCTTTGCTAATTTCTCCTGATGAAATTTTACTATTTAAAAATTCATTTTGAGTATTCTCATCATCCATTTTTTCATCGTTTATAACTAAAGCTTTGTTCTTTTTAGTGTCATCATAGTATATTGTATGAGTTGAATTAGTATTTTCTTCCATAGTTTCAATAGTATTACAGTTAACATATAATCTATATGTATAAACTGTTATATTATCTCCTGTCTCTTCTATTTTATATGGTATATCTTTTATATAATTAAATTCTACAAAACCAGTTGGAAGTATAATATAATTTCCTTCTTTACTGTCATAAGATCCAGATAAAAATACTTCTTGATGTTTTAAATTTGATGTATTAGTAAATAATTTCTTTGCAACACTTTCTAAATCATCTTTTGTAACATAATCTCCCACATATTCTTCAGATTTTCTTCTTAATGATAAATACTCATCATCTGTAACAATTTTTGCAAAAGTAAACATTATTTTCGCTCTATCATCTAGTCCACTAGCTTCTACTTCTTTAAAAAAGCTATCTGAATATATATTAGGAATATATATTAAATCTTGTATGATATTTCCTATTTTACTACTTAATACAACATTTTCAGTCTGGCTATTTTCTACATTTTCTTTGGCGTTTTGTTCACTATCATTTTTACCTTGCTCTATATTATTTTCAATTTTTTCATCTTTTTTACTAGAATTTTGATTTAAAATAATCACCGCAAGAAAAAATATAACAGCCGCAGCGACTATAACTGAAATTACTATACCAACCTTTTTATTCATAAATATCCCCCTAAATTTAAATTCCACCTATCATAGCATCTGAATATACATCTGCAAAAAGTCTAATTTGTGATATATCCTTAAGTTCAAAACTAAATACCTTTTTTATATCAGCCTTCATTATATATTCTATTGCAATAAGAGTAGCTTTATTAATTTTTATATATCTTCTTTTATCCTTATTATTTATACAATTATTACATAAGAAATTATTTCCTACATAATCATAATATATTTCATCAATACTATTTAATGCTTGTCCACATAAATAACATTTTTCTATACGTGGCATAAAACCTAAAAGGCAAAATAATTTTATTTTAAATATAGCTATAACTAAATCTATATCTTTAATATTTTTTCCTAAGATATACATTGTATTTAAAAAAAGTTTTAATATATATGAAGTATCTTCATTTTCATCTGTTACTTTTATTAAAAGCCTTGTAAGTTCAAATGAAATTTCAAGTTTATCCAAATCTATTCTTATGTTATAAAAAGTGTCAATTACATTTGCAGAATTAATATAATAAAAATTCCTTGATTTATACAAAACAAATTCGTTATACACTAGATATTGTGCATTTGCAAGAATTGGACTATTTGTTTTTTTTGCTCCTTTTGCAATACACGAAACCTTTCCTAATGTGTCTGTAAGTATCGTTATTATTTTATCATTATCTTTATATTGTACCTCTTTAATTACTATCCCTTTTACCTTTATCAAGTTCATCTAAAATAATCCCTTCATCATTTATTAATCCAATATTTTGATTGTTAATTTCACATATTTTTTTATATTCAATATAACTTTCTAAATTTCCTGTTTTACAAAAATTCTCCCATGCCAAATCTTCATACATAAAATCACCTTCTACTCATATTTTATGTAATTATTAACTTCATATACTAAAAATTATATACTTATTTGTCTAATTTTGTAACTATATTTTTGATTTCAAATCTCCTAAAAAATTATCATTTTCTTGCCAATTTTCTCTTACCTTAACCCAAATTTTAAGATTAATTTTAGCATCAAGATTATTTTCTAAATCTTTTTTTGCCTCTCTTGTTATCTTCTTTAACATAGTTCCATCTTTTCCAATTACAATTCCTTTATGAGATTTCTTTTTACAAATTAAATTTACATCAATACTATATACATACTTTCCATCTTCTCTTATATTTTCTTTAAAATTTTCAACCTCAACCTTAATTCCATGAGGAACTTCTTCATCCAAATTATTTAAAGCCTTTTCCCTAATTGTTTCTTCAACAATTTCTCTTTCTGTAATATCTGTAATTTCATCTTCCGGATAAATAATATCTCCTGGTTTTAAATATTTTTCTATACATGAAATTAAAATATCAAGTCCATCATTTTTATATACAGAAATAGGAATAATATCACAAAAACTTGCTCCTATACTGGCAAAAAATTTATTGTATTCATCCATTATACTAAGAAGTCTTGCTTTATCAACTTTATCTATTTTATTTATACAAAGAATTACTTTTGTATTTAAACTTCCTATATTTTTCATTATATTTTCATTTGCAAAATCTATTTTAGGCCTTGTTGCATCAACTAAATATACAATAACATCAACATTATTTATAGCTGTATTTACACTTTGCATCATATATTTTCCCATTTTATGCTTAGGTGTATGTACTCCAGGAGTATCAATAAATACAATTTGTGACGTTTTACTTGTAACTATTCCTTTTATATTAAATCTTGTAGTTTGAGGTTTTGGTGTTGTAATTGCTACCTTAAACCCAACTAATTTATTTACAAGTGTAGACTTCCCTGCATTAGGTTTTCCAACTACACTAACATATCCACTTTTAAACATTTTTCCCTCCAAATTATCAATATTATATCATTTAAAGCTATTATTGTAAATACATTCAAGAAATTTAAAAATATGTTTGAAAATAAATACACAAGTATTATTATTTCAAAATCACAAAAAATTTTAGAAAATATTGATACTCTTAAAAAATACATATTGTTATTAAATTTTTATTTAAAGTATTAAAAAACACACCTTATCAATAAAAAATAATTAGAACATAACTACATATACTATTTCATTATCTGCATATAATAAATAAAAATATATGCAGATAAGCATTGACTATATGCATATAAAATGATAAAATATATGCAGATAATAAAAAATACACATAAAAACATTCAGAAAGAAGGAGTTATAATGAAAAAATTTGATTATTCATTTTTAGATAACGGATTATTACCAGCAAGTTTAATAAATATAACAAGTACAATTTATTCATTAAAGACAGGCGCAAATATTAGAAAATATGAATATGAGAGAATATTTACTGAGTTAGAAAAAATAGCAATAGTACAATCAGTAAAAAGTTCAAATGCCATAGAAGGAATAGTAACTAGTGATGAACGTATTGAAAAAATAGTAAATCAAAATAGTAAGCCATTAAATCATAATGAAAGTGAAATTGCAGGATACAGAGATGCATTAAATGAAATACATTCGCATTATGAAGAGATAGAAATTAGCGAAAATACAATATTAAGATTACACGAAATAATGATGAATTATACAGGCAGTGAAGATGCAGGTCGCTATAAAATTAATCAAAACTATATAATTGAAGAAGATAAACTAGGAAACAGAAAAATGAGATTTAAGCCATTAGACGCAAAGGAAACACCAGAGGCAATGAAACAATTAATATTAGCTTATCAAGATGCTCGTAATAACTCTAATATTAATCAATTATTATTAATACCATGTGTTATCCTTGATTTCTTATGTATACATCCATTTAGAGATGGAAATGGAAGAATGTCAAGATTATTAACCTTATTATTATTATATAAAAATGGTTTTGATGTAGGTAAATATGTTTCATTTGAAGAACAAATAAATAATAGTAAAGGAAATTATTATGAGGCATTAAGATTATCTTCTATTAATTGGTTAGAAAATAAACATAGTTATATTCCTTTTATTGAAAACTTTTTATCTACTCTCTATATATGTTATAAAGAACTAGATAAAAGATTTAGTGTTGTAAATAGTAATAAAATCACAAAAAAAGCAAGAATTGAAGCTACAATATTAAATAATTTAACACCAATATCTAAATCTGAAATATGTAGTATATTGCCAGATGTAAGTGCAACAACTGTAGAAGTTGTTTTAGCTTCAATGGTTAAAGATGGCACAATAATTAAAATTGGAAATGGAAGAAATACAAAATATATAAAAAATAATGTTTGATAATAAATTTTGAACAAAGTGACTTCGTCACTTTTGTTCTAAAAGATATACAAAAACTTTATAAAAATTATTAATTTAGCAAGGTGTACAAAAATGATGCAGAAAATTCTGCATCATTTAATTAAAATATAAATTGTATTATTTTTAACTTTAATATATCTTTTGATAATGTGGGTTCTTCATTAAGATTAATTTTTCCCAAATTATTATAAGTCATAAAAAGACTTAAATCCCTTATAAATTCATTTACAGCATCAACATATGTCATTCCATTATACAATGATAAAATATCATTAGTATTAAATTCTACTTCATAATATGCATTACAAGTCTGGTTTACTTTAGTTAATACATGTGTATGAGTTTGCAAAAGATCAGGCCATAGCCTTTCACTTAAGTACTGAAAAGTAGATACATTTATATCATAACTTCCTATATAACAATTTAGAGCTATTTTAGTTGAAGTATCATCCAACCAAAAAATATCCACCTTAACATTTGGCATATATTTTTCAAGGTTATATTTTAATAACTCATTATTGTTTTTAAACCGATTTAAATTTGTAAAATCTTTCCATTCTGATATAAAACTTTCAACATCAAAGTTTATATTATACTTTATACCTAAGTTATATAGTAGTGATTCAATTTTCAATATTTTATTCAAGCTACTTATATTTGGATACATTAAACCTATTTGCATGGTACAAAAAATAAAATCATTCATATTAATCCTTCTTTCATTTTTTATTAAAAAAATAATAAGTATTTTTTCTTTAATTATATCATTTTAAACCAATATGTCAAATAAAAAATAACATTTATATTTATATTGCATAAAATATTATATATAATGGAGTGATTAATATGAATAATTTTTGTTACACATTATCAGTAAGACAAAGAAAATGTCAAAATGGAATATCAAATATAACAGATAATGTATATACCAATATATCAAATAATAGTGTTGTTCAACTTGGATTTGGATATACTTTGACATTTATTTCAAGTAACTCAAGTACTGCTACAATACAATTATCAAATCCTGATGTTATTCCAAATATTTTATTTAATATTCCAAATGGAAGTTACAAAATATTTGATTTACCAGTAGATTCTGGTACAGTTAGAATATATGTAGGAGTAACTGCTATAGATTGTAGCAATACTATTGCATGCTGTAATATTATTTAAAGGAGACCAACTATGAATGATTTTAATGTTAGTTTAAAAATTGAAGATTGTACTTATTCATGTAATTGTAAAAACTGTAATTCAAGTACAGATACTATTACAAATGTTTCTCAAACAATTTCACTTCAAGGAAACTATATTTTAAATGTAATAGCAGTAAATAATAATTTTGCAACTATACTTATTCAAAATGGATTCCAAGTTATAATAAGAAATGTCAGAAATTTTCCAATGCAAATATGCATTCCTACAAAATGTTGCACACATATTGTAACTCTTACAGCAACTATAAATTAGAGGAAAATGTCAGATATTACATCAAATAGTTCATGTTGTAATAGTGTAGGTTACAATTTAGTAATTTTTTCATCACTTCTTTCAATTTTAATTGCTAAAGATTTATCCATTGAAGATCAAAATTTACTCTCATCACTCCTCCAGAGTATTGGTGAAAATCTATCTATAATTGCTACAGTACAATCTAATTGCGAGTCAAAAAATAACTCTAAATAAATAGAGTTATTTTTTATATTTATATTATTTAAAAGCATTTGCTTCTCTTAAAGCTTCTTTTTCTTTCAAAGAGGCTCTTTTGTCATATAATTTTTTACCTTTGCATAAAGCAAGTTCAACTTTAACTAGCCTTCCTTTTAAATATATCTTAGACGGAATTAAAGTGTATCCTCCCTTTTTTATATAATTTTGCAACTTTAATATTTCTAGTTTGTGTAATAATAATTTCCTATCTCGCAAAGGATTAACATTATTTATATTTCCCTTTTCATAAGGACTAATATGTATTCCTTTTACAATAACCTCATTATTATTAATAATTGCAAAACTATCTTTTAAATTACAAAGGCTATCTCTTATGGATTTTACTTCAGTTCCTTTAAGTTCTATTCCTGCTTCAAATGTTTCTACTATGTCATATTTATAATTTATTTGTCTATTATTTATAACTAAACCTTTATTATCCTTCAAAATATCACTTCCATTCTATATATTACATTTCTAATTCCATAAATAGCTTCTTAAGTTTCAAAAGGTCCAAATCTAAATTTTCGTTATATACTCTTATACCGCTATTAACAACTTTATCAATTAATGCAGAACTATTAACATTTGGTGTTTTAAGAATACTTCTTAATTTTACTAAATTTATATCTTCAAAGGAAAAACTTATATTATTAAGTTTTTCCTTCAAAAACTTTTCTTTTAATTCGATATTTTCAATATTACATCCAACTTCATAGCAAAATTTTACACTAAATTTAACAGTTGAATATATACTCACTTTTTCTTTTATTTTATTTATAAAACAAGATAATTTTTCTAAATCATGATAAGTTTCATCTATACATCCAATATTTACTTTTAAATGTATCTTTTTTGCTCCATTTTTAATTGCAAGTTCAATGCTTTCCATTATATAATCTAGTTCTTTTCTTTTTATACTTTTAGAGAAAATTTCAAAATTTATATTTGATGAAATCATACCTGTATAAGTATAAATCTCTAAAGTATCCTGACTAAACAATAAATTTTGTATAGTTATTTTTAAAAATGGATAACTTTTTTTCAAATTTTTAATCAGCATTAACATATTTGTATAATCATTTGTAACATCAATAAAATTTAAATTAGTAATTCCTGTATTTTTTATCAATTTTATAATGTCCTGATATAACTTTAATATATTTGAATTATATTTTATATTAAGCCTTTGATTTATACTCGAAATATTTGAAACCGGAATCATAGGAAAAATTTTTTCATCTTGTATTTTACGTTGTGATTTATTTTCAATTTCTATTTTTTTGTTACTATCAATGCATGGAACAACAACATTTTCTATACTATTTATACTATATAAATAATCACTTATGGATAATTTCTGACTTTTATATACACCATATCTAAATAATATATCATTATATATAACACTTTTATTTCCATATACAAAAATATCAAAAATATTATCTAAATTATAATGTTTAAAGTCAAAATTATCTATCATTCCTATTATTATTGGTCTTTTACTATCTTTATTATTAATTTTCGAAAGTTTTAACATACAAGCCACATTTATATATTCAATTTCATCGTGTAAAACAAATATAGCAAAATCGAAACAATTCATTTCTTTTTTCGTTTCAAGCGAAAAAAGATTTTGATTATTATTTATTAATAACTTTTCAATATCTAAATCTGGCATAAAAAATCTTTCTGCATATATACCCTTTTTGCTATTTAATAGGCTATATAAATACATCGTAGTATAATTATTCATTCCTATATCATACAGATTAGGGTAGCATAATGCCACCCTTATTTGTATTTCAGACTCATTTTTTATTACCTCTCCATACTCTCCTCCAGTATATCTTAAAGGTTCTTTTATTTTAGTCAAATCTTTTTTTGTTATGTTTAACATTTACAACCCCTTAGCTTAAATTAAATTTATTATATTCCATATTAACGCTTACATTAGAATTAACAAGTTTTAAGAGTCTATTAGAAAGTTCTTTTGTTAACATCTCTGTTTGCATTAATGATTTTGTATCATATTTTTCTAGCAATTTATCCATGTCATTTGGTAATGTTATATATATGTATTTAACATCCTTTGATGTAGTAGAATCTGCATACTCAGGAAGTTTTGAAAGTTTATACGTAGTATCTCTTAATATATAATTTAGATTATCAAGATAAAACTTATTCTCCTTAACTTCAAAGTCTTTATATAATCTTAAAACATCTTGAAGTAGAGAGTTTTTTTCAGCAGATGATATTTCACGTATCTCGTTATTTTCTTCTGCATTATCTAAGCTGTAATATTTTATTTTTTCAGTTAAAGAGTTTAATAGATTTTGTTCATAATCAATTATATATTTAGAAGTTACTGTATAATTTGTAACATCAACAGATGTATCTGATGATACCTCTTCTCCATTTTCATTTTCCACGCTTACAATTGAAGATGTTGTACTTCCTAAGACATATTCATCTAATGCTTTCTTTTTTTCATTTAATATATTACTTGTATTGTTAAGTAATGTATTTATATCGTAATTTTGTACAACTTTTTCTTTTTCTAAGTTTACTTCCTTTAAAAAGTTTAAGCCTTCTAATTCTAAACTAACAGATTTTGTTTCCAAATCATCTAATTCTTCTTTACTTAAAAGGACATTATTAACAGCAATTTTGTAATCATAAACTCTATCATTTATATCATAATATTTAGTTACTATAGACTTAGAATTTTCATCATTATTTATTAAACTAATAGTAAGTATATCATCATCTTTTGAAATAAGATTTGATGATATATTATTTAATTTTTCTTTTAATGAATCAATTTTATCCAGCTTTTCCTTTGGAATGTATCCTTCAAAAATGTTATTTATTCTTTTATCCAATAATTCATCTGTATTTTCTACCTGACTTATGTACTGAATAAGTTTTGTAATAGCTATCTTAGCATCAGACTCTGAAATGCTATCATCGAGTTTTATATCTTTTGTGGATACAACAATATTTCCTATTTTAATATCAGGAAGTTTTATACTCATGTTATTTACTACATCTTTTATCGAATATCCTTTTGCGACGTCAACAGTTGATACATCATTTTTTATTTTTAGTTTTTGATCAACCATAGAACTAAGTCCAAAAAAAGGCGTATCTATATTAAGTCTAATTGCTGGATATTTTTCATATTCTTCTGTGCTATCTAATTTATTAAGAGTATTATCAATATCCCTTAAATCAGTTTTTATTTCATTTACACATTCATTTATTACTTCAAGAAGTTCTTGATTATTTTTATTTTCACTTTGTACTGTATTATTTTCTTCACTTGCAAAACAAATTCCAAATGAAATTACAAAAGCAAGTGTAAGAAAAATTATCTTCAAAGAAAAGGTTTTTCTATACATAATATATTCCCCTTTATTTTTTCTTTATTATATCATTTCTTTATATTACTGTAAAGAAATAAGGAGAAGTTTTTTTAAAATCTCCTCCTTATTTCATAAATTTATCACAATATATATTTTTTACATTTAAATATTTAGACATTTCTGAGATTATATTATCTGCCTTTTTCTTAATATTAGTATTTGATTCTAAATATTCGGGCTTTTTTTGTAGCATCATAAGTTCTGCAAAAGTTTCAGCTCTATCTTCCTTTTCACTTGTTTTTGCATATTTAGTTACAAAATACCAATTATCTGTATTACTATCTTTTAGATATACATAATTATTATCTAATTTTAATACATCTGATTGATATTTAAATATACTAGGATTTAAATTTGTCCACTGCTCAAATACATATTTATTTTTATCAGCCATATAATATTCAAAAACATGAAACAATTCATGATGAACTGCCCTTTCAAATTTATCTGTATTACTTACATATAATTTTATTTCTTTTAAGTTGTTTTTTGATGCTAAGGCTAAATTGTTATTAGTAAAGCTATCTAATAAAATAACATCCATTTTATACTCTTTGTTTTTAAAAACATCAAACATACCTCTTGGATATTTTTCAAGTGTGTGAAATAAAACCTTTACATTATTATTTACTATATTTAAATCAGTTTCAACTGTTGCATCAACTTTATTTGCATAATTAATTGTATCTTCTCCATATAATACATTTATACCATATAACTCATTTAAAGAAGAAATGTATGAGTCTATTTCCATTTTTTTACTTGCAATATATTCTTTACTATCAGTATCAACTAGACTCAAACTTTCACTATTAATATCTGGAGCCTCCAGCTTTTTTATAAAAAGAATAGTAATTAATATTAATATCAAAAAAAGTATTACAACACTAATTAGCGAAGCCTTTTTCTTATGTACCTCTTCCTCCATCTTTTCCTCCAAAAAATTAATCTATATATTCTACATTAAAAGAATCTATAATATAGCTTTGAAGATTGCCTATTTTTTCTAAATTTTCTGTTAAAATATTAGTTAACAAATTTCTAGAATTATCACTTTTATCTATTAACAAAATCTCTATATCATATATTTTTTTGTATTTATTAAAGTTCTTTAATTTTTCTACATATTTATCTACATCATTAGAAAATTCATTAATAACCTGATCATTTATCATTTCCACTTCTTGGCTTAATATGACTTTTAATTTTCCATTTTCAAGATACCCTATTTTATATTCTAAATTAAAATTTTCACTACCAATATAATTTTTTAATTCTTCATATATTTTTGTATTATTTTGGCTTGTTAATTTAAATTTATACTCATCAAAAACAGCGTATTTATTATTTTTTATAACAATAAAATTTGAATTTATATTTGATGTTATATTTCTCATCGTGAATGTATAGCTTTTAGTTTTGTAAAAATTATACTTACATCCCATTTCTCTAAATTTTTCATCTTTATACTCTTCATTTAAATAATCATATAAACTACTTCTAGCTTTAAAGTATGATACATAATTTCCGTTTGTAAAAATATGAAGTAATATAGCAAAAATAAATATAACAAATGTCATAAGATATGTTGATAAAACACCCTTATTTTTTAATTTTTTCCTTTTAGTATAAAATTTTTTAGATCTTAAAAAATACTCACCACAAAGTTCTCCCATTGCTATATTTAATCCGTCGCATAAACTAAAAAATATGTTTTCTTTTATACTTATATTATTTGTTACACGTATAATGCATATAGCTGTAACAATTCCAAAGATAGTTGTCATTACAGGTCTATCAAATATAATTCTACCAACAAATCCAAGTATAAATAAAATTGGTAACATTTTTATATATATAGGTCCCGAATTACAAGCAAAAATACCAACGATTATAGCTAAAATATATATAATAGCTTCAATATATTTAATAATATTTTTACTAAAAATCTTTTTCTTAGTCATATCTTACCACCCAAAACTTTACGTTAAAATAATTATATACTATTAAAAGAAAATATTCAATAACAAAATAATTTTCTCCATTTCATAAATTGTTATGTTACAATAGATGTGAAACAAAACCTATATACAAAAAGTGATTCA
>ENA-OOZG01000048-OOZG01000048.1-human-gut-metagenome-genome-assembly--contig:-NODE-48-length-104029-cov-9.087955_pt1 | contig 104029 bp, 98 predicted proteins | sample MGYA00241706_ERZ501384 | MGnify/ENA primary metagenome ERZ501384 (study PRJEB25962, sample SAMEA2042742) | human gut metagenome | biome: human gut; feature: human-associated habitat; material: faeces...
CTTGATTTATCATAAATTTTTATTAACTATATATTTAATTTAATATTCAATTTATGGTTGAATTTTATTTTTATATCATTTTGTTTCACATCATTGACAAATATACAAAAATAATTTTCTCCATTTCATAAATGTAATATATTTCATATTTTAGAAAAGAATAAAGTGATACAGTTTTATATTTACTGTACCACTTTAAGCAATAAAAATTTTACACTAATTTTAATATTATCCTCTTATCTCCATATCTTTTATATAGAAATAAACATATTTTTTATTCCCTCAAAAAAATAATCAATAGGAGTTTTACATTTTATATCTTCTTCCAAAATTATCTCTTTTTTATAAATTTCTTCATCACCAATATATGCATATATTGTACCTATTTTTTGTCCAGCATTCATAGGAGGTGTAATACTCTGCATAACATCTTGCTTAATATATATTCGTTCATATTCCTCATCCGTTATAGGTATTTCTTTACTATCTGATATTTTTTTCTCATATGATTTTATATTTCCCTTTATAACCGGAATGTTAATATAAAAATTAAGATAATCTGATATATCTCTTATTTTATATCTATTAAAACTCTCTTCCAGAAGTTTTCTTGCATCATTAAACCTTATTTTTGTCGTTTCTGCCCCAAGCACAACCGCAATATACCTTTCATTATCTTTTGTTGCAGAAGCTATCAAACAACGATTAGCACCATTGGTAAAACCAGTTTTCACTCCATCAGCAAATTCATAAGACCTAAGTAGAGCATTTGTATTATTTAAATTTTTAGAAAAAGATCCAAAATTTACAGTCTTACTTTTAGTAGCAACTGCTTCATTTATATATTTATTATTAAGTGCATACCTTGTAATTAACGCCATATCATAGGCTGTAGAATAATGATTTTCATTATCTAATCCATGAGGATTAGCAATACTAGTGTTTATTGCTCCTATATCATGTGCTTTTTTGGTTGCCATTACTCCATAATTTTCAATACTACCACCAATATGTTCCCCAACAGTATAAGCACAATCATTTCCTGATGGAAGAAGCATTCCATAAAGTAGACTTTCTGCACTTACCTTATCTCCTTTTTTTAGTCCTACGGTCGAGCCACCAATCCAAGCAGCATTTTTAGGCACTTCTATCATTTCATCCATCTTACAATTTTCAACTAGCATAATTGAAGTTAAAACTTTTGTAAGAGAAGCCATTGGTCTTTTTTGGCTTGCATTTTTATCATAAAGAATTCTTCCAGTTTTGTAATCTATTACAACTGCTGCAGGGCTATCTACGTTTATAAACAACTTGGTAGTTGTATCTGCATACAATTTACTACTAAATATACTAAAACATAAAAATAAAACTACTATATATCTTATTTTTGACATTTTTGCACCTCATAACATTTTATGTTATAAAGTAAAATATATGAAACTTAGAATGATATTAACTACTAAGTACATGTTTTTTATCATTAACCTTATTTTTCACTTTTACAAATAATTTTAATCAGAAAAATGCAATTTAAAGGAGCGGTAAATTTTACCACTCCTTTAAACAAAAATTATGATGAAATTAAAGAACTACTTTTTCCTTCTAAACACATCTTCAAAATAGATGATGTATACATTAGGACAACCGTGAAGCGTTACTTCTGCCATTTTTATTACATTTTCATCATACAAAAGCTCAAAATCTACTATATTTGAAAATAAAGCTTTCATTACATCTGAACGTCTTTTTACATCATCCTTTTTATAAAACCCTGAGCATTGTTCTACCAAGTCAAACTGCTTTTTTGAAAGAATTTCGAACTCATTTGGGAGAACTTCTCCATCTTCAACCCTATCGTACAAAATTGAAAGTTCATCCCTTATATAAAGCAATCCATCCAAAATTTTTTTAAGCTTCACCTTATCATTATAATAAGGAATACCTTCAATATACTTAATTTTCTCATTCAATACGTCTACAAATTCTTTCACTTTCATAACGTTCCCTCCTAGGAACTAAGAAGTTTACAACATTTAAGAAATATTTATACGGAAAAAAGATAGAACTATATTTTTTATTAATATAATTGTCTTAAATCTAAAAATAGAACCTAAGATGTTAATTAACTTCTTAAATAAATTTTATGATAATAATATTATATCATAAATCAATAAAAAAATCAATTTTATGTAATGCTTTTTTAAGCAAATCCTATTTTTCATCGATTTTATCCATATCTTCAATCATATTTTCTATAAAAACACCATAACCTTTAGTTGGATCATTTAAAAATACATGTGTAACTGCTCCGACAAGTTTTCCATTTTGAACAATTGGAGAGCCACTCATTCCTTGAATTATTCCTCCTGTTTTTTCAAGTAATTTTTCATCAGTTATCTTAATTATCATATTCTTATTTCCACTTGATGTAAGTAGAACCTTTTCTATTTCAATATTATATTCTTTTACCTCATTATCATTTAAAGTACAAAAAATACTTGCTTTGCCCTCTTTAATCTTTGACTTTGGTAAAATCTTTATGCTTTCTTTTGAAATATTGTTTGTATTATAGACTTTTCCATAAACACCTTTATCAGTATTACCAGCAATATCACCAATTGTATCATTTGTAAGGGTACCCTTAAGTTCACCAGGGGATTTAGGAAGCCCCCTTTTTACCGAATAAATTTCAGTTTTTGTTATACCACCTGTTGTAATTGGTAATATATAATTTTCTTTAGTTTCTGTAACAGCATGGCCAAGTGCTCCAAATTTTCCACTTTTTTTATCATAAAATGTTATAGTACCAACTCCTGCACTACTATCCTTTACCCACATTTCCAACTTATATGTTTCTGACACTTCATCATAATTTGGTTTAACAGTTACATTAAACTCTTTTCCCTGTCTATTTATTTTTAAATTTAAATCATTACCATTACTATCTCTTACAAATTGTATTAATTCATCATTTGACTCAATTTTAGTATTATTTACTTCAAGTATAATATCTCCTACTTCTATCCCTATATTTTCTCTATCTATCCCTACAACTAATACGCCTGTAGCCAACAGTTTAATTCCTACAGCCTCTCCTCCAATTACAATATCCATATCTTTTACTTTCTCTTCGACACTTTTTTGTAAATTATATACTGCTATAAGTTTATTATAATTAGATATGCAATAAAAAAATAGCAAAAACGAAACTATAAAAAAACAAAATATAATTTTTCTTTTGCTTTTTAATATACAACCTGTATCATTTATTTTATCATATATTTTCATTTTAAATATTAACTCCTATTATACCCCCAACTATTCCTGAAAGTGCACAAATTCCTAAATATATACCTAGAGCACTTGATATAAAGAATCCTGAAAAAGCAATAACATTTGTAAAGTATATAATCAAGAAATAAATAATTCCAAAAATAAGGCCATACAAAAAACCTTTTTCTTTTAATTTCTTTAACAACATCATTGAACCTATTAAAACAGAAATCATCACACTTCCAAGCACAAATGAATTTAAGTGTCTATCATTTATATTAGTATACGCAAAAATAACAGATGAAATAAGTAAAAAAATCGATGCAATAATAAATGATATTACGAGGCTAATACCATATCTTTTTAATTTTTCCATTTTATATCTCTCCTTCTTTAATACATATATATTTTAATTATATTATTTTATGAACCTAGTATTAATAATATTTTTATATTTATAACTTTAAAAGTATGCATAGAAATTCAAATATTTTTCTTAAAAATTATTTACTTTTAATATAATATATGATAAAGTTAAATAAAATAAATATTGAGGAGTTCTAATTATGCAAGCTCTGGTAACAAAAAAACAAATTCGTAGTTATTTTTTAATCTATATTGAAGAAAATTTAGAAAGGATTGATAGAGGATCTATAAGCAAACTTATTTGCAAAGTAAACTTAGATGTTCAAGCTAGAAGCAAGTATAAATCTTTAAATGATGTTTTTAATAATATGATTACATCTTTAACAAATGTTAATAAAAATAATGTTACATTATGGGATGTAACAAATTTTTATCGTTACTATACTCAAATTAAACAACAACTATTTTGACATATTGTGTTTCCTTCTTATTTTATTTGAAATGAGAGATACCGTATTTATATGGTATCTCTTATTTTTTGTATATTTTAAATTAAATATGTACAAAATAATAAAAAATAAAATAATAGGAGTATTTATGAGTAAAAAAAATAATCAAGTTGTTTATAAAAATATTGAAATGAATTTAGAAGCTATTAAAACAAGACTATTTAGTGATTTATCTTATGACCTTGTAATACGTGAATTTAAGTTTAGATATGAAAAAAAAGATATAAAAGCATTTCTTGTTTTTTTTGATGGCATGATAAACAAAGATTTTGTAAATGAAAATATTCTATTTAAAGCAAATTCGACTTATCAAAATACAAATAGTATAAAATGTGAAAATGCATCAGATTTTTTTAAGAATTTTATTATATCAAACTATTCTTTAGAAGAGTCCTCAAGCTTTAATCAAATAATAGAAAAAATCTGTAATTCACACTGTGCTATATTTATTGATAATTACGATAAATGTTTTCTATGTGACATGATAAAATATGAACATAGAACAATTAGCAATCCAACATTTGAAAGTAGTGTTAAGGGAACTCAAGAAGCTTTTAACGAAGTTTTAAATATAAATACAGCTCTAATTAGAAAATATGTAAATGACTCTAATCTTATAATTGAAAAAATTCCAATTGGAAAACGTTCAAAAAATTCATGTGTTGTAATGTATATAAACAATTTAACTAATATGAAAATTGTAAAAAAATTAAAAAATAGAATTACAAATATTGATACAGATATTATACTTACAACAGATAATCTCTCTCAATTTATTGAAACCAATACTTTTAGTATTATTCCACAAATAATGCCAACAGAAAAACCAGATAGAGTAGCTAGCTTTTTAATGCAAGGCAGATGCGTTATACTTACAAATAATTCACCTATCGCAGGCGTTATTCCAACAACAATTATTGATTGGTTTCATTCTAGTGAAGATGGATATCTAAGAACACCATTTAATTTTATTTTAAAATTAATAAGAATTGCTGCAATTATTATTTCACTTTTCTTACCTGCGTTGTATATAGCTACTGTAACATATCATATTGATATTTTGCCTACAAACATTGCTATGATGCTTGCCGCTTCAAGAGATGCTGTACCGTTTCCATTTGTTGTAGAGGTAATTTTTATGGAGATCGCATTTGAACTTTTAAGAGAAGCTGAAACAAGAGTACCAACAAAAGTAGGTCCAATTGTAAGTATAGTAGGTGGTCTTATTTTAGGTCAAATTGCTGTTGAGGCAAACATTATTTGTTCATTTACAATGATTATAGTTGGTTTTACTGGAATATGTATGTACGCCCTTCCAAATTATTATAGCTCTTACGGACTTAGGAACATGAGATATATTTTAATAATATTATCATTTGCAAATGGATACTTAGCTCTTAGTTTTGGTGTATTTATATTTTTACTAATTCTTGCAAATTCTTACTCAATTGGAACAAGATTACTTCCAAGTTTTTATATCGATAAAAATAGAAATGTTATACAACAAATATTTACAGAACCCGTTTGGAAAAGAGAAAATAGGCCGTATTATACAAAAGCAAAAGATAAAACTTCGCAACCAAGTATATCAAGAAGGTGGTTATTTAATGAGAAAAAATAGTGATTTTAAAAATATAAGCTATGTAAATTTTGAAATGATTTCAATGATGATAACTTTGATGTCATGTGCTTTTATAAGTTACTCACCAATAAGAATCGTAGAAAAATGTGGAAGTGCATCTGTAATCGGAATAATTTTTATATGTTTAGCCGTATATATATTCTACTCAATTATACTAAAAGCTGTATTTAAAAATGAATATGATATATTTAGTATAATAAAAAAGTCATACCCACCTATATTACAAAAAATTATTGGAATTATTATATACTTTTTTATAATTTTATATATTTACCTTATAATATCAAACTTGCTATATAACCTTAAAGGCTCAATTTATACTAATTCAACTATATTTTCAATATCTATATTCTTTATTGTTGCACTATATTTACTTAGCAAAAAAGGATTTAATGCAACATTTAGAATAGTAGGCTATGTATCATTTACAATAGTACTCTATATTATTTTTCTATTTATAATGTCAATAAATAAAGTAGATATAAATAATTTCTTTCCAATTATGGGAAATGGCTTTAACGATATATTTGTAAATAACTTAATAAATACTGGTATATTTGTACCTTTATTTTTCTACCTTTTCTTTGGTGGTAAAGTTGCTCATAATAAAAAACGTAGTGTATACAAAAACTTTAATATCATAATGTTAGTATTTACATTAGTATACGCAATTTTAATATTTTGTTTTATAGGTACAATTCCTGTAGAAATTATATCATCAAGGTATACCCTACTACTTGATTTATCTTCACTCATATCTCTAACGCCACTTTCACTTAAATTAACACCAATTATGATATTTGTATTTTCACTTTTGATATTTATATCAATTTCGTTTTGTCTACTTTGTGGGTTGTATAACATACAAAGATTAAATGTAGTTAAAGATTACTCAAAATATGTACTTCCAAGTGTTATTATATTATTAATTATGTTTTTAATACCTATTCCATTATCAACTTATTACATAATTTTAGCTATATTCTACATTTTATCTATAGCAATTACATTTGCTTTTCCAATTATAACCTTAATTATATACTATATAAGGACAAAAGGGGGATGTAAAAAATTTAATAACAATAAATTAAAAGAAGATTTTGTAGAAGAGGTGGATCTAAATGAGTAATTCTAACTATGTAATTGATAAAAAAAGGAATCCATTTTTTACAATTATAAAAATAATTGTAATAGTTATAATTCTAGTGTTAATGGTTGGATTAAATAATTCAGTTGATACTAACAATTTATGTTTTGCAAATATTATTGGTCTTGATAAGTCACAAACTATACCAAATAATTTAGAAGTAACTTTTCAATTAATAACTCCAAAATTAAAAGATGGAAATTCCGTATCTACTGAAAATACATTAGTTAAAGTTATTGATGAAAATTCTCTTGATTTAGCTGTATCCGACCTTCAAGATTATATTAATTCAAGCATAGATTTTTCAAATACCAATGCAATAATTATATCTGAAGATTTGGCAAAAGAAGGAGTACAAAGATATATATCAAATATATCAAGTAATCTAAAATATAATAATAATATGTATATATTAATATGTGAAGGAAAAGCTAAAGATTTTATAAAATGTTTAGATAAAAATGATAGCATAAACTCTGTATCATATTTTGATATTTTAAAAAACGCACAAAAAAATTCTGCATCAATTAAATTCATAAATATAACAGAATTTTCTAACTTGCTTTTTACAAGTAATTCAGTACCTACGGCCCCAATATGTAAAGTAATTTCTGAAAATAGAGATAAAAATCAACAAAAAGAACAAGAATCCGATGAAAAAAATAAAGAAAATGAAAGTTCATCTAAAGATGATTCTAATAGTAGTAACTCTAATAAAAGTAATAGTTCAAATAAAGATGAATCAAAAATAGATATTGAAGTAGGTGGAATGGCAATATTTAAAGATGAAAAAATGATTGGAAAACTTTCAAGTGATGAAACTGCATACTATTTAATGCTAACTGATTATTTGGATTCATATGATACTAGTCTAGAACTAAACGAGCTTTCCGATAAATCTCAAAACAATCAATCCTCTTCCAAAAATGTTGAAATAAGTCAAACTGGAAAAGCAAAAATAAAAGTTGATACTAAAAATGATAAACCAAGAATTGATATAACTATTCCACTAAATATTATAATTTTAGATACTCCTGCTGGAGAATATAACTATCTAGATAACAACTATATTTCAGAAATCAAAAAAGAAGTTACAGAAATTTTAGATAAAAAAATGAAAGATTATATAAATAGAACTCAAAATGAACTTGATGCTGATATAAATGAATTTTATAAATATTGTAGAAAAAATTTTTTTACAGTAAAAGAATATGAATCATACAATTTTGAGGAAAAGTACAAGGATGCTAAAGTAAATGTTAAACTTAATATAAGCTTTAATGATTCAGGATTAAACATTGAAAAGTAGACCAAAAAGGTCTACTTTTCTTAATATAATTAACCTATATAAAATAAATAAATCTTCACATTATGTTTATTAGCATTATATTTTTTACAAGTTTGTTAATCTGAAATTTATAATATTAAGAAAATATATTTATTTTTTTCTTTTTATCTTCCAAATTCCATTTTTAGTTGAGCCCACTCTTTCAATAATTCCACTATCTTTCAATTTTTTAATATTATAAGAAATACCATCGCGAGTCAATCCTAAAGCCTCTGACATTTCTATTTGGGTTATACTTGGCTTAGTTTTTATTAAGTTTAAAATTTTTTCTTGTGTAGTTTCTTGTGCAGTTTCTTGTGTAGTGCTTTTTGCTGTTTCATATATAGTATTTTTTATCATTTTAAGCATAAACTCAATAAATTTGGTAGAATTCCCATCTTTATTACACTCGTCAATAATCTTATAATATTCATCTTGATTTTTCTTTATCATACTTTCTATAGGCAAATAAGTAAAAGCCTTTTCAAAATGTGATAAAATTACTGTTTGCCAAAGTCTTGCTGTTCTTCCATTACCATCAGAAAATGGATGTATAAACACGAATTCATAGTGAAATACTGAAGAAAGTATAAGTGGATTAACATTATCTTTATTTTCAATCATCCAATTAAATAAGTTATCCATTAGTTTAGGTACCAACCTATGTGGTGGAGCCACAAATATCTTAATATCTCCATCATAAACAGCTTCACCATGATTTCTAAATTTTCCAGCATCCTTTTCAATTAAAAAAGTTAATATACCATGTATCTTCTTTAAATCATCTACAGAATATGGATTTACTTCATCAATTTTTTCATAAGCCTCATAAGCATTTTTTACTTCTTGAATATCTTTTTTTTCACCAATTACCATTTTACCATTAATTACATCTTCAACTTGAAATAAAGATAATTGATTATTTTCTATTGCCAAAGAAGAATGTATCGATTTTATTCTTGTTTTTCTTCTTAATTCAGGATATCTATTTAAACCTTCAAAATAATTAAACTCACCAATTTTTTTCATTATGTCGGAAACATAATTTAACATTTTATCTGTTATCATATAAGGTGGATAATTTTCCATATTTAAAACCTACCTTTCATGTTTATTATTTTCATAAATACTATTAAAAATCTACTCATAAGCTTTATCATATTATTTTGCTGTAGTATTTACAATTCATGTTACATCAAATAATTCACTGATAAAATAATAATCTAAATTATTACTTACAAATGAAAATATACTTAATAAATACACTTTTATTATATTTTATATTTAATTTTTTTTCAATACTCCACAACTTATTATTTCATAATTTTAAACTTTAGAAAGCTAAATATTAATTTTAATATAAATTGTTCTAAAATATAGTTAACATATTTCTTGCAATTTCGATAAAATAACGGTATAATATTTGTATGAGAACTATAATTGTAAAAAATATAAATAAAAAAACATACTTATCTAATTATATCTTTAAAACTTTCCCAAATTTAAGTAAAGGAAAGTTTTTTAAATCCTTAAGAAATAAAGATATAAAAATTAATGAAAAAAGAGTAAATAAAGATATAATTTTAAATGATAAAGATGAAATCAAGCTATATATATCAGATAATATCCTCTTTAATCTTCCTCAAAAGTTAGATTATATTTATGATGATCAAAACATTGCAATAATATTTAAACCCCAAGGTATTTTATCTAATGATGAAACAAAAAATTCGGATGAACCAACTTTAGAAAGCTTAGTAAAAAAAGAAAATCCAAACTATATTATATGTCACCGTCTAGATAGAAATACTGCAGGCCTTGTGATATTTGCAAAAAATGATATAGCATATGCAAGTATACTATCTGGCTTTAAAAATAACAGTATAATTAAGGAATATATAGCATACGTTTCAGGTAGTAACTTTAAAAATAAAGAAGAAACATTAAACCAGTATATATCTCTAAATAAAAAAGATGGAATATCTAAAATATATGAAAAGAATAATGAAAAAAATAGCTTAAAAAGTATCACAACATCCTATGAAGTTATATATACTAATACAAAAAGAGATTACTCTATACTAAAAGTTTTTATACATAATGGAAAGACTCATCAAATACGTGCCGTTTTATCAAATATTTCTCATCCTATTATAGGGGATTCAAAATATGGTAAAAACGAGATAAATAAAAAATTTAACAAATATAGACAGCTTCTTTTTGCTGTAAAATATAAATTTAATTTTGATAGTTCTTCCAAGCTTTCTTACTTAAATAACAAGGATATTATACTTGATAAAAGTTATTATTCAAATTATATAGGAGACAATTTATGAAAAAACTTCCAAAAGTAATTAACATATCGTATAAAGTTGATAGAATAAATGAGAAAAAAATATCAATAATAAATATGATATATATTTTTATTATCTGCTCATTTCTAGGCTGGGGATTTGAAGTGATTTTTTGTTACTTTAAATTTGGTTATATAATGAATAGAGGAATGTTATATGGACCATTTTGTTCTATTTACGGAATAGGTGGAATTATTTTATACCTTCTATTTTATAACGTAAAAACAACTAAAAATAATATTGTCTATACATTTATAACTGCAGCAATAATACTTGGAGCTTTTGAACTTTTAAGTGGATTAATATTAAAATATGTTTTCAATACACAAATGTGGAACTACGATGGTGAATTTCTTGAAATTCTAAACTATACTACAGTTCCAATTATAATTGGATGGGGAATTCTTGGAACTATTTATTTATATTTCATTCAACCAATTTTACTTAAGATAATTTCACTAATCCCCCTTTCTTTTGTAAAAAGACTTGCAATAATAATTGCATTTATATATGTTCTAGATTTTGGAATATCTACACTAAATATAAGTTTAAATCCTGAAGTGTTATATAAAATGGTTAATCCAAATATTTAAAGACGGCAATGCCGTCTTTTTCCTTGTAAATTATATATATTTTTAATTTAATACATATATAGAATAATTTAAAATAGCTGCAAATACAAGCCATAAAACATATGGTATTTGTAAATAGAAAGCTAATTTACTTGATTTATAAAAATAATACATCATGACCAAAACAAGTAATAATAGTAATAATAGCCAAATAAATGCAAATAAGAAACTTTCAAATCTAAAGAAAATCATAGTCCAAAGTGCATTTACTATTAATTGTATGGCGTAAAATATTAAACCTGTTTTTTTATACTCACTATCACTTTCATATACTAAATACGATGATATTCCCATAAGTATATAAAGTATTCCCCATGCCATTGGAAATAAAATTGCAGATGGAGCAAACACCGGCTTTTTAATGTTATCAAAAAGTGACATTGAACCACCAAGTAAAATTCCAAGAAAGCCTATAAAAACTGGTATAAGTATACTTATTACTATATACCATATTTTTTTCTTATCCATATATAATCTCACCTACTATTATTATATTCTCTCTTTTTTTTCTTATTCATTTATTTTAAATTCATACTTGAATAAAATGAATTTATTTACAAAAAATAAATAATATATATTTGGTGATTGTCTTATGGAAGAAAAGAAAATAAAAAAATGTAATTTTTATACATATTTTTGGGTGTTTTTTATAGGTTCTGTATTTGGATTTATATATGAAAGTATTTTAAGTTATTTTCAGTTTGGTCATATAATAAATAAACAAGAACTTTTATTTGGACCGTTTATGCCTGTATACGGAATAGGTGCAATAGTATTTTTATATATTTCAAACAAATTTAAAAGTATCTCCATGATATTTATACTTACCACTCTATTTGGTAGCCTAGTAGAATACCTTTACTCTTTTATGCAAGAATATTTATTTGGAATATTATCATGGGATTATTCATTTACTTCTTTAAATATAAATGGAAGAATAGCCCTTCTATATTCACTTGGCTGGGGCTTTCTGGGTATAATTTCATGTAAATTTTTTATGCCATATATACAAAAATTTATATTTAATTATCCTAAAATTCAATTTAAACTTACATCATATATACTAATTATTTTTATGATATTTAATATATCTATTACAAGTATAGCATTATATAGAAAAAAGCAAAGATATTTTAATGTTCCTCCACAAAATATTTTATCCAAAATAGTTGACAAGTATTATCCTGATTCAAAAATAAATTCAATTTTTGAAAATCAAAAAATAGTATATGATAAAGTAAAATAGTGCTCATCTACTAAACATATATTACATTGACAATAACAATTTACCATGTTATAATTATGTTATTCGAATACACAACCTAAACTTTAATAAGAAAGGATAATCATTATGCAGACTGTAAATTTTACAAAAGATTACTTTGATTTTATTCAGAAAAATACGCTTCTTACATTGGAACAAGCACAGTGGTTTACACAAAATGAAGGTTTCATTCCACTTCCAAGAAAATGTAACAAAAAAAATATATATGTTATATTTTCTGAAAGACATCCACATTTTTTTCTCACATTTAAAGAGAAAAAAATTAAACAATATAGAATTTCAAAAGTTTCAGTTGAATCAAAACCAACTTGGGCATCTTTTGAGGAGTATATCATTGTAGTTGAACTTGAAAAGTCAAAATTTAACACACATTACTATTTTGATTCATTTTATGGTACAAAGATTATACATAAAACAAAGCTTCCGAAAGCATTTTCAAATTCAAAAATTAAAGTACATATATAAAGTACGCTTTAAATAACTTTAAAAGACTTGGATTATTTTCCAAGTCTTTTTTCTATTAGTTTTTGAAGAATTTGAACAGCATTAGTTGCCGCTCCTTTTCTAATATTGTCAGCCACACACCACATATTTATTCCGCTCTTTACGCTATAATCCCTTCTTATTCTTCCAACAAAAACTTCATCTTTTCCATCTACAAATGTTTGAAGAGGATATATTTCCTTCTTAGGATCATCTAGTAATACTATCATTTCTTCTCTACATAAATTTTGTTTTAACTCTTGCATATCAAATTCTTCTTCAAATTCTACATTTATACTTTCTCCATGACAATTTAAAACAGGAACTCTTACGCACGTAGCAGTTATATTTAAGTCTTTTATACCAAGTATTTTTCGTGTTTCCTCAATCATCTTCATCTCCTCTTTAGTATAATCATTTTCTAAAAATACGTCTATTTGAGGAATACAATTATTACGAATTGAATACTTAAATTTATTTTTAGTATTATTTTTTAAATCTTCAATTCCACTTAATCCAGCACCAGATACAGCCTGATAAGTAGAATACACAATTCTTTTTATTTTATAATATTTATTTAATATATTAAGTGGTATAACAGCCTGAATTGTAGAACAATTTGGATTAGCAATTATCCCGTTATTTTCATATGCTCTTTCAATATTCACCTCAGGTACAACAAGTGGAACATCATCCTTCATCCTAAACGCACTACTATTATCAATTACAGTACATCCATTTTTTGCCGCAATAGGTGAAAATTTTTTACTTATTTGTCCCCCTGCTGAAAACAAAGCATAGTCAAACCTTTTATTATCAAAAGATTTATCTGTTAACTCCTCAATTTCATATTCTTTATTCATAAACTTTATCTTTTTACCCTTAGATTTACTTGAAGCTAAAAGAACATATTCATCTATATTTAAATTTCTTTCTTCCAAAACTTTAAGAAACGTCCTACCAACTACTCCTGTAGCACCAACTATTGCACATTTTATCATAAAAAAGTCACCTCTAGTAAACAATATACTAGAGATAACCTTCATTTATGAATATTTTAATGCAAAATACGTCAAATTATATACTAACTGTTATTATCTGTTGTATCTGGTTTTATATATTCAAAAGTCCTAATTCCTTTTTTATTCATACTCATATTCATATTAAGTACATCGTTAGAAGTTAATGTAAAGTATTCTCCTTCATAATCTCCAAAATCAAAGAAGATCTTTCTAGCTCTTGGAAAACCATACACATAACATACAACTTGTCCATCTTTTAGAAATACAAGTTGATTCATTCCTTTATTTGTAGCTTTTGTTATCTTATCCCATTTATATCCAACAACTTCATATATTTTTTCAATAGGTACATCTGGTTTAAAGGTATAAAGTGTATCCCACTCAAATGGTATATCCTCTCTAATATCTCCAACGTATAAGCTTTCACCTTTTTTTATTTCATATTTGCATAAATTCCTATTTAATTTATCTGCATTTTTAGACCAAATATCCGCAAAAAACATTCTGTATATTACAAAAGTAATTGAACCAATTAACAAAATAATACCACAGATTAAAAATATAATATCATTTTTCTTCATTTTAACCACCTTTATATATTTACCTTTAATCCTTTTTTAATAAACTCATCATGTTTTTCTTGTAAGCTTCAACTCCTGGTTGATCAAAAGGATTTACTCCTAACATATATCCACTTATTGCACATGCTTTTTCAAAGAAAAATATAAGCTGACCAACATTATATTCTGATACATCTTCCATATTTATTACCATAACCGGTACGCCACCATCTACATGAGCTTTTAATGTACCAAGATAAGCCTGTTTATTTATATGATCAATTTCTTTTCCAGATAGATAATTTAGATTATCATCATCTTCACTATATTCTGGGAATTTTATAAATGTTCTATCAATTTCCACATTTATCACAGTTTCAAATATATTCCTTGTTCCCTGTTGTATAAATTGTCCCATTGAATGAAGGTCAGTTGTAAAATTAACTCCAGCTGGAAAAATTCCTTTATTTTCTTTTCCCTCACTCTCACCAAATAGTTGTTTATACCATTCGATAAAATACCTAAATGATGGCTCATAGCTTGCAAGTAATTCGATCATTTTTCCTTTTTGATATAGGACATTACGAATAATTGCATATTTGTAACAATCATTAGCCTTAATATTTCTTTGATTAAACACATGAGAAGCAAATAACGCTCCATCTAGTATATCATCTATGTCAATATTTGCAACTGCCATAGGAAGAAGTCCTACAGGAGTAAGCACTGAATATCTTCCTCCAACATTATCAGGGATTACAAACATTTCATATTCATTTTTAACTGCAATGTCATGTAATACACCTTTATTTGCATCAGTTGTAACATATATTCTTTGTGCTGCTCCTCTTATTCCATATTTTTCTTCTAAAAACATCCTAAGTATTCTAAATGACATTGCTGGTTCTAAAGTAGTACCAGATTTAGATATTACATTTATTGCAACATCTTTATCTTTTATATATTCAATTAAATCATATATATACTTTGCACTCATATTATTTCCTGCAAAAATAATCTGTGGATGTTTTCTATCATTTAATGACTCCATATTTGAAAACTGGCTACTAAATAAATCGATTACAGCTTTTGCACCTAAATATGATCCTCCAATTCCAACAACGATAAATACATCTGCTTGTTTTTTTATTCTATCTGCCGCATTTTTTATTCTATCTATTTCTTCGTCATTTCTATTTTCAGGTAATTTAAGCCATCCTAACATATTTCTGCCCATTCCACTTTTGTTTTCTAACATATCATGAGCTTCATAAGCTTTTTGTTCTAGTAGCTCTTGTTCCTCTTTACTTACATAGGGAGCAATTCCTTTAATATCTAAAGATATTGATTTCATAACCTACCTCCTATACATATTTTTCCGTTAGTTTTTTTACAATTTCTTTTGCTTTTTCCATGTTTTCTTCAAATGATTTTTCATCTAATTCTAAAATATTTTTAGATAATACTAAATCCATAGCTTCTGCTAATTTTTTCATATCATCTTCTTTTAATCCCTTAGTTGTGCATGCTGCAGTTCCAACTCTTATACCACTTGTTACAAAAGGACTTTCAGGATCATTTGGAACAGCATTTTTATTTACCGTTATATTTACACTATGAAGTAAATTTTCAGCTTCTTTTCCTGTCATTTTTTTATTCACAAGATTAATAAGCATTAAATGGTTATCTGTACCACCTGATACTAAATTATATCCTCTTTTTAATAGCTCATCTGCAAGAGTTTTACAATTTAATACAACTTGATGTATATATTCTTTGAATGAAGGATCTAAAGCTTCTTTAAAACAAATTGCTTTTGCTGCAATAATATGTTCAAGTGGTCCTCCTTGAATTCCTGGAAATATAGTTTTATCTATTTGTTTTGCATATTTCTCTTTGCAAAGTATTAATCCACCACGTGGCCCTCTAAGAGTTTTATGTGTTGTAGATGTAACAAAATCTGCATATGGCACTGGTGACATATGTTCTCCAGTACAAACAAGTCCTGCAATATGTGCCATATCCACCATAAGATAAGCACCTACTTCATCGGCAATTTCTCTAAATTTAGCAAAATCTATTTTCCTAGGATAAGCACTTGCACCTGCAATTATCATTTTAGGCTTACATTCTCTTGCTTTATTTAATACATCTTCATAATCAATATACCCATCTTCTGTTATACCATATGAAATAATGTTATATAACTTACCAGAAAAATTTACAGGACTTCCATGAGTTAAATGCCCACCATTTGAAAGATCCATTCCCATTACTGTATCACCAGGTTTTAACATTGCCATATATATAGCCATATTAGCCTGACTTCCACTATGTGGTTGAACATTTGCATGTTCTGCTTTAAACAACTCTTTAGCTCTTTTTATTGCAAGAGTTTCAATTTTATCAACATTTTCGCAACCACCATAATATCTTTTTCCTGAATATCCTTCAGCATATTTATTCGTAAGTATTGAGCCCATAGCTTCTAATACTGCTTTACTTACAAAATTTTCTGAAGCAATAAGTTCTATGTTATTTTCTTGCCTTTTTTTCTCATCATTTATATAATTAAAAATTTCTATATCTTCTTTTTCGATACTATCCAAAATATCACCCCATTTTCATTATCAATAATATCATAATTTATGTTATTTTTCAATAAAGATATATTTATTATTGAAAAAATACAAAAAATAATATATTATAGTATATGATTTATAAGTTATATTATTATCTTTAAGGAGGAATAGTATGAATAACAAAATATATACAAATTTAAATGATTGTATAAATGAAGTTTTAAGTCTTAGTAGTAATTATGCATGTGAAGGTGTAGAAAAAAGCATAGGAGGTCCATTTGGAGCAGGGATTATTCAAAAAATAGATAATAGTTACAAAATAATTTGTATTGAAAGAAATACTGTTATTTCCTCAAAAGATGCAACAAGTCATGCTGAGGTAAATGCAATACGAAAAGCTAGTAAAATTCTTAACAGACGTAACTTAAATGACTGTATTTTAGTTTCAACTGCAAAGAGTTGTCCTATGTGTCTTTCAGCTAGCTGTTGGGCAAATATTCCAGTTATCTATTATAGCGTAGATTATAGCGAGGCTACTGCAAGTGGCTTTAGAGATGATGCAATTGCAGAATATATTAAAGGAAATAATACAAATTTAATTAACGAATTACAAGTAAAAAATGATATATGCTGCAAGCCTTTTAAAATTTGGAATGATAAAAAAGATAAAATGCAATATTAATATGGATTATAACTTTTTAAAATAAATTCCCAGTAACTAATAATAGTTTCTGGGAATTTTTAATATTTCTGTTACTTTATTTCATCAAGCAGCATACATCTTAAATATTCGGGCCTATTTAATTTTACCAGTTTTTGGTTGTAAACTTTTACCTCATCTACAGCCATGCCCATACATTCTTCCAGCCAATATGCAACCAAATGTCTATGGCAAAATTCATTTTCTTTTTCATAGCATAAAAGTATTTTTCCATCTAAATCACTATATACTTTAATAGGATCCAAAAATTTTAGCACCCTGTTATAGTATTCATGAATGTAAAATCTAGTATTTTCCTTTTCTGGTATTTTACCTTTATTATCTTTCCATTTTCTAAAGAAATCGTACTTTGGTGCAAGAGAAGAATATGCATTGCCATAAAATCCTGCATTTTTTCCTCTGTCACCTGAAATTGATACACACATATCACCTTTACAATTTAAATAACAGCCAGTATAAAGCATAAAATTTCATCCTTCCTTAGCAAATATATTTAAAACTATTATACTAACTTTCTTGTATATTTTCAAGTATATTTTTTAAATTTTGATACTCACTATAGATAGCTTCATTTGCATATTTTTCCCATTCATCTTTTTGATCATTTAAAAGATAATTTCTCATTTTTGTTGCAGATATATTAAAACAATTTCTATCAACTAGGACCTCTGTTATATTTTTTACAGTATTTTTATCAAAACATTTAAAGATATCTTTATCTTTTCCGTAAATAATACACTCGGGCCTTTTACCTAAAACTTGTGTTGCTTTATTTAAAACATACTCTCCCCACTTTGGAGATAAATCATCTTTATTCTCTAAGTCCTTTAGTGGTTTTATTATAACATTTCCCTTTTTTATATCTTCTTTGTAAATCATTTCAATTAATTTTTTTCTATATTCATAATCGTATGGATTCCTAGAAGATGTTTTTTCTCCAGCTGATCCAACAAATATAAGTAAAGTTTCACACAAACTTCTACCAATATTTATTATTTTTTCATGTCCATTATGTATATGTTGAAATCTTCCAACTATTATTCCTGTATTAAATACCTTCATTTTTTCCTCCAATTAAATTTTTAATTATTATACCACTTAAAGATTTTTAAGTAAATAACAAAATGCAATAAATTAACATATAATGAAATGGGAGGTAATAAAATGAATGATTTAAAAGTTGTAATCGATGCTGGTCACGGTGGTACAGACCCTGGTGCCGTTTCAAATGGGGTAAATGAAAAAGATTTAAACCTTATGATAGCAAAATATATGCTTGAAAGATTTTTAGAAGCAGGTGTACCTGCAACACTTATTCGTACTACTGATGAAACAATATCCCCAACAGAAAGAGTAAAAAGAATTCTTGAAGCTTATGGCAATAACCCAAATGTAGTAGTAATTTCCAATCATATAAATTCTAGTGATACACCAAATGCGGAAGGGGCAGAAGTAATTTATGCACTAAGAAATACAGATAAACTTGCAACAAACATATTAAATTCACTTAAAAAAGCAGGTCAAAAAGTAAGAACAGTATATCAAAGACGACTTCCAAGTAATCCAAACAAAGATTATTATTTTATACATAGAGATACTGGTTCAACACAACCTGTAATTGTAGAGTATGGATATATAAATAGTCCTGCAGATTTAAAAAGAATTCAAGATAATTACAAAAAATATGTAAATGCCGTTGTAAGTGGTGTACTTGAAACTTTTGGAATAAATCAAAACATAGTAACTCCAGAAAAAAAAGAAAATTCAAATACATATACTGTAAAAGCTGGCGATACTCTTTGGAATATAGCAAGAAAATATAACACTACTGTTGAAGAAATTATGAAATTAAATAATTTAAAAAATGATTTATTAAGTATAGGTACAGTTCTAACTATTCCTGAAATAAGTCAATCAACAAGTACAAATAGGTACACTGTAAAAGCTGGTGATACTCTTTGGAATATATCAAAAAGATACAATACCACTGTTGAAGAACTTATGATGTTAAATAATTTATCAAATGATTTAATAATGATAGGCCAAGAATTAATTCTTCCAAATACTAATGTACATATTGTAAAAGCTGGTGACACACTTTGGAATATTGCCAAAAGACATAATACGACAGTTGAAAATTTAATGAAAATAAACAATCTTTCTAGCGATCTAATTAAAATCGGTCAAGTAATTAGGTTATAACGGTAAATTTATATTAATTTTTTTAGATATAGAAAATCCTTGTAAATCAGTTACATAAACTGTTACAAGGATTTTATTATTATAAATGGTGCACCATCAGGGACTCGAACCCTGGACAAATTGCTTAAGAGGCAACTGCTCTACCAACTGAGCTAATGGTACATCCACATCTAAAATTATACTATTTTTTATTAATGTTGTCAATAGTTTTTTTATAAATTTAACACAAAAGCAGCCTAGTTAAATACTAGACTGTTTCATTTATTTATCCTTTTTTAATTCTTCAAATCTCTTAATTTTCATTGTTGTAGTTTTAACAAATGGTTCATGTTTAATTTCTAATTTTTTTATTGATTTATACGGTGCCATAGTTTTATTTACTTTCTTTATGTCTTCCCATATCATACTGTATAATTCATCGTCAGTAGGTCTTTTAGAAGCATATTTTTCTTCTATATACTCTTCATTTAAAGTAACTTTACATGATACTACTAAATCTTTTCCTGTACCATTTTCACTTTTTCCATAAACCATTGATTCATCTACAAGTGGTATTTTATTTACAAGTTGTTCTATCTCTTCTGGGAAAATATTTTTTCCATTTGGAGTAACTATAACATTCTTGTTCCTACCTGCAATAACTAAATTTCCTTTTAAATCAAAATAGCCTAAATCTCCTGTATAGAACCAACCTTTTTTTAGAGCTTTTTTAGTTTCAGATTCATTCTCGTAATATCCCATAAAGACATTATCACCACGTATAATAATTTCACCAACATTGCTATTTTCATCTTCATTTGCACTTAAATCAATCCTTATTTCATCACCATAAACTGCTTTTCCAACTGTACCTGGTTCTCTATCGTTAAGTCTATTTCCTGCAGCAAGTGGAGCAGTTTCAGTAAGGCCATATCCCTGTAAAAATTTAAATCCAAATCTCTCCATTTTTTTATGAACTTCTTTATCAAGAGGTGCTCCTCCACAGAAGAAATATTTTAAATTGCCACCTAAATTCTTTTGTACCTCTTTAAACACACTTCTTCTTAAGTCAATTCCTACTTTACTAAGTCCTGTAGTAATTCCACCCATAAAATTAACAAGCTTTGTTTTTCCTTGTTTCTCAATTGTCTTTTCAATTCTAGCTGCCATTTTCTCTACTAATTCTGGTACAACAACCATAAAATCAGGTTTAATTTCTTGTAAATTTTTAACTATATATTTTAATCCTTCACAAATTGCAATAGTACCACCAACACTTGTCATGAACAAATATGATAATGTAAATTCTAAAGTATGATGAAGTGGTAAAACTGAAAGACAAGTATATTTTCCAAACATTGGAACAATATCATAACATGAATATATATCAGCACAAATATTCTTGTGTGATAACATTACACCTTTTGATGCAGCAGTAGTTCCTGAAGTAAACAACAATATACTAAATGCTTCTCTATCAATTTTTGCATCAATATACTCCATTTCACCTGTATCAACTAACTCTTTTCCTTCTTCTATAAGCTGATTATATGAATAACTTTCGTCATCACTTTTTTCTTTTGACATTTCAATATATATCATATCTTTTGGGAGTTTATTTTTTATACTTTCAATTACTTCTTTTCTTCTACTAGAGTATACGATACATTTTGAATTAGATCTCTTTAATAAATTAAGTACTTCGTTTCCAGGTAATTCCTTATCAAGTGGTACAATAACACCAACACCACAAACAACTGCAAGATATGTTTCATACCATCTCGAACTATTTTCTCCAATTACAGCTACTTTCTCACCACTTAAGTTAAATTTCTTTAACATTATCGTTCCTAAAGCATTAATATTTTCTTTAAGCTCAGAGTAGCTTTTATTTTTAAATTCTTTTGAGTTATCCTCTTTTTCTATAAATGCTGTTTTATTTCCATACTTATCAAATTTTATATTTAACAAATCCTTTAAAGAATTCATTATTTTTTCTTGTTCCATTAAAATTCCCCCTAAAAAGTATAATTAAATTATATATTTATTTTATTACAATGTCAAGATATAAAAAAAACATACAATTTGACTTTTTATGTAAAATATGCTATAATATTAGTATGTAAAAAATTAAAAAATTTGCTAAAATTAGTAGATATTTAAATTGTTTAAACTATAGACAAGTTATATAACAAAAATATAACCCCCACCTTAAGTTTATTTACTCAATTTGTTTTACTGATTTAGCTCTAAGCTCAGGGGAGGGCTTTACAATGAAAGAGTTTTTTAAAAATGTAATTGCAATTTTGTTCTTAATGTTCACATTTTGCCTTATTATATTTACATGTGTAAATACAGAAAATGGTAACTTTGAAATTTTACCAAGTTGTTTTGCAATAATGTTTTTGATTTTAGCAATTACCGTAACAATTGCAAAACATAATGACAGAAAAGAAAAGCAAGAAAAAAGAGAAAGAAAAAATCAGCTTTACAGAAAAAAAATTGAACAAAGGAAAAAAGCTGAACTCCTTGCCAATCAGGACGAAGTTATGAAATTTGCAACATCAGAATTATCGTATTCTGAACCACTTAAAGAAAGCAAAGTTGATAAAAGTCAGCAGGATTTCTTGAAGAAGGCCAATATTGCAATTCTTGCCTACCAGGAGGCATTACACAAAAACACCTCTCATAACTAATGAGAGGTGTTTTTCTATACCTTATGCCAATCTTCTATATCATCAGGACTTGTATCTTCAGACTGTTCAACCTTTAAAACTTGCTTTGGTTTTTGCATAGCCCTTTCAATTAAAGTATTTGCCTTGTTAACTATATCAGGAATTATATCTACCAATTTATCAACCGAAGTTGTTCCATTTACATTTAAAAGCTTTATCTGTCCGTCTTTTACTGTTAAAAATGCAACTGGTGATATATTTACACCGGCTCCACTACCACCACCAAAAGGAAGTTTAGCATTTTCTGAAAATTTATTTAATTTGTTTGTATTAAATTCACTACCTCCTGCAGCAAAGCCAAAACATACTTTAGATACAGGTATAATTACTGTACCATCTGGTGAAGTTACCATATCACCTACAATTGTATTAACATCTACCATGCTTTCAAGCGAAGTCATAGCTGTCATCATTAAATTTTCTATTGGATGTTTTTGATCTGACATTTTTCTTTTCCACCTTTCTTAACTTAAATATTATTTTTATTATTATATAAATAATATTTGCAAGTTGAAGATGAATTATACTATCTATTTTTATATTATATACTTCTCCACTAATATATGTTTTGTATCTTGTATTTTCTAAGTTAAATCTATTTATATTATTAGCTATAAACATATTTATTACAACATTAATTAAAGTAGATACATATACATTTAAAATTGTATTTATTAAATTTATCCCTAAATCCAATTTTAGTTTCTTTACATATATACTATTAATAAAATTCTTTATATCTTTTGAATTTAACAAAGCTTTATTTATTTTTTCTCCAGTTAATGCTTTATCTAGCGCGTTAAAAACTGAATTTATAACCATTTCAAGAGGATCATTAGAAACATTTTTATATAATTTTTTATCATCATTTTTCTTTTTATTTAAATCTTTTTTATATACTAAAATAAACCATAATAATTTTATTTTCAAATAATGTTTTTCTTTTACAGTTTCACTTTTGTACTTTTTTAATTTATTAAAAGTAGGTACTATTTCATGCTTTATCTCAATTTTTATTGGAAAAACCAAAAGCATTATAAATAATAACAAAAGAATAATAGATACAGTATATATAATCCACATTACTTACCACCCAGTATTATTATTTACAATATGGTAAATTTTATACAATTGACACACGTTCAATATTATGGTATAATATGGTTACAAAAAAATATAAAAATTTAACTCTAAACTAGGAGGATTATAATGAACGAAAATATAATTTTTGCGTTAAACACTTTCGCTTATATTGCAATAAGTATTGTACTTGTATGGGTTACTTCTCAGGCATTTAAGACATTACTTAAAATTGCAATTACAAAGAATAAAAATCCACGGAATATAATAAAACAATTCTTTTCTGACGGTGATTTTCCATCATCTCATACTGCAGTTTCAGTAACAGGATGTATTGTTATTACACCAATAATTTACGAAGCTATTTATAACGCTACAAGCAAAACAGAAATTTTAGTTTGCATAGCTGCTGAAGTTAGCTTGCTATTATGGACTGCGCTGGTAATTAGAGACGCTTTAGGAATTAGGATGAGTGTACAGAACAATGCACAAGTTACACATAGCCTTCTTAAAGAAACTAAAAAACATTGTATTGTAACTGATTCTCTACAAGAATTTTGGAATCATCTTGGTGATGAACTTAATATTAAAACCGGTCATATGCCTCATGAAGTAATTGGTGGTTTAATTCTTGCATTAATATTTGGTATAGGAGCAAATTCTATCAGAACAGAAAACTGGGTAGTATTTATAATTGATATAATAATCTCTATTATATACTTTCTTCTTTCATATCTTTTCTTATCAAAAAAGATTGATTTACCAAAATTTATAGCTAAACTTTGGAAAGGGAGGAGTAATAAAAAATGATCTCTTTGATTGTTACGCTTATATTAGCTATCTTACTATTTAAACTTTTGTTTAAAATTACTTCATGTTTTTTACAAGCGTTAGTAACTATAGTTGATATTATACTCTGGATAATTTTTATTTTTATTTTATTGTTTTTATTGTTTTAAGTAAGGCCATTCGCTTCCACGAATGGCCTTTTCTTAATCATTATATTCCATCTGATATCCTATAATATCTAAATATTCTCCATCTTGAAGACCAAGTTCTCTTGCCTTATCCATAACTCCCATTTTATTTAATACTCTTTGCATGTATTGTCTTGACTCCACATCAAATATATTAACCTTACTCATTAGTCTTTCTATAGGAGCACCAGTAACGTAGTATGTATCATTTTTCTTTTCTACATGCCACTCTTGATCTACTAATTCATCATCTTCTTCTTTAATTACTTCAACAATATCTTCTTTTGGAATTTTCTTTAATTCTTCAGATACATAGTTTAGTAAGTCATCTAATCCAATTTTAGTTGCAGCTGAAATTTTAAATAATTTTAACCCTTCTTTTTTACAAAGCATTTCTAAATCTTTAAGATAGCCTTCATCACTTAAACTATCCATTTTGTTGGCAACAACAATTTGTTTTTTTGAGGCAAGTTTTTGACTATATTTTTTAAGCTCATTATTTATTAATTTAAAATCTTCTACTGGAATTCTTCCTTCACTTCCTGTAATATCAATTACATGCAATAAAAGTCTAGTTCTTTCAATATGTTTTAAGAACTTAAATCCAAGACCTACGCCCTCACTTGCATCCTCTATAATTCCAGGAATATCAGCCATCACAAAGGTATCTCCACTTTTAGTTTTAACAACTCCTAAAGCTGGTTCAAGTGTAGTAAAATGGTAATTTGCAATTTTAGGTTTTGCAGATGATACAGTTGAAATTATTGTTGATTTACCAACATTTGGAAAACCAATAAGACCAACATCAGCAAGCATTTTTAGTTCAAGTTCAAGATTTCTTTCTACACCTTTATGGCCTGCCTCAGAAAAATTTGGAACTTGTCTTGTAGGAGTCGCAAAATTCATATTGCCTTTTCCACCTTTTCCACCTTTAGCTACTAAAAACACATCATCTTTTTTTGATAAATCAGCAATTACAATATCCTTATCTACATCTCTTACTATTGTACCAAGTGGTACACTTATGTACAAGTCCTGACCTGATTTCCCAGTTTTTCTTGCACCATCACCGTTTTTACCATCTTCTGCCCTAAATTCTTTTTTATATTTAAAATCAAGTAGCGTTGATGTATTTGGATCAACTTTTAAATATATATTTCCACCTTTTCCACCATCACCGCCATCTGGACCACCAGCAGCAATATATTTTTCCCTTCTAAAACTTGTTGCACCATTACCACCATTTCCAGCTTTTACTTTTATTTTTACATAATCAATTACCATCTAAATTCTCCTTTTACTCAAAATAGTCTATTTTCATTGATTTCTTTACCTTTTTCATTGTCTCACTAGCTTTATATCTAGCTTTTTTTATTCCGTTTTTTAAAACATCGTCTATGATTTCAGGATGCTCCTCATAATATTTTCTTTTTTCTCTTATTGGTTTTAAGTACTCACATATATTTTTAGCAAGTTCTTTTTTACAAGCAACGCAACCTCTTTTTCCCTTTTTACATTCTTCAAATATACACTCTTTATCTTTTTGACTAAACATCTTATGATAGTATCCTACCATACACACTTCAGGATTTGCCGGATCGTCTTTCCTTATTTTTGAAGTATCTGTTAAAGCTCCCATAACTTTTCTATTTATTTCCTCTTCGCTATCAGACAAATATATTGCATTACCTAAGCTTTTACCCATTTTGGCGTTTCCATCTAGTCCTTTTACTCTAGCCATCTTTCCAACTAAAGCTTCGGGTTCAACTAAAGTCACACCATAAATAGCGTTAAATTTTCTAACAATTTCTCTTGTTTGCTCAATCATTGGAAGTTGATCCTCTCCAACAGGAATCAAATGTGCTCCAAACGCAGTAATATCTGCAGATTGACTTACTGGATATCCTAAGAATCCATAAGTTATACTCTCACCGTTATTTCCAAAAAGTTCCTTTTTCTGGGCTATTTCTGTTTTTACTGTTGGATTTCTCTCTAGTCTTGCAACAGTTACAAGATTTGAATAGAAAACTGTAAGTTCTGCAATTTCAGGAACCATTGATTGAATAAATACTGTTGTTTTTTGTGGATCAATTCCACAAGACAAATAATCAATGCAAAGTTGTTTTACAGAATTTCTAACCTTTTCTGGATTATTAAAGTTATCTGTTAAAGCTTGAACATCTGCAATCATTATATATTGTTCATAATCATCTTGAAGTTTTACTCTATTTTGTAATGAACCAAAATAGTGACCTATATGAAGTCTTCCAGTTGGTCTATCACCTGTTAAAATTATCTTTTTTTCTTCCATTATCATCACCTAATTTACTAAACATTATACATAATATTATACAATAAATGCTTAAAAAAAGCTAGTATCAATATAATTTTATTTAAATATTATGTCTATATTAATTACTTTTTTTGTAAATTTACTAATTTTTCTCTTTTTTTTGACATAATTATTGACTTTATAACACAAAGCATTATATAATAAATATAGTAGGATGGTATATAAATATATGATTATACATTTATACTACTTTAAGTTTTTTCTTATTTTTTATTCAAATCCAAATACTTTTTAGTATTTAATTTTTTAATGGAGGAATTCTTATGAAAAATAAACCAGTGAAAAATAAACCAGCTAGCATTACATATGAAATATCTTGCCTTCACTCTGGCGTAACTGGTTCATCAATTATCTTAATGATCCATTTTCCAAATGGAGATACTAGGCATATTCTTATCGATTGTGGAATGTATCAAGAGTTTGAATATAACAAATACAATTTTGATTTTCCAACTCAGTTTCATCCTGAAAATATTGATTATGTTTTTTTGACACATACTCATATAGATCATTGTGGAAGATTGCCGCTTTTGGTAAAGAAAGGGTATTATAACAATATCTATTGCACAAATGTTGCCAAAAGACTTCTTTGGCCAGCCCTTTTTGACTGTGCAAAGATATTGGATTATGAGTCTAGGAAGCTCAAAACATTTGTTGAACCTCTTTATGAATTAGAAGATGTAAAGAGAACTTTAAACAGATGTAGGGGATTAAATTACAATAATACCTTTAGTCTTGATGACAACTTGAATGTAACATTACTTGGTAATGCACATTTAATGGGTGCTGCTATGGTTCTTCTTCAGGTAAGTTATCCATGTTGTGAAACCATTAATTTACTTTTTACTGGTGACTATAATGTGAATAATTTATTCCAGGATATACCGGGCATTCCTAAATGGGTAAAAAATCTCAAGCTCATTGTTTTTCAGGAGTCAACATATGGCGATTCCACAACAGGATCAATTAATTACACATATGATGACACACTTCTTTCTCTTATTAATGAGAATAAAACAGTAGTTTCCCCTGTTATAGCTTGTGAAAGAGCTGAACAGGTTCTCTTAAAGTTAAAAAAATTACAGGATGAAAACCTTCTGTCAAAGTCGGTACCAATATATCTTGCAGGTTCTCTTGCAATTGAGTATTTTAAAATATTCATAGAAGAATCAAAGGTTGATTTCATACCTGAGAACCTCATATTAGTAAGTACATCAAATCATTTGAGTTTAGTTTCTGAAATGATTGGTACAAAAGATATATTAATTATTGATGAAATTCCGGGAGATGTTTTGCAATCAACTACTCCAAAAATCATATTAACCACATCCGGTATGGCAGATAAAGGAAAAGCACCGTATTATCTTTCTAGGCTCGTTCACCGGGAGGATGTTGCAATACTTTTTACTTGTTATTTGCCATCAAGTACATTAGGCTACACTTTAAAAAATGCCAAAAAGGGTCAGGACCATACTTTTAACATTTATGGAGTAAAAGTAAAGACTCAAATAAACTGTGATATATTTTGTTGCAATGAATTTTCCTCACATGCAAAAGCTGATCAGTTACTTGATTTTTTACGTATCTTTCCTAATCTTGTTGGTGTATTTGTAAATCACGGAGAAATTAAGACAAAAGAGATTTACTCTGAAATGATTGAAAAAGAATTAAATCCAATGTTTGTAGAAATACTCGATAGAAGTGTCTTCTACTCTATGTCTGAATTTGATATAATAAAAATAGCCTGTTCTAAGTACTCCACTATTGAAGAATTAAAACAAATTTCAAGAAAAGAGCGCAAGGATAGAAAAATCATTTCTAAAAAATCTAAACCTAAGTACAAAAACCAAACTACTCGAAAGATTAGAGCACTTCACATTTCATTTAGTTAACCCAAATATAAAAATCAATCACATTAATTTGTGATTGATTTTTTTATAATGATAATTTTACACTATATACTAAAATTTCTCAAAAAAGCAGATACATATAAATGTACCCGCTTTTTATATTTATTTTGTTTCCTCTACAGGATAAACGCTAGCCTTAGTTTTTGTTCTACCTTTTCTTTCGAATTTTAATACACCATCAATTTTTGAATAAAGTGTATCATCTTTACCAAGCCCTACGTTTGTACCTGGATGTATTTTAGTTCCTCTTTGTCTATAGATAATATTTCCAGCTAAAACAAATTGTCCGTCTGCTCTTTTTGCACCAAGTCTTTTAGACTCACTGTCTCTTCCATTTTTAGATGAGCTCGCACCTTTTTTATGTGCCATTTAAAATCACTCCTTTACGCTTCAATTTTTATTTCTTGTTTATTATTTAGTTTCTTCTTTTTTAGTTGTTGTTTTCTTTGCAGCAGTTGTAGTCTTCTTAGCAGTTGTTTTCTTAACTTCTTTCTTTTCTACTTCCTTTTTTTCTGCTTTATCTTCTTTTTTAGCTTTATCAGCTGTTGTTGTAATTTTTTCTATTTGAATTTTTGTATATGGTTGTCTGTGTCCTCTCATTTTTCTTTCATTTTTCTTAGCTTTATATTTAAATACTAAGATTTTTTTAGACTTACCATGACCAATAACAGTAGCTTTAACTTTAGCTCCTTTTACAGTATCAGTTCCAACAGTAACTTTTTTACCATCAGATAAGAATAATACTTTATCGAAAGTGATTTCTTTTCCTTCTTCAACTTCGTCCATTCTATCAACGAATACAATATCACCTTCTTGTACCTTGTACTGTTTTCCTCTAATTTCAACAATTGCGTACATTTAACTTCCTCCTTCTAACTTACTTGTTCTCGCCAATTAAGGTAGCAATACGCTTTTAAACCTGTTCTGTGCGGAATACCTAAATATTTTAACATTATTTTTACTATTTGTCAAGGAATTCTTTGAATTTAAGATATGCTTTTTCAAAAACATTGTTTAATTCATCTAATTCATCTTTTGAAAATTTAGATAAAACAAAAGATATTACCTCTTGATTTTCTTTCTTTAATCCTCCAGTACCAATTCTAAGTCTTGGAATATCTTTAGTGGCTAACTTGTTTACAATATCTTTCATTCCATTATGAGTTCCTGCACTTCCACTATCTCTATATCTAACACTTTCAAACGGAATATCAAAATCATCATAAATAACTAGTATATCATTATTATCAACTTTATACCAATTTTTTAGTTTAATAACTGCATCACCGCTTAAATTCATATATGTTTGAGGTTTAGCTAAAATCACTTTTTCATTATCTATGTTTCCTTCAATAATTTTACTGTTCTTAAAAGTTTTAAATTCTCCACCTAAATAATTTTTATTTAAAAAATCTAAAAACATAAATCCTAAATTATGTTTTGTATCTTCATATTCTTTTCCTGGATTACCAAGTCCAACTATTATTTTCATATTTCACATTCTCCTACTTTAATATTTTAATATTTAATAAGTACAAAAAACTTCAAAAGACTTGAAATTTTTATACATTTATTGTATATTATATATGAATTAGTTTTATAAGTCAAATAGTTTTATAACCTTATGAAAGGGTGATATATTTTGGTAGAAAATCTATTTAAAAAATTACATATAAAAACAAATCCAAATAAAATAATGACAATATTACTGTATGCGATTACAGTTATTCTTGTTTTTATGTCTATATCTAGAATGCTTGGATTTCTAGTTGGAGATGCGAGAATTGAAAATAAAATATCTCCATATCTTTATGCTATATTTTTAACAATTCCACCTCTGGCATTTTCATTTTTTGTAAATTCTGGAATTCCTAAAAATGATAGACAAAAAATTAAATTTTATATGGTAACATGTATTCTTTTTGGTGTTGTTTTGGGTGGTATGGCATGTACATGGATAAATCAAGGCTTTTGGTGGTTATTACAAAGGTTTCCAAATTATAACACTGTAAAAATGTATTTTCCTGAACTTTTTGCCCCAGCAATAAAAACAGCATGCTTTGCAGTACCTTTTGTTGCAATATTTAATATAATTGATTACTTTTTACTTATTTTAAGGGATGAAGACCTTCCAAAATCTATTGCTGGATTTTGTGGACTATCTCTTACAGGTGGAAATAAAGATAATGGAATGTTTACTTGCGAAACAATCATATGTAATGAAAAAGATTCAGCTATCCCTATAGTTGTTCCTGAGAAAAAAAGATATGAGGGTACTCTTGTACAAGGTGCTACTGGTACAGGTAAAACAGCAACTGTTCTACTACCAATGAGCGCATTAGACCTAGAAAGAAAATATTTCTTTAGAGAATACTCTAAAAAGATAGGCTATTCAATGTTAAAAAAAGGTATAGCATATATGAACGGTCCATTTAATAACGAATACATCAATAGAAACTTTTCTCTTTCTTACCTAAGACCAAAACGTGGCATGGAAGATGAATTTATGGAAAATGTAAAACCTGTAGTTCAATTCAAAGATAATGCAACAGGAAATATTACATATAAAGATATTGGAATTACAATCGTTGAAAATGACGGTAAATTTATTTCAGATTTTATTGGAGTTGCAAAGAACTTTGACATAGATGTTTTATCTATTGATCCAATAAATCCTGATACATTAAGTATTAATCCTTTTGCTATTGAAGATCCTGCTAAAGTTGCTTCAATAGTTGCAGATGTTTTAAACTCAATGTATGAATCACAAGGTGGTGGCGGTGCCGGAGATCCATTCTTTACACAAGTTACAATAGATGCATTCCAAAACTTATCAATTCTACTTAAAGAAATGTATCCAAGAATGAATAATGGTGAAGTTGCTTCTCTTGAAGACATGCTTGAACTTCTATATAACTTCGATAAAGTTGAAGAAATGACTGAAGAAATGAAAAAAGTACCTGAGCTTGAACAAAAATACAAATTATTAATTGCATATTTTGAAAAGAATTTCTATAAGCCATCTCTTAATATAAACGGATATGAAATTCCTGGAACAAGAGGTAGTGGAAGAAAAGATACAGAAAAATTCTTGTATGGAGCTATTACTCAACTTAATAACTTAATTAGGAACCCAGGACTAAAAAAAGCTCTTTGTGGTAAAACAAATATGATTAACTTTGATAAAGCTTTAGAAGAAGGTAAGGTTATTACTGCATGTTCTAGAAAAGGTGATCTTGGTGTTTTACAAGCTAAAGCTTTTGGTATGTTCTTTATACTACAATTTCAAGATGCTGTTTTAAGAAGAAAAGGTACTGAAGATTCAAGAACACCACACTTCTTGTATATTGATGAATTTCCTGAATATATTAATAAAGATATGGAAGTTATGTTTACACTATTTAGAAAATATAGATGCGGTGTTTCAATTGCACTTCAAAACTTATCACAATTATCTAAAGGAGATAAATCAGGATATTATAGGCAAACAGTTCTTGCAAATACAAAAACTCAAATTGTATTTGGTGATACAGTTCCAGAAGACAGCGCATATTGGGAAAAAGCTTTTGGTCAAAATAAAATTCCTGACCAATCAAGTTCATTCAAGATTGTTGATGGTGAACTTGTTAAATCAACAAGTCTTGAGGTAAAAAAGAAAATCCGTGCAGAAGCATATAAAATTCAAGATTTAGGATTTAAAAATGTTTTCTTCAAAACAAAGGATGAAAAAGGAAAAACAATATATGGTAAAGGAAAAACAGATTTCCTAAATAGCAAATATAAAGAAAAAGCTCATACATTAATGTTTAATTTTGAAAAATACATGATGACAAAACCAGATACTCCTACAATTACAATTAACGATAGTGATTCTTCAGCAAATGATGATACTTTATTTGGTGTAAATACATCAACAAGATTAAATGAAGAACTTGCTAAAAGAGCTAATGATTCAATTGTGTCTTCTCCATCTAATTACTCACAAAACGAAGATAAAAAATCTGTTGAACTTGATAATTTAGATAATTTTGATATCATGTTTGAAAATATCGAGCCTACTCTTGAAGATTCATCAAAAGATGGTGGGGCAATTACAGAAACTTATGAAACTGCTGCAATAAAAGAAAACAAAAAATAATATAATTTAAAGGAGCTTTAGGCTCCTTTTTTTGTATGCAAAATTTCATTTCTATACAAATTTTAAATGCTAATTTATGATATATCTTTTATATCAATTTAACAATATAAAAATTTGCAACATATAATAAAAGGAAAATAATCTCACTAAAAAGGATGAATGTTCATGAATTCTTGTTTTAATTCATGTTGTAATTGTAATTGTTCCAAGGATCATTACTATATTGGTCATACTGGTGCAACCGGTCCTCAGGGCATACAAGGTATTCAAGGTGAAAAAGGTGAAACTGGACATGCTTGACCAATAGCTATTCCACCAACTGCCGAAATTGCAGGCCAGCAAGATACTTCAAATGTTAGAGTTTCAGATGTAAACTTACTTATGAAAAAAATATATCTAGGCTAGTTACTAAAACGCAGAAAATAAAGGCTTATCATCTCTAATAAATAGAGTGATAAGCTCATTTCTAATTACAACATTTTATACTTGATTTTGCATTAGTATTAGTATTTTTCTGCAACATATCTTCTAATGTATGCCATGCAAGTAAAGCACACTTTACACGAGCTGGCATATTTGAAATATTTTTAAATGCAATAGCATCTTCTAATTTTTCAAGTTCTTTCTCATCTTTAATTTCTTTCTTTATCATATGAATAAATGTTTCAATAATATCCATTGCTTCTTTGACACTTTTTCCTTTTAGAGTATCAATCATTATTGATGTAGAAGCTTGAGATATTGCACAACCATGCCCTTCAAATGTCATGTCTTTTATAACATCACCATCAAGCTTTAAATCTAATGTTATTTCATCACCACAATTTGGATTGTGTCCTACTTCAGAAAAATCTGCATTTTCCATCTTCTTTTTATTATATGAATTCATACTATGTTCCATAATAAGTTCATTATATAAATCATTTAAATCATCCATTTTTTCACCTTCTATTTTCTTATGTACTTGCTAAACATTTCATATGCTTTTTTTAATCCTAAAACAAGTTTATCAACATCTTGTTTTGTATTATAAATATAGAAAGAAGCTCTGCATGTAGAATCAATTTTAAGATACCTCATTAGTGGCTGTGCACAATGATTCCCAGCTCTTATACAAACTCCAAATGTATCAAGAATACTTGCAACATCATGTGGATGTACACCCTTTATATTAAAGGATATAACAGATGAATGATTATTGCTATTTTTCGTCATATAAATATCTAAAAAATCTAATTTTCTTAAACAATCTACAGCATATGAAATAACTTCGTCTTCAATACTATGTATATTATCATATCCTATTTTTTGTATGTAGTCAATAGCTGCACCAAGCCCAACTACGCCCTCAACATTTTGAGTACCAGCTTCAAATTTATTTGGGAGAGATGCAAAAGTAGTATCTTGTTCATAAACATACTCTATCATATCTCCTCCCATTAAAAATGGTGTCATATTATTAAGTATTTCTTCTTTTCCATATAACACACCTATACCAAGTGGTGCAAGCATTTTATGACCAGAAAATACTAAAAAATCTGTATCAATATTTTGAACATCAATCTTCATATGTGCAATACTTTGAGAAGCATCAACTATAGTTACAGCTCCATTTTCATGGGCATATTTTACAATTTTATTTATATCATTAATTGTTCCTGTTACATTAGAAACATGCGTAATTCCAACTATTTTAGTTTTATTTGTAATTTTATTTTTTATTTCTTCATCGTCTATTTCGTAATTTTCATTTATGTACATATATTTTAGTTTTGCACCTGTAACCTTTGCTACTTTTTGCCAAGGAACTAAATTAGAGTGATGTTCCATTATAGATATTACAATTTCATCATCTTTTTTTAAATTTTCCATAGCATATGAATAAGCTATTAAATTTAAAGATTCTGTTGCATTCTTAGTAAATATAATCTCTTTTGTGTGCTTTGCATTTATAAACTGTTTTACTTTCTTTCTTGTATCTTCATATATTTGAGTTGCTTTTACACTAAGCATATATGACCCTCTATGCGGATTAGAGTTATATTTGTTATAAAAAGATGATATTGCATCTATTACCTGCTTTGGTTTATGAGTTGTTGCACCACTATCTAAATATGAAATGTCATTATCCTTAAGTAGTGGAAAGTCTTTTTTTATATCTTCTGCTGTCATTATTACACCTCCTTTAGTCAATTTTTTCATCAATTTTATCTATTATTTCTTTCTTTAATTTTGCATCCTCTATATTTTCAAGTATTTTATCAAATTTGGCTTTTACAACAAGTTTCATAGCATCTTTTAGATCAAATCCTCTAGTCATAATATAGAATAAAACCTTAGGATCTATTTTTCCTGCACTGCTTGAGTGATTTCCTTTTACATCTTCCTCACTACAAAGTAACATTGGAAGTGATATGGATTTAGCCTTATCTGAAAGAAGCATACACGACTCATTTTCATTTCCAATAGATTTCTTTGAACCTTTTTTAAAATCAATAGTACCTTTAAAATGCTTTTTACTTTCATCTTTTAGAGCACCTTGAACTTCTATATTTACATTAGATTTTTCTCCTCTTAAATGAGAAATATAATTTAAATCAAAGAACTGGTCATCATTGCCAAGATATATAGCATTAATTAAATTTTCAGAACTTTTACCTACTAAATTTGAGTAGTAATTTGTAATACTATACTTTCCACCTAAATCAACTACTACATAATTTAGCTTGGCATTATCTTCAATAATACTGTCAATTGCTATTAAATTAGTGGATAATGTATTCATAAAGTTTACAAGAACAATATTTAAATTTGAATTTTCTTTTGCTATAACTTTTAATACTTGATTATGAAAATAACTATCTTTATTATCAGAATCATATTTTAATACTACAGTTGAACTTGTATTTTTATCTGAAATAATTTTCATGTTATCAACTAATACCTTATTAGCATTATCAAACTTAAAATTAATTCTAATATTTTCTTCAATATTTTCTTTTATTTCAATATTAATATTACTATTTGCATTTGAAAAAGTTTTATCTGTAAGATCATCTAAAATGCCATATTCTATATCCTGTCTTTCGATACTATCTGTTACTTTTACTTTGCTTTCATCATATTTTATTTCTATATTTTGAAATTTTGGAAGGTTATTTGGAATATCAATATTATCTAGTGATATATTATTAATATTAAAGTTAACTGCTGTTCTTACAGGTGTTTCATTTAAAACCGTTTTTTTCATTATCCTATAGCTCCCTCCAATTCTAAATTAATTAAATTATTCATTTCAGCTGCGTATTCTATTGGTAATTCTTTTGACACACCATATGCAAATCCTCTTACTATCATTGCTTTTGCATCTTCTTCTGATATTCCTCTACTCATTAAATAAAAGATAGTTTTTTCACTAATCTTACCAATACTTGCTTCATGAGAAAATTCAACCTCATCATTTCGTATATCATTTACAGGAATTGTATCTGATACAGAAATATCGTCTAACATTAAAGATTCACAAGATACTACTGCTTTTGAATTTCTTGCATTTTCATTTATTCTGCTAAGTGACCTATATGTACACTTTCCTCCATCCTTTGAAATTGATTTAGCATTTACAACACTTGAAGTATTAGGTGCATTATGAATAACTTTAAAACCATTGTCTAGGTTTTGACCCTTTCCTGCAAATGAAATACCAGTATATTCTGTTTTTGCACCTTCTCCATTTAATATACTCATTGGATATAGCATTGAAATTTTTGATCCAAATGATCCTGTTACCCATTCCATTTTTGCATTTTTTCCAACAATTGCTTTTTTAGTATTTAAATTTAACATATTTTTAGACCAATTTTCAATTGTAGAATATCTAAGGTATGCGTTATCCTTTACATATAGCTCAACACATCCTGCATGTAAATTTACTTTATTATATTTTGGTGCACTACAGCCTTCAATAAAATGCAAACTGGCTCCTTCTTCAACTATTATTAAAGTGTGTTCAAATTGACCTGATTCTGGAGAATTAAGTCTAAAATATGATTGTAATGGAATATCTACTTTTACATTTTTAGGAACATATACAAAAGATCCTCCTGACCATACAGCTCCATGCAAAGCAACAAATTTATGATCATGTATTGGAACGCATTTCATAAAATGCTCTTTTACAAGTTCAGGATACTGCTTTACTGCACTTTCCATATCTGTATATATAACTCCTTGTTTTATAAGCTCTTCTTTCATATTGTGGTATACAACCTCAGAGTCATACTGTGCCCCAACTCCAGCTAAAGATTCTTTCTCTGCCTCTGGAATTCCTAATTTATCAAATGTATCTTTTATATCTTCTGGAACATCATCCCACGAAGTATTTAATTTTGTTTTAGGTCTTACATATGTTGCAATATCATCCATATTAAGTTCTGATATATCAGGTCCCCATGTTGGAAGTTCAAGTTTATTATATACATCAATTGCTTTTAATCTAAACTCTCTCATCCACTCTGGTTCATTTTTTTGCTTTGAGATTTCATCTACAATTTCCTTAGTTAAACCCTTTTTAATTTTAAAATCATAGTTATCTTCATTTTTTATATCATAAATATTTCTATTTATATCATCAAATTTACTCTTTCCCATTAATTTTTAACCTCAGCTCTATATTTTGCATATCCTTCTTCTTCAATTTCCTTTGCAAGTTCTGCTCCTCCAGTTTTTACTATTTTTCCATCTACTAAAATATGCACATAATCAACATCCAAGTTGTGTAATATTTTTGTATTATGAGTTATAATAAGGACAGCATTTTCTTTATTTCTAAACATGTCTATTCCTTTTGATACAGTTTTTATTGCATCAACATCAAGACCTGAATCAGTCTCATCAAGTATTGCAAGTTTAGGATTTAACACAAGCATTTGAAGTATTTCATTTTTCTTTTTTTCTCCACCTGAAAAGCCAACATTTAAATTTCTTTGCATATATTTTGGATTCATCTTTAATTCTTTCATATATTTTATCAACTCAATTTTAAATGCTGTTGCCTTTATATTTTCACCTATTTTTTTGCTTTTTGCATACCTTAAAAAATTTGCAACTGATATTCCAGGTATTTCTTCTGGTAATTGAAAAGACATAAATACACCTTTTCTTGCAATTTCATCAGTTTTTTCATTTGTTATATCTGTATTATCAAATATAACCTTTCCACTTTTTTTAGTATAAGCTGGATTATTTAAGATAGCATTTGCAGTAGTAGTTTTACCTGAACCATTTGGTCCCATTATAACGTGAACTTCACCTTTATTTATATTTAAATTAATACCTTTTAATATTTCTTTATCTTCTGCATTTACATATAGCTCTTCTATTTTTAGTAAATTATTATCCATAACTATCCTCCTATTTTAAAACATATTTTACTTTTGGTTTTCTTTTTTTACATGATCTACATTCTTCTTTATTTAAATCATAACAACAATCAAGGTCTTTTAAATCTAACACTTTATGAACATATTTAGCAAGAGAATTTAATGTATTATCTTCTACAACTAGTTTTATTTTATCTGCTTCACATTTAGCAATTTCCTTTTCTAGTCCTAAAACATCTTTTAAAAATAAATATACAATATCGTAAGCCTCTAGTATTTTTTTTGCTAAATTTTCGCCTTCTTTTGTAAGTTTAATTGGTCCATATGTTTCATATTCTATATATCCATTTTCTTTTAAATTTTTAAGTGCTTTATTTACACTAGGTTTTGTGCAAGACATTTTATTTGCAATATCCGTAACACGTATATTTCCATTTTGCTTTTTTAAAACGTACATCGTTTTTAAATATTCCTCTGTTGCCTTTGATATCATAACATTTCTCCTTTTGTTAACCATAGTTAACATTATATTACATTATATATTGTTTGTCAAGTCTAACAAATTTATACAAATAATTACACTTTCAAAGAAAAAGCACTATTTGAATTAAAGTTCAAATAGCACTTTTTTAAATTCTGTTATTTTTAAAAATATTACATTATCTTAAATTTTATAAAATTATTTATCAGATTGTTTTTATTGTTCATATACTTCAACAGTATATATTCTATTTAACTGAACTGTGACCTTTAAATTTTTAACAATTAATTATTAAAGAAAGATGGAAATGCTCTAGGTATTATAACCTTACCTTGTTTTTTATTATCTTTAATACATTTTACTTTATATATTTTTTTATAACTATACTTAAAATCTTTTTCTAAAATTTTTGAAACATATATAGGTTTTCCATGCATTATTGTATCAAAATCTGTTTTTATTTTACCATTTTTAAATAACTTAAAAAATTCCTCTACAATTTGATCATCCTGTGCTATATTCATTGCTTTTATTTCTTCTTTCATTTTATTTTCGATAAATACAGCTGTAGGTCCAGCTATTAAAGATATAAGATCTTTGGGAACTGTAACACTATGGAAGTCTGGTGTAATCATTAAATAATATAACTCTTCATTATCTTCTATTAAGACAGACATAGTAGCTTTATTAATAACACCATATTTCTTTATCAAAATAGCTACAATAATAACCGTTACTACCATTATTAAAAACATTACAACATATGAAATTATTCCCAATGGTGCTAACACGGCTGGAACAATAGTTCCAATACATGCTATTATTAAAGCACTTACAAATTCCTTTACACCACTTAGTCCATTTTTCTCAGCAAATTCTTTGTCAAAATGATGTATTTTCAAACTATCACCCCCTTAATATTTTCGTTAGGACGAAAGAAGTATGAATTTTTTGTTAATTTTAATTTAGAAATATCTACCTTAAAAAGGATAATAAAAATTTTTTCTGGATTAGGGGAAAAAATTCCTAATCCTTTTTCTATTGCATTTATCAATAGCCCACTATATAAAATATCTCATTCAAATACCTTTTAGCTACCAGCATTCAACATATTTAATAACATATCTAAAATTTTTATATAGAAAAGATCTTTATTTCAAGGCTTTTTTAACTATTTATCACAACATTACTTATATTTCTTACCCCTTCCGACATAGACAAGAATCATTCCTATTTAAATTCTGTTATTTTTAAAAATATTACATTATCTTAAATTTTATAAAATAATTTATCATATTATTTTGCTTTGGTTATCTTATACAACCATTATTAATATATAATTTATTTTTTCGTTACTTGTCCAACATCAAAATTACTATATTTCTTATATAGTCCTACAAAGATTACCAACTGCAACAACATTTGATGAAATATCTTTTATAACAACTATTACCTCACCTATAACGGTATTATCTCATATGTAGCCAAAGGTATTACACATACATTATTTTCAAATTCAACTTTTACACCATTTAATATATCACATTTAACAGTTAACTTTTTTTACCACTATCACTATAGACAAATTTCAAAATTTCTAGAAGTATTATAAGCACTATATTTTTTGTGCCTATTCTTCTTTCTAAATACATTTTAAATACTTCTTTAAAACTTATTTAATAACTAATCTAAGTTTATTCATTTAATGTTTTTTTAAAAAACTATTTAATTTATTATAAAAATCATTATTATTAAAAATATAATTACAATGACCTGATTTTTCTAATATAAATAATTCAGAATTTTTAATATTATTTGAAATATATTCAGCTTCATCTCTTGGAACTATATCTTTAATTCCACCATTACAAACTAAAGTAGAAACATTGATTGTATTTAGTTCTTCTTTAGTTATAGAGCAAGACTCATTATTTAATTTCACAAATTTTTCATAATTCTTTTTTCCAGGATAACATGGCAGTTTTTCTATTATTTTGGCATAATTTGGCTTTTTAACCACATTGTTTCTTGCCACTCCACTACAAAGAATTAGTTTTGAAATACTTTCAGGATAATGTATTGCAACATTAAGTGCAACTGTTCCACCACCACTGCATCCTAGTAAATATGGTCTATCTATATTTAATTTATTTATAAACTCATATACATCTTTTGCTGATTCTTCATAAGTTAATGTACAATTTTTTTCACTTTTACCACAACATCTTCTATCAAAAATATATACTTTATATTTACCTTTTAATCTATTTGCAATAAATTTCATTAATCCTGTATTTACACTATTAGGATTTAACAAAATAATTGATTTTCCCTCTCCTAAAGCCTCATAATGAATTTTTATATTGTTTACCTCTATATTCAATCTAATTCCTCCTATAAATTGTAATTTGTCGTTCTACTTGTTTTCAATTAAATCGGTATAATATATAATTTTCTTACCTAATTTTTTTGCATAATCTATCTCCAAATTCGTACTATCTCCAATATAATTATTTATATTTACTACTAATATAGCATCTGATAATTCTATTCTTTTAAAATGTGCCTCTTTCAAATTTATTAATTGCTTTTTAGTTATATCAATTTTCTCTGATACAGAATATACTGGGGTAAGAATACAATAGCCTTCTAATGCCATTTTTTCTGCAACTGTCATCATCTCTTTTTGAAATTTTAGACTTCCACATAATGTTAGTATTTTCATTTTATAATCCTCCCTACAAATTACTATTTATCATTTTCATACATTACATCATATAAATGAGCAAAGAAAATTAACCTTCCGTAAATTTATCAGACATTTAAAATTTTAAAGTATCTAATTTGTCTTCTTTAATATTTGAACATCTAATTTCATTTATAATTAAAAGCCCTTATTCCAAGGGCTTTTTTAACTACTTTCCACAACATTGTTTATACTTCTTTCCACTTCCACATGGAGACTTTATTTCTTAATTATCAATACTATAAAATATTATCTATACTAATAATATCAAGAATTATAGCCTTTTATATTTATTATATTATTAGTATTATTTTTAACTATGCTTTCTAATTTTTTGCAAACAAAATGCAAACAATGTTTACATTCATTTATAGAATTAGTATATAGTAAATAAGAAAAAAATACAATGCCTTTTTCTAATTCTCTTTATTTTGAGTTTCTATATTCTTTACACTTTTGTTCTAGTAGTTTAAAATCAACAACATTCTTTATATATGAAACATCATATCCATTATTTTTTTGATTATAAATAATACTTGCATATTTCTTTATCATATTTTCATTCTTTTCAATAAATTCAAGTTCTTTTTCAACTAATATTTTATAATTCTTGTTTTTCTCATATTTTGGCTCATACAATATTAGTTCACTATCTGGAACAGGTATCATATTACTTATTCTTAATGTTCCTTTTAAAACTGGTATATTATCAATTTCTTCATTTGATATAATTCTTACGATTGGAACAATAGATTTTCTAATTTTATTATCTTTATAATCACTCTTTTTAGGAGATAACATTGGTATATAGTAATTTATTTCATTTATTGTTAAAACTATACCTAAATATTTTCTCATTACTTTTCTTTTATCTTCTTTATTGTCATAAACTTTACTATCAAATTGTCTTAAATAATCTATGTATTCATCTGTTACTACATATAGCTTCATTCTTTCCTCCTAAAAAATATAAAAGGTAAAGACCTAGATCTCTACCTTTTGATTTTACAGCTCCCACTTATTGGTAGGGTTCACCTGATTTTCTTGCTGTAAATAGATATTAAATATCTATTTCTATTATATTCATTATAACCTATTTTTATTCTATTTTTCAATCATTTTTTCGTATTTTTAACCATTTTTCAATACAACTGCCATTTTTTTGCAATATTAGTTTTATCAGATATACTACAAATATGATCTCATTATTTCTATTGATTTTCTTAAATCTTCTGGTTTAGCTACTCCGATTATCACTTCTGTGATGTATTTGATTCCTTATGAAAGTATGCATACTAACTTGATTAGGTTCTTTTTTCCATGGATATTTTTTATCTTCGTTTTTTTGTTGTATAAAAAACTCATTATCAAATGTTTTTATAAAATTAGTTGTACCATATTTTTCTATCAATGTTTCATATAACTCATTATGATATTCCTCTGAAGGTAAATCAAATGCTAAATAATTTGTTTCATTACTTGATATATATGACAGTTTTCTTTCGTCAAACTCTTTTACTTTTTTATCTTTTTTTAAGACAATATTCTTTATATTTTCATTATAAGCTAACTGTTTAATTAGCAATGGTGAATGAGTGGTTAATATAACTTGAGATTCTTTTGATATTTCTAATATAAAATCAACAAACTTCTCTTGTAATCTAGGATGTAAATGTAATTCCGGTTCATCTATTAATATTATAAGTTTCTTTCCACTTTGTTTTGACATATAAAATGAATAAATTAATGAAAACATCATTTCATATCCTGAACCTAGTGAAGATAAATCAATTTGCATATTAGATGGAGTTTCAACAACAAGACTTGCTTTCTTAAAAGGTAAATAATTATCAATAAAGTCTAATTTAAGACTGTATCTACTAATTTCTTTAAACTTATTAATGGCATCTTCTAAATACTTATTTGATAACTCTTTCTTAATTTTTTCATTAAGCATTTTATTAAGATTTTCAATGTTATCTTGTTTCTTATAGTATTGAAAGTTAAAATCATCCATTATTCTATCAAATCTTGTATCATTATATGTGCCTGATCGAGTTTGATATAATCTATTTTTATCTAAGTATAACACATCTAATTCATTAAATCTTCTTGTACCAAAAGAATTTGTAACATTAATTCTTAAATCTGGCGAACCTGGTTTTGGCTTTTCTTCATCCGTACTAATATATAATTGGTCAAACATTATAAGTGACAATAATTTATTTTTATTTGTTCTTTCTCTTGTTTTTCCAACAAATTTAAAGCCTTTAGCTTCAAAATCAGGATTTGGAAAAGTCCCTTTAACTTTAAAAATATCACTTGTGCCTATTATAATTTCAGTATCTTTATTTGGATCATTCATATTTGATATATCAAAGCTTTCTGCTTTATATTCTAATAAAGTAGAAGCAATTGCATCTAATATTGTCGTTTTTCCACAACCATTTTCACCTACAATCGTTGTTAGTCCAGAGCCTGAATTTATGCAATCTGGTACATTAAAATTTAAGATTTCAAAATTGTCTACTTCTTTAAATAATCTATAATTTTTTATTTTTATATTAGATATAAACATATAAATTCCTCTTTTTATTCTATAACTATCGTCTCTTTTACATTTAATAACTGATATTTCATCCCAGCTTTTTCTATTTCTGATTTTAATTTATCAATGTCTGGGTTCATAAATGGTAATGGGTGCTCCATGTGGATTGGTAATAATAATTCTGGATTAATATCTTGTGCAAACATTACTCCATCTATTATTCCTAAAGTTAGTCCATTTCCATTAAATGGCATACATAGAATATCACATTTATAATCATTATTAAAGTTAATTGTATCGCTTGTTGTATATAATCTTTTATATCCATCATCAAGTATGTAACCAACATTTTCAAAAATTTCTCCACCAGATTTTTTCATTTTAGTAAAGAAACCATGAATTGCTTTTGTAACTTCGACCTTAACATCTCCTAATTCTATAATATCTCCCTCTTTTATAATTATAGGAGCAATCAGATCTGTATTATCTGCAACTTCTTTTGTAGTATAGATTTTTGCATTATCTCTTTTAACTATTGTATTTATAGCTTCAACATTACAGTGGTCTCCATGTCTATGTGTTATTAAAATATAATCTATATCTCTCCATTCATTTAACAAAGAATCCGTATATCCAATATTTCCCGGATCAATTAAAAATCTCTTATTATTGGTTTCTACTAATAAACATGATTGATTAAATTTTGTAATTTTCATTTTCTTTTCCTCTCATTCTATATTTCAATAATTATATCTACATCATTTTAACTAAATCAATATTTGCTACTTTATTTTCAATTAAAGCAGAAATACTATTAATAATCCAATTATAATCTCTTAATTCTTCTTTCATATTAAGTAACTCTTCATAGGTAAACCATTTCACGTCTAATATTTCATTTTTATCATACTCAATAATTTCTTTTAAGAGTTTAGTTGAAAAAACTACAGTTATAAAAATATCGTCTTTTAAAACTCTATTTCCTATTTGCAATACTCCTGTTAGCTCAACATCACATCCAGTTTCTTCTTTTACTTCTCGTTTTGCACCATCAAAAATACTTTCATTAGGATCTAGATGTCCTGCTGGAATATTCCATTTTCCTCTACATTTTTCTTTAGCCTCTTGTACTAAAAGAAATTTACCATTTTTTTCAATTACACCACCGACAACTACTGTTCCCATATAAATTCACTCTCCTAATATAATTTTATTTAATTCTTCTATTTCAGTTATGCCAGATTTAGGGTTAAAATGTCCTGCTCCTTTGATTAATATCTTGTTCGCCGATAATTTATCTGCATATCTTTCTAATTTATCAATATCATTCATTTCATCATTATCGCTATATATCGAATAAATATTATCTATTAATGTTTGGCATTTATAAAATTCTTCATCTGTTGGTTGAAACCTTTTCAATATATTTTCTAAATCTTCTCTGCCCTTATAATTTACAAAACCTGCAACACTAATATATGTACTAATCTTTACATTATTGCTTACCAAGTATTTAGGTATAAATTGTGTACCCAAACTATGTGAAATTACTATTGACTCACTATTAAAAATACCTCTTTCTTTATAATCGTTTAATAAACTTTCCCAACTTTCATAGGTCGCTTCACTTCTAATTGGAAACTTTGGAAAATAATAATCTAAATTATTTTCTTTGCATAATTTTTCTATACTTGGTGCAAAAGAATACTCAGTATCTCCATTATAACTATGTACTATAAAAACATTCTTCATTTACAATTACCCCCTTTAAAACATTTCTTTTAATTTTTCTCCTACTTCATAACCTTTTTTATAGAAATTCTCAATTCCCATTTCTAAATATTCATATCGATAGCAAAGTTCCATTGTTATCGGTCCGTTGTAATTACTATCTTTAAGATTTTTAACAACACTTTCCCAATTTAATGTACCATCAAAAGGAATTAGATGTAGATCACCACTTTTATCATTATCGTGTAAATGTACTGCAAATATTCTATTCTTAAATTTAGAAAAATCTAAGTCATCGTCAAAGTGAACGTGATAATGACCAGAGTCAAAGCATATTCCAACATTTGCATTATAAATTACATAGTCTAAATATCCTTTTATTTTTGTATTTTCAAAAGCTACTTTTACATCTAAAGATTCTGCGTAATCAACATTTTTTTGTAATCTCTTTAGTCCTGTTTTGTTGTATTTTGGTGCTACGCTTTTGCATAATAGCCGTGGAAATATCATTTTCTTTGCAAATTCTAATATCATTTTTATATCTATCAACTAATTTATTCCCATTTTCGTTTTCAATCCATAAATCATTTATGTTTTGATAACCTAAATGTGCGAAAATAACATTTAAACCTTTTTTTCTAATATATTTCAATTGTTCTTCTTGCGTAGGTTTCCAATCTTTGTTATACCATTGTATAAATACATTTTTAAATCCTGCCTTTTCGATAGCATTTATTGTTTCTATCACACTAACATCTTTATTATCATTACTTACTACAACTGCAATTTCTCTCATATTATTTCTGCTCATATTCAAGCAAAATCTTCCTCACTATATAATTTACATTGTTCTTTTGACCATGCTGGAGAACATACTATTGCTAATTTAAAATTACCATTCCAATAATATATATCTTTCTTATTTATAAATATAATATCTCCTTTTTTAAAGTCAATTGGCTCACTATCTTTTTTATATATAGTTCCTTCTCCTTCTAAAATATAGCATAATTCTTCAACTTCTAAATTTGAGCAATATCCCTCCATAGGGTATCTTCCACTAATTTTATTAGTACAAAAATCCATATTTTTTTCATTTAAAGCAATTCCATATTCTAAAACCGAACTTATATCAGCATAATTGAATTTTTCTGCATTTTCTTCTTTTACAATCTTCATTTTGTTTCCTCCAATTCAACTTTTAAAAATTTATTAACGAATTCCCATCTATGCTTTATAAACTCTCCATTTTTAACTAATGTATTTATTTCTTCCCAAGTTGCCCATTTTGCATCAGATACCTCATCATCTTGAAACTTCATTTTTGATATATCATAATCATGTTTTAAAATGTATGTATCTATCCATACATTCCCCGTTATAAATTTTGTCATAAATTTTAATTCATTAGGATTTATATCTATATCTAATTCTTCTTTTGCCTCTCTTACTATTGTTTCTTTAGATTTTTCTCCCAAGATTACAGAACCTCCTGTCATTGCCCATACATTTGGTTCTAACCTTTTTTGTTCTGATCTCTTTTGAATTAATATCTTATTTTCATTATTTATAATCCAAACATCTGAACCTAAATGATATAATTCCTTATCAAACACTTTTTGGTCATACTTTTCCATTATCTCCCCTGTTGGATTACCATTATCATCTAAAACTTCCCATAACTCCATTATTTTTTATCCATTATCTTTTTATATTTTTTTATCATTTAAAATATCTTCAGCCTTTTTGGCATAATAATTTTCATCTTTTATAGGTAAATATCCTTATTTTTCAAGAGTTACAGAGATTTTATTTTAAGCTATGAAAACATTTTGCAAACAAAATGCAAACAATTTGGTATGTTTTCATGTTTATGTCTACTTGCTTAATCTCTGTAAGTACTGCTATTACTGATTTCTTCCGCAACATTGTTTGTATTTTTTCCCACTTCCGGCATGGACAAGGATCATTCCTACCAATCTTCTTATCTTTTCTTACAACAGGTTCTTTTTTGTTAGAACCATCTTCGTTTGTATTCATATTAAGAATTGTTTTAGTATTTGCCTCTTTATTCTCAACACTTACCATTTCCTCTTTAGACTTTGGTCTAACAGAAAATACTGCTCTTATTGCCTCTTCTTGAATAGAATTTACCAAGTCTTCAAACATCTCAAAGCTTTCAATTTTATACTCATCAATAGGTTTTGATTGACCATAAGCTCTAAGCCCAATTCCATCTTTAAGTGCAGATATAGCATCAATATGATCTATCCACTTTTCATTTACTGTATTTAATATTAAATAACGTTCAATAGAAGTAAGAATTTCTTCAGAATTTAACTTCTTAGCCTCTTCATGTCTAGTAGCATACAAATCTTCAATTTTTTTCATAAAACTAGCTTTAACTTTTTCGTCTTCAAGTTCAGGTATATCCTCTTTTGTTATAAAATTATCAATACCAAATAAATTTTTAAGTATAATATTTAAAGTATCAAAATCTACATCATCTATATTATCTGCATGAGTAAAAAATTGTTCTACTACTTTGTTTATTTTAGCTTCAGCAAGACTAAATACAACTTTAGATAGATCCTCTGAATTTAGTACCTCACGTCTTTGAGAGTAAATAATCTCTCTTTGTGTATTCATTACATCATCATACTCAAGAACGCTCTTTCTTATAGAATAATTTTGTCCTTCAACTTTCTTTTGAGCAGTCTCTATAGCACTACTTAACATTTTTTGTTCAAGTGGCATATCGTCAGGAAGTCCCAAAGTTTCAACCATAGCTTTCATTCTATCAGATCCAAAAAGTTTCATTAAGTCATCTTCAAGGGAAATATAAAATCTAGTTTCACCGATATCACCTTGACGTCCAGAACGACCCCTTAACTGGTTATCTATACGTCTTGATTCATGACGCTCAGATCCTATAATTTTAAGGCCTCCAGCCTTTATAACTTTATCTCTATTTTCCTCAAACTCTGGTTTTAACTTTTCTTCTATTTTCTTTATTTCTTCTTGAGCTTTTGTAACTTCATCATTGTTATAAGATATTGGAGTAATAGCCATTTCAATAACATCACTAGAATATCCTTTTTTAGCAAGTTCCTCTTTTACAGTATATTCTAAGTTTCCTCCAAGCATAATATCAGTACCACGCCCTGCCATATTTGTTGCAATTGTAACTGATTTATACTTACCAGCTTGAGCTATAATTTCTGCTTCTTTTTCATGAAATTTAGCATTAAGAACTTGATGAGGAATTTTCTCTTTTCTTAGCATATTACTCAAAATTTCCGAAATATCAATTGAAACGGTACCAACTAGTACTGGTTGTCCCTTTTCATAACTTGCCTTAACATCTTCAATAATTGCATTATATTTTGCTTGTTTAGTTTTATAGATTACATCATTTAAGTCTTTTCTTATAACCTCTTTGTTTGTAGGTATTTCAATTACATCAAGTTTATAAATCCCCTTAAATTCATCTTCTTCAGTCTTAGCTGTACCTGTCATACCTGAAAGTTTGTTATATAATCTAAAGTAATTTTGGAAAGTAATTGTAGCCAAAGTTTGACTTTCAGAAGCAATCTTAACTCTCTCTTTAGCTTCAATTGCTTGGTGTAACCCATCACTATATCTTCTACCTTCCATAATACGTCCAGTAAATTCATCAACAATTAAAACTTGACCATCTCTTACGATATAATCTTTATCTTTTTTCATAATACCATAAGCACGAATTGCTTGATTTATATAATGAGATAAAGTTAGATTATCTACATCTGATAAAGACTCAACTCCAAAGAATTCTTCAGCTTTCTTTGTACCTCTATCAGTAAGTGCTGCAGTATGAGCCTTTAAATCAACAACATAATCAAAGTCATTATCAGACTCATCAAATTCCTTATCATTATTTTCAATAATAACCTTAGCCTTAAGTCCTCTTGCAAACTTATCTGCCCTTACATATAAATCATTTTGTTTATTTACCATACCAGAAATTATAAGAGGAGTACGTGCTTCATCAATAAGGATACTATCTATTTCATCAACAATAGCATAATTTAATTCTCTTTGAACCATGTCTTTTTTAGCCATTGCCATATTATCTCTTAGATAATCAAATCCAAACTCATTATTTGTTCCATATGTTATATCACAAGCATAAGCTTTTCTCTTTTCCTCAGAATTCATTCCTCCAAGTACAATTCCAACACTTAAGCCCAAAAATTTATATAATTTTCCCATCCATGTTCCATCACGCTTAGCAAGATAATCATTTACAGTAACAACATGAACACCTTTTCCACTTAAAGCATTTAAATATACTGGAAGTGTCGCAACTAAAGTTTTACCTTCACCAGTTTTCATTTCAGCTATTCTTCCTTGGTGAAGTATCATACCACCAATAAGCTGAACTCTAAAGTGTCTCATTCCAAGGACTCTACTACTAGCCTCTGCAACAGTTGCAAAAGCTTCTGGTAAAATATCCTCTAAAGTTTCACCATTCTTTAACCTATTTTTAAATTCCTCTGTTTTATTTTTCAAATCTTCATCAGTTAAATCCTTTAAACCTTTTTCTATCTCCTCTATTTTATCAATAGTAGGAAGTATTTTATTTATTTCTCTTTTACTATATGAGCCAAATATTTTTTCAATTAATTTCATTTTTTCACCTCAAATTACTACATATTTTTCTACTAGTACATTGTAACATATTTCATTCAAATATACAAACTTTTAAGGGAATTTTTTACATTTTTTTACTATATAATTTAATATTTAATATTACTATTTTTGAATATATAATTTTTTTATGAATATATATTAGTATAATATAAAAAATAGGATAGGTGTATATTTATGTTCGTTTTAAATTTCAAGTTAGATTTTAAAAAAATATTATTTGCATGTTTTTTAGTAGCACTCGCTATAGTTACAATTATTGAATTTGGCACAAATTCTAAAACAGAAAATGTTGTATCAAAAAATACGGGAAAATACGATTACACATTTACAGACGAAAACTTTACAAAAACTTTAAAAGAAATTCATACAAACATAGATGCAAATGTAGGTAAAACAGTAAAAATAAGTGGATTTGTATTTAAAATGCCAGACTTTAAAGAAAATTATTTTGTATGCGGAAGAAATACCATATCAAACAATGAAGACACAGTAGCAGGATTTTTATGCGACTACAAAGGCACAAACAAACTCCTTGACAACGAATGGGTAGAAATAACAGGAGTAATCATAAAAGGCGAATACAACGAAACAATGCCAGTAATAAAAGTAGGAAACATAAAAAAAATAACAGCACCAGCAAACACATACGTCGAAAACCTCCCCCAGAGTTAGTTTTGTAAAAAATATGCGATGCATATTTTTTACACTTTTTTATGCTATTTTTCAACAAAACTAGACAATATTTACGATGCCAACTTTCTTGTGATTTTTAAATTAAGCTGCTATAATTTTATTATGGAGAAATTTATAAAATACAAAACCTTTACCTTTAGGGCCTATCCAAATAAATCACAAACCAATTTAATATATTTAACTTTTATAATGTGTAGATATATGTTTAACACTCTTCTTTCTATAGAGCTAGAAAATTTAAAAAAATATAACAATGAAGTGGAAAAATGTCTTAAATCATATAAATATTTTGATGATAAAAAGTTTGCTAAGGAACACAAAATGCCAAAAATTTCCAAATTAAAAAATTCAAATGAAAACTATAAAAAAGTCGACTCTCTTGCTATTTGTGCAGAATATAGCAATCTCGTTAGAGGAATGGAGTTGTTTTACAGAGGAAAGTCTAACCTTCCTAAATTTAAAGGCAGGAATGATAAACATTCATATACAACAAGTCAAGTTAATAATAATATTAGAATTGTTAACAATAAAATACGTTTACCTAAAGTTGGTTTTATTAAGGTTAGAGGGATGCGAGAAATTCCAAGTAATTTCAAAATTAAACGAGCTATAATTTTTGAGGATAAAAAAGGTAAATTTTTTATTTCTATTGTATTTGAATACGAAAAAATAGATAAAAATGACGATATATATTCTATAAAAAATGAAAATAAAGTGGTTGGTTTAGACTTTAAAATAGGCGATATTTTTGTTTCAAGTGATGGTTTTATTCCTAAATATTCAAATAGTTATTTTATTCTTCTTGATAAAATTCCAATTATTCAAAACTATGTTAATAGAAAGAAAAAATTTTCTAAAAATTACTGGAAATCCATTAACAAATTAAGAAAAATCCATAGAAATGTTGTTAACATCAGAAAAGATATGTTAAATAAGTTGTCTTATACTCTTTCTAAAAATTATAATTATGTTATCATTGAAGATCTTTCAATTAAGGAAATTGTATATAAACTAGGAAGAGGTAAAAATGCCTACAACACTAGTTTTAACAGTTTTGTTAAAAGGCTGTTGTATAAATTTGAAAATAAAGTAATTAAAATAAATAAGTGGTTTCCAAGTTCTAAAAAGTGTTCAATATGTGGAAAAAAGAAGAAACATCTTAGACTTTCTCAAAGAATATATAGATGTTATTTTTGCGGAAATATAATAGATAGAGATCTTAATGCAGCTATAAATATTAAAAATGAAGGGGTAAGGTTATTAAATACTTGTGAATTTGAAGTCTAGGCTTTTAATTGTTAATAAATTTATTTTTTGAATTCTACCAAAAATACACTATGGGGTACATAGGGTGAGCGTTCTAACTACACCTATTTGGTGACTATCTACGAATTTAGTAGTACCTATTTTGCCTTTTAAATAGGATTATACATACTAAAATGCCAGAAATTCTAACTCAGTTTTATTATATTTTAAAAGGTTATAATTTATATTTTTAATAGCTATCAATTTTTTTTATAATTGTGTAGTTTAGCTTTTCATATAATTTTAATGTATTTTTGCGCATTAAAATATTTTAGCGTGCTTATTCCCACTATATTTATGCAAAAATATAGTGCATAAATTTATTTTATTTCAAATTTACACACTATATAATACATTATTTATTTAATTTTTTACAAAACTAACTCGGGATTAAGGCATGTCGATGAAGCCTCCCATGTATACTATTACCAATGGTACTAATATTACAATTGTGAATGCTATTAGTGCTATTCCTACAAATGAATATGTTACTTCTGGTAATACCTTTTTAAATCTTTCTAGTGATTCATCTACCTCTGATTGTATATATTCATTTACTTTTTCCATCATTGTTGATAATTCTGTTTGCATTCCTACTCCTACCATTTGAGATACCATTGGTTTAAATAGCTTTTTTTCTTCAAATGGTGTTATCCATGATGTTCCTGCTATTACATTTACTTTTGCAAGCTCTATAGCTGATAGAAAATAGTAGTTTGATGTAACATTCCTTGATACTTCTAAACTTTCTTGTATTCTCATACCATTTTTTAGGTTAAGTAGCATAGCTTGGAAAAATTTATGTACTGTTATGTTATTTATTAAAGTGCCTACAACAGGGCATGTTAGTTTAAATTTATCCCAATTATACCTTCCTTTTGGCGTGTTAATTACAAAGAAGAATATGCCAACTAGTATAGCTACTATTGATGTAGGTATATACCAATACTTCATAAACCAATTTGCTATATGAAGTGTGATCATTGTTGCTTTTGGTATTTGACTTGTTGAATCAAACATGTCATATACATCTTGTATAATTGGTACACCTATAACTACAAGAACAAACATTAAAACATTAATTAAAACAAATTGTAGAACTTTAGGTATAACAGCTGCTCTAACTTGTTTTTTTAATTTATTTGATGATTCCATATAATCTCTTGCATATAGTAAGGCTGTGTCTAAATTACCTGAATCTTCTCCAACCTTTATGAAATTAACAAACATTGCTGGAAAAACATTTGGATAATTCTGCATTACTACATTCATTTTTTCGCCGGATTCTACTCCTATAATTATATCTTCTACTATATCCTTAAGTTTTGGATTCTCCATTTGTTCATATATTATACGAAGTGCTTGTATATTGTTAAATTTTGCTTTCTTTAATATATATAAATTATTTACCAGTACAATAATATCTTTGCTTGTAATTCTTGTAAATGGATGAAGTTTCATTTGCTTTAATTCTTCTAATGTTATCTTCTTTAAATCTACTTTTTTCTTTGAATTATTTAAGTTAGAGTTTACTCTCTTTATTAAATTTTCTTTTTCAATTTTATTATAATCTAGCCTTTTATATTTTTGTCTTTTTTCTGGAAGTTTTTTTATAGAAATAGGTTGTATTCTATCTTTTTTCAAACTTTCCATTGCATGAGATTTATTAAGTGCCATTATTTTTCCATGGCCTACTTTTCCATCTTCAAATATAACTCTATATTTATAACTTGGCATTTAAAACCTCACCTCCTATTTTATGTTAAACTTCCTCCATTTGTAAGTATTAGTCCTTTGATAGTATTCATTCTTTCAGGTTCAGTATTTTCTTTTAAAATATTCATATCTATTAGACCTTTATTATATAAGTCTGCAAATGAACTTTCAAAGCTTACTGATCCTATTGCACCAGATGCATGAATTGTATCTTCTATATCTGATACACTAAATTTTTCTTGTCTTATTTGAGCTGCAATTACATTATTTACTACCATAATTTCTGGTACCATCATAAGGTTACCTTTTGTGCTTAAGATAAGTTTTTGGGATATTACCATTTTTAAAACTGATGATACAGAGTTTTTTATTGCGTTTTGATCAGCTGGATCATACATATTAATTATTCTTTCTACTGTTTCACCACATGATCTTGTGTGTAAAGTTCCTATAACAAGACCTCCTGATTCAGCAAGGTCTATTGCAACATCCATTGTTTTTCTATCTCTTATTTCTCCTAAAACTGCTATGTCTACATCTTCTCTTAGCAAGTTTATAAGTCCGTTATAGTAACTTATTACGTCTGATTCTTCTCCAATTTCTTTTTGAATTACAATGGATTTTTTTGATTCATGCTCATATTCTATAGGATCTTCAAGTGTAACAATTTTACGGCTTACTTCATTATTTACTTCTTGGATAAAGGCATTCATGGTTGTTGATTTACCTGAATTAACTTTTCCTGTTACCAAAATTAATCCTGTTTTTATTTTTTTCATTTTTTTAACTACATCAGAAAGTCCCATTGACTCTAAATTAATTTCACCATTTGGAATTACTCTTAGCGAAAATACTGGAACGCCTTTTGAAAGCGATGCATTTATTCTATATCTTGTTTTTTGATATGTATATGAGAAATCTACTTGTTTTTTTTGTTCAAACTTTGCCTCTAATCCTTCAATTTCACCAAAAAAGCCTTCTAGAATATTAACTAGTGCTTCATCACTTAGTGGAAATTTTGATTCATCAAAAAATAATTTTCTACTTACCCTATATACAGGTACTTGCCCCTGTGTAAGATGTATATCTGTTGCCCCTAAGCTTACAGCTTTAGACATAATTTGAAATATTTGCTCCATAATACTTATTTTCTCCCCTTTTTAAATTGTAATTTTATTCTTTATTTCTTCAACTGTAGTAATTCCTTGTAAAACTTTATTTATACCATCTACAACCATAGGCTTGTAATCTGTGTTTTTTATAGCATAATCACGTATCTCTATACTTGATTTTCCTTCAGATATCATATCTTTTAAGTAATCATCTATGCACAAAACTTCAAACATTGCAACTCTTTCATAATATCCAATATCGTTACAATACTTACATCCTACTGGTTCGTAAGTTTTAGCATGTTCTAAGTCAAAATCTACACCTGTAGATTTAGAAACTTTTTCAATATATTTTTTTTCTTCATCTGTTAATACATGTTCTTTTTTACACTTATTGCAAAGACGTCTTACTAGCCTTTGTGAAATTGTTGTAGCAACTGTTGCTGATACATCATAATTTGATACTTGCATTTTTCTTATTCTAGTTACAACCTCAACAGCATCTATTGTATGTATTGTAGATAATACTAGATGTCCAGTTTGACCTGCTTCTATTGCTATTTTAGCTGTTTCTTCATCTCTTATTTCACCAACTAATATAATATCTGGATCTTGTCTTAAAACTGTTCTAAGTGCAGATGCAAATGTTATATTTGGTGCAATTTCTACTTGATTTATTCCAGGTATTCTACGTTCAACCGGATTTTCTATTGATATTATATTAATTTCTGGTTTATTTAAATATTCAATTACACTATATAAAGTTGTGGTTTTACCTTCACCTGTAGGTGCACCTATTACAATCAGACTGTTTTTCCTATTAAAGGCTTTATCAACAAGTTCATTATTATTCATAAATCCAAGTTCAAATAAACTTCTTTTATCTGCATTTTTCTTTAAAAGTCTTAGTACAAATTTTTCTCCATTAACATTTTTTTGTGAAGATACACGAATGCTATATCCGTCATATGTATTTATACTTCCATCCTGATCATAAACTATTTCTTGATGCATATTTGATATTGCCTTTAATCTACCTATTAAGTTATCTTGTCTATTTTTTGGTAGTTCTGTAACAGTTAAAAGCTTTCCATCAATTCTATACCTTACTCTTATTTTGTCTTCCATTGGTTCAATATGTATATCACTTGCTCTTTTTTCTATGGCTGTCATAATAATGTTATCTACCAATTTTGTTGTATCTTTTTCTTCTTTATCTACATAATCTCTTTCTACCGTTCTGATATTAGAGATTTGTTTCATAATAGAAGTATAAAGTGTTACATATATCTCCATTTCATATCCTTGGTTCATAAGTAAAAGTTCAACTTCTTTTACCCTAGTTGGATTTTGTGGATCTGCGAATGCGACCTTAAGTTTATTTCCAACAAGAGCAAAAGGTAAAACTTTATAGTTTATTATTATATCTCTTGGTAAATACTTTACCGGATTTATTTCGATTTCACCATCTAACATTACTCCTGTTACTTGAATTTTATATGATAGTACATCTAATAATGCTGATTTATCACACATATCTAGTATATCAACAATTTCTGCAAATTTTAATTCTTTGTGTTCTTTTTGATATTCAAGAACCCTATCTACTTGATTTTCTGTAAGTAATCCCCTTTTTATAAACTCAATACCTATTGGGCTTCTTTTAGATTTAATATTTTCAAACATAAAACATACTCCTTTTAGACATTATTTAATATTTGATATTCTTCAAGAATTTTTTCATAAAATTCATTTTCATCTACTTCATATTTTTTATTTATATTTTTTTCATATTTATTTTGTATTATATTAAAATGCTCAGCTTCAGAATATACAGACATTACATATATAAAAAATGCAATTGATGAGAATATTACAACAAGTATTGCTGAGCCTTTCATTTTATTTTGCTTCATATTTTATCATCCCCTAATGTTACATATATTTGTTTAGTAATGTCTTTTTTATATTTTTTGAATGTAACTTCAATACATACACTTTGTATTTTACTATCTATATTTTGTGAAAAGTTTTCATTTACATTAGTTAATTTATCTTCTGGTATGACATCAAATTTTTCCACGTTTTTAACAAGTATACCTCCATTTTTTAGTATTATTTTTTTATCGCTATCATAGCTATACTCATCATTATTATTAAAAATTATTCTACCATATATTTCGTCAACTGACGTACTTGCTTTTGCACTAGATAATATATTGTATTGTAATTTATCAAATTGTTCATATATGTATATTTTTGCTTTTTCATCCATAGCTTTATAATTCATATTGGTACTCATTGCAATCACAAAAACAGTAAATACAAAAAATAAAGCAACATATATTGCCATAGATGTTAAGGTAAGACCTCTTTTTTTATTCACTTGGCATCACCTTACCTTTAAGTCCTGTCAAACTATACTCATAAGCCTTTCCATCAACGTTATATTTTACAGATACATTTATCTTTTTTACTATATCTTCATATGTATAATCTATTTCATCAAATGGTATTACTTCAACGTTAACATCATAGCTTATACTATTTTCTTCAACTTTTAAGCTATATGAAGTAAGTTTTTCATAGTCAGTTGCCTTAGCTGATTCTACATTTTTTATTGCAACTGAAATTGCTCCACTTCTTGCAATATTTTCTATACTTTTACTTCCGTAATTTCTTGAAATAACAAAAGATGAAACTAGAAGAAGTGTAAAAATAATCATTGCAATAACAATTTCAGTTATATATACACCTTTTTTTGTGTTTTTATTTAATTCTTTTTTTTCCTCTTCTGTCATTTTTGTTTTCATCACATATGCTCCAATTAAAACAAATATAACTGCATATGATATACACACAATAACAAGATTTATGCTAAGTTTAAAAATAACAAAAAATATTAAAAATACAATACCATTTATAAGTTCCAATATAGGATATCTGATACTTATTTTTTCTTTACAATATCTGCATTTTCCTTTGCCTATAATATAACTTAAAATTGGTATTAAATCAAAAAAGCCAAGATTATGTTTGCAATTAGGGCAGTATGATCTTTTTATTAATATATCTTGATGTCTTGGTATTCTATATGTTGCAAGTGAAAAAAAGCTTCCAAATAAAGTTCCTATTACAAACATAAAAAAGCCTATTATAACGTAAATATATATACTCATACTCTCCCTCCTTTTACATATCATTTTTACAAAATACTTATTTAATCATAATAAAAATTAAATACTTTGTAAAAATAATATATTGGTAAGGTCATATATACAACATATATATGACCTCATTAATCGTATTTTTTAGCTTTTGTTTATTTACTAAATGTAACAGCTTCTAATGTATTTGTACCTGGAACTCTTACAAATTCATTAAGAGTCTGATCCATAGATTTAGTATTTCCACTTGTAGTAGTCATCCAAGATGGAACGTTATCTTTTGATGAATATACCAAATATACCAATCCTGAATTTACATCAATATACCATTTAGCATTTGTAATTGTTGGTAATTTTACATCTGTTGCAGTTTCTACTGCGCCTGTGTTTAAAAGTTTATAATTGCCATAAGCAGCCTTAAAACCATCAGTAGTATCTGATGATTCTACTAATGAACTAATAGAATATTTTGCATCTACATCTGTATTTGTAAATATTTGGCTTGCATCATACATACCTTGTGTTTCAGCCATTTTCTTACCATAATATAGATTAATTGCAGAATTTATGCTAGATCTATTATCTGCAAGTTGAGCAACCCTACTAGAGTCAATTGGATTGTTGTTATTTAGTGTTAAAATAACAGCAGCGGCTAAAATAATTATAACTATAATAGTTACAATTAATACGATTAAAGAAATACCTTGTTTGTTTTTCATAAACTTTTCCTCCCTATTTCTATATATTAAAACATTTTTAATGTTTTAACCAAATTTATTTACTAGTAGCTGGTGGATTAGCTACTCCACCGTTACTATTTGTTGTTTTATCATTTGCCTCTTGCTGTTCTTTAGTAGATGAAGTATTAGAAGAACTATTTCCACTATTATTTCCACTACTATTTGAACTTCCTGAAGAAGATACTTCTGCAAAAGGATCATTATTACCAGTTTTATACTGACTATTTGACTTAAAACTATTCATATCATCAGATGAAATTGAATATTGTTTTTTTAAAGGTTCACTTGATATTGCCTTAGTTGCTTCGAAAGTATATTCAGATTTTGAAATACTTTGATAATCTTGTACGACACCTTTAGTAATAGCAGACTGTTTAGGTAACATTAACATGAAAACTATTACAGCTATTGCAATCATTACTAGAAGTGAAACTCCAAAAGTAATAAAATAATTTTTATTTATATTATTCACAAACAGTCCTCCATTCTATTTATTTATAACTATATTTTTTACATCGAAACTAGCCTTTACTGTAGTTCCTTCAACATAGTCCATTGATATATTATCAAGTTTAAATCTTAAAGAAGTATCATTTTCAACTTCAAAGATGAAATCTGATATATTCATATAACTCCCCTTAACTTCAATTTTTAAAGCAGATGAACTTGATGTAGAAGCTGATGTATCTGATGAAGTATTAGCAGATGAATTAGTACTATTATTTGTAGTAGGCGAAGAAGTCGTTGTTGTAGTTGTTGTTGTAGAATTACTATTTGTATTATTTGTAGAACTTCCACTATTACTACTACTATTATTATTATTTGTATTTGTACTCTGCTTACCACCAGGTTCAACCATTACTATTTCTAAATTATTCTTTTTAGCATAATTTCCTAATTTAATCCACATATATTCCAAATTATATGATTCTTCAGTAGTTGCTTCTTTTATAACGTTTATAGTTTCATCGCTTATGGAATTATATTTGTTTTTTTGTTTATTGTAGTCACTTTCTGCTTTTTCTAGATTACTAACTGTTGTATAATATGTTCCTTGTGCAGTTGATAAATCTTTTTCAGATTTTTTTACTAATCCATATTCACCTAAAAGAGATGAAATAGATGGGATTTTTACAATAATTAAATTTGCTCCAAGTAACATAAGTAATACTATTAAAATAACTGTAACTCCAAGAATAGATGAAATAATTATCATTTTTTTATTGTTTAATGTCATGGTAAATCACCGCCAATCTCAACTGTTGTTGTTTCACCATTTTCAACTTTAACAATTTTTGCATTATTTAAAACATTTTCAAGTTTAATCTGAGCAAAGAAATACCCTAGATCCTCATATTCTGTAGATGATGCCTTAATAGTAACATACTTATTATCATTAGAAGATATATTTACAAGTCTAACATTCGTAGGTATTATTTTTATTATATTTTGAAGTAATGATGCAACATTATATGTTGAAAATTTTCCAATCTGATTACTTTCTATTTTATTCTTTATATCATCTACTTCATCATTTACTTCCTTATACTCGTTTGCATTTTTATTTATATATGTTATATCTGAATTTACCTCATCAGTTTTCTCTGTAATATTCTTTTTCTTAGCCTCCATATTTTTGAGCATACTGTTTACACTAAATGTATATATTCCACTAAAAGCAATATATACAAAAAGAATTACAACAGCAACAATAGTAATATATGTCAAAGTTTCTAAAGATTTATCTGTAACAGTTATTGTTTCTCTTACCTTTTTTTCTTTAGGCTCTTTTACCTTTTTGGTAGAATTAAAAATATTACTAATTTTTTTATTAAATTTTACATTTCTTGCAACATATTGTAGTTCAGGATATTTTGGATTTAAATACTCATATGCAAGAGTTATAGCCTCTGTAACTTCAATAATTTCAGACATATATCTTACATCTGTTGTGTCTTGTATAAAAAATGGCTTTAAAACTGAACATTTTATATCTAAAAATTGAGAAAAAAGTAAATCAACATTTGTAAAAGCTGTACCTATTCCTGTTAAAAAAGCCTTAGATATACTATTTTTATATTTTCCAATTTCAGATAAACATTGCTTTAATATTTCTTGAAATATAGGTTCAACAATTTGCTCTAATGTGGGATCATTTGAGCTCTCACCCTCAGTATACACATTCATTTGTTTACAAGTTGCATAAGCCTTTTCATAAGAGCCAAGACTACTAGTAAAATCATTAAGTAATTGTTTCATTCCAATATTATATGATTTAAATTCAACTACTTTATGATTTATAACAGTAGTGATTGATAACTTGGTATCTATGTTTATTAACATGTAACTACTTTCTTCATCAGAAATAAGCCTTTTTACAATTGGTATTGCTGGACTAATACCTGAAATACTTTTGTCAAAATCAAGTTCACTATTAATTACATCTTTTGGAGTTATATTAAGAATTGCATTTCTTTTATTATCATCATTTTTTGCCTCTGATACCATATACACATATGAATATCTATCGGGTGCTTTTGCATTTTTTTCGCACCATGATTCATATTCAAGTTTCATAATACTTGGAATATATGATTTGTCTTGGGCTTGTTCATAAACTTGAGTATTATAATAAACATCGTTTTTAGGATTTATTACAACAGGAATATTTTGACTAGAAGTTTCATCTATTATTTGTCTTATGACAAACTTATCATCCTGGTTTGTAAATCTAATACCATACTTTTCAACTTTAACCATTTTATTATTATCTACAGATAATTTAGCATATTTAACTATATTATCATCTAAATAAATACCTAAACAGTTTGCCATTTTATTCCTCCATTTTAAAATTTAAACTCATAAATATTATTTACAAATAAAAGCTTTGTTATTAATTTTTTGTCAAATTTTGTAGATTATATTTACACATTTTTACATTCATATTTTATTATATATAAAAATTTATTTCAACACTTTAAGATCATTTTAATAATTTGTTATTTTTTTGAAATGTTTTTGTAATTTTTTTGAAATACTATTTAGCATTTGCTACACATACTAACTCTCAACGTATGAAAAAATCATTCAACAATACTGCTAAATGATTTTCTATTTTTTTAATTATAACGTGATTTCTCCATCTGTACATGTTATTGTTTTGATAGAAAGAATTTATTTTCCAACCTATTCTTTTACAACTGTCCTTGCTAATTCATCTTGAAAATTTCTTACATCCTCTTTAAAAGTAGTCTCTTTCGCACACTCTCCACTGGATTGTTTTTTGCAATTGTAAGTATTACTACTGATGCAAGTATTATTATAACTATTATAGTAACAATCAATACAATCAAAGATATACCTCTTTTATGAGTTAGTTTTGTAAAATTATTTCTATCCCATTTTCCATACACATTCTGCCTCTTTCTTTTGTTATTTTTATATACTTTTCATTGCAATTTTCGACAAGAAATATATGATACATTAATTTGTATATTTTTTAAAAATCATACTCCGTATGTTCTATTACCATGCTATAAAAATTTTAGCATGGTAACTTCAATATGACTTTCCTATTATATGAAAATAAATCTCATCTAACCAAAATGTTAAATGAGATTTTATTTTATAAAAGTTTGCCTCAATAAATTTATTTCTTACACTCTATACTTATTTTATTTGCATTTGCTCCCAATTGATCAACTAATATTTGTTGTATTTGTGCTATTTGCTGTTGTGTTAGATCTTCTTTTGATTTTATAACAACATTTATATTATCATTATTAGTTGGAATTATGACAATATCTTCAATTCCTTTAGCTTTGATTACATTTTCAACCATTGTAATTAAGTTTTTTTGTTTTATAAGTTCACTTAATTTTTGTTGATATTCCTTTATTTCAGCTTCACTACTTTTTTCGTTTTTTATAACACTAGTATAATTTTCACTAAGCTCAGAATACATATTATCCCTGTCATACTTAAATACTGCAAGTGCTGAATCTTCAGAATTATTATTTGATGCAGAAGTAGTTTTTGCATCATCATTTTCAGAATTTGACTTACCTTCAGAATAAATGCTAACTTTATCATATGTAAAACTATCTTTTCCATTAACGTACATGGTTTGCCCTAAATTTTTCTCTCTTGTTGGATTATATTTATAGTTTATATACCCGGCCACTCCAACCATAAGCAGAATTGATAATACAGCTATTTGACTTTTTTTAATTACTTTCACACTACCACCTAACCTTGTTTTTCAAAAACCTGAACTTTATATACAGGGATATTTACCACTGTTGATACAGCCGATGCAATTTTTGAACGTAAATCAACACTACTTGCTCCTTTTGCAACAACAATAGCACCTTCAACCTTTGGACATTCCACACTTTCAACAATAGCAGACTTACTTCCACTTTTCTCGTTATATGCTACAACTTTTTCAGTTGTACTTTTATCGCCAGACTGTTCCTCTTTAGTGTTATATACAACATTTTGTTTTTCTTCTTGTGAATATGATAGTACAATTGAAACATCACTTATTCCCTGTATTTGGGATAAAATCACACTCAACTTATTTTCTAAATCCGAATTACTTACAGAAGTTTTAGAATTACTACTTTCCTCACTACCATTTATATTACTATTACTACTTGTACTATTACTAATACTTTTATTTGTTTTATCATCTGATTTAAAAATATAATTACATGATATAAGTAGAATAACTAAAAGAACAACTAATAATATCAAATTTTGCGTTCTTTTCTTTTTATCTTTAAAAGCAGATTTTATAACTTCCAACTGATTATTCAAAACTATTCTCCCTCCTCTACAACACTTATTTTAGAATAGTCTATATCATACTCACTGTTTATATATCCAACAACTTCATTTACTGATCCAAGATCCGTTTTTTCATTATCTAATTTAGCAATATTAAGTTCTATTTTCGTTACGTTATACTCATCATCAACAACTATGTTTATATTATTTACAACAATATCCTTGTGAGCAAGTTTAAACATAACATCACTTTTTAAATTCTGTATAAACTGGGATTTAACAAGTTCATCATTTTTGTTATCTAACCCCTCAGAATTTACACTAACTATATTATTTTCATCGGGACTTACTGTATTTAGTATACTATCGATACTTGCCCTTACATTTCCATTTTTTAATAAATCAACTACAGGTGAAACTATAGTTATTACCGTAATTATCCCAACAAGACTATAAATGTACTTTCTTAAATTTGTTTTAGGGACAACCAATTGCACTATTACAATTAGTATTCCTAAACATAACATTGAAACAATCCAATTTCTAAAAATTTCAACCATATAAATTACCTCTTTTCTTTTGTTAAGTCACTATACTATTTACTAAATTAAGAATTATCCCTGTAGAAATTACAAATAAAATAACTACACCAATTAAAATACCCAACATTGTTTTATACACATTTACAAAACCAGATAAATACTTTAAAATAAGTTTATCTGTTGTTATCATCTCAACAAATGCAGCTAATAACATATATATAACCATAATACTTGTAATCTTAAATATTGGAATAATCCCTACTATCACTATACCTAAAATTCCAATAATTCCACCGGTTTTTCCAATTATTTTTGTAGCTCCAACTACCACTTCAAAACTGTCTGAAAAAAACTTTCCAACTACTGGAACGAAGTTAGAAACTGCAGCCTGTGTTGTTTTAACGCTTAATGAATCAACAGATGAACTAAGTGATGTCTCAAGCGATAATACTCCTAAAAATACTGTAAGTACTACTCCTATTGTCCATAGTGAAACGTTGGAAAAAAATTTTGATAATTTCTCTAATCTAATATTTTCAGATATACTACATATTACATTAAACGCCACAGAAATTGACAAAAGTGGAATTACAAAATACGTAACAATAAATCCAACAGAACTTGCTAAAAATAGTAGCAAAGGTTGTATAATTCCTGTAGTAGAGATTTTTCCTGTTGCAATCAGTACTGATAGTAAAAATGGTGATATTACTTGCATTAAAGTTCCCATTGTATTTATTGTAGTCTTTAACATATTTACAGTTTGTACAAATGTTGCAACTGTAATTGTTGCAATTACAATAAAGCATGCAAGATGTGCTATACGTGTAATATCACTTTTATTATCAAGTTCTAAATTTGATAATATTGCCATTATTATAACAATTATAAATATAGTAACTGTTCCTTTTATTGCTGAAGAAACTTCACTTGCAAATATTTCTAGCAATTTTGTAAATAAATTTTTATGATTAATATCATTTTTATTTAAAAGTTCATTTGCTATATTTTTAAAATCTATTTCTTGTCCCAAATTTTCATTTACAGAATTATTTATGGTATCAATATATTCATCCAAATTATATGTTTTTCTTGTACTCTCTGTTATATTATTAGTAACTTCCTCTGTTGTTTTTGATACATCATCAGTACTAGTATTACTAGTAAATACTTCACTGGCAAATACAAAATTTGTCTTAAGTATTAAAAAGCAAGTAATAATAAGTATAAATATTTTGCTTAAATGTTGTCTAAATTTTTTCTTTACTACCTTATTCATAAATTACACCAAACCTACTAGTACATTTACAAGTGAACTTATAAGAGGAATAGTTAAAACTACAATTACAACCTTACCTGCCATTTCAAGTTTTGTTGCAATACTACTTTGCCCAGCATCAATACATACATTTTTACCAAATTCAACTATATATGCAATTCCTATTACTTTAATTATAATTAATAAAAAATCAGTATTAACTCCAGATTTAGAAACTAGATCATTTAACACATTAATGACAGATGACATTTTAGATATAGCATAGAGCATTATTCCTATACCTGTAATAATTGAAAGAACCAGTGCCATTTCAGGTCTATAGTTTTTTAATATTATAATCATAATAACTGCAAAAATAGATATGCCAACTATCTTAATTACTTCCATCAAATCACCTACAATTTAAATACAGTTCTTACAGTTTCAAAAAGTGTACTTATTTGTGTTATTACAAGCATAAGAACTATAATAACTCCAGTAAGTGTTGTCATCATTGCTTGATCTTCTCTTCCTGCTTTACTTAGTACTTGATTTAAAACTGCTACTAAAATACCAATTCCTGCTATTTTAAACAATAAATCAATATCCATATTCCACCTCTTAATTTTATATAAATATGATTACAAGCATAAGTCCAGATATAATTCCTATAGTTCTGTATAATTTCGAGTTAGTATTTTTTATTTCATTTGCTTCATTTATTTGATTTTCTAATATATTTATTGTATTTTGTATAATATTTATTTGTCCTTCAATATCACTTCTACCCAAATTCTTAAGAGTAGATATTATTATATCTTTATCATACTTTTCTAAACTTTCTACTTCAGATATATTTTTTTCGATACTTCCTTCAATATATGTCATATTATTACTATCTAACATATCAACTACTATTTGCCCTATTTTTATCTTAAGTTCAGTATTTAGCTTTTGCCTTGCAATTTCATATGCATTTGGAAGTATATTCATCATATATTTTATTTCATTTTCAACTAATTTTAAAAAAGTTACCATTTCTCTTAAAACATATTCTCTTTCTTTTAATTTTCTGGATTTAGACGAGCCAATATATGCTGTAAGAGCGACAATAAGAATCGATATTATTATTTTTATAACTATCATCCACATACCTCCATTTTGTTATTTTTAAATTTATGTATATCTTCAATTGTACCTGGTCCATTTCTATTTGATAATATTACTATATTTTCAAAATACCCTTCATTTATTAATTTAGATATACCTGTTTTTCTAGTTATATCCTCTATATTTCTTCCATGCATCGTAAATACAAGGCCTACACCGCTAAGTGCAGCATACTCAATTGCATCTATATCTTTATTTGTTCCTATCTCATCAGTTGCAATTACTGCAAGTCCCATACTTCTTACAAGCATTTCCATTCCTATGTATTTAGGGCAATTGGATATGACATCTGTTCTAATTCCAACATCTAAATTAACCATACCATTAGATACAGATGCTATCTCTCCTCTTTCGTCTACAAGACCTACATTTAATCCATTAAATTTCATTATTTTTATTCCACTACTTATTTGTCTAATTAAATCTCTTAACATGGTTGTTTTACCACATCCTGGAGGTGAAACAATTAATGTATTTGAAAACATATTATTATTAATTACATATGGAATTAATTTATCAGCACAACCAATTACTTGCCTTGCCACTCTTATATTCATACTATTTATATTTTTTATATTTTTTATCTTAGAATCCTGCAAAACAACTTCTCCACATATTCCAACCCTATGTCCACCTTTTATAACGACAAAGCCGCTATTTATATCATTTTGTATAGCATATATTGAATTTCTAGATATATTTACCAATATATCCAATAAATCTTTTATTGTAATTACGCATGAAAGTAATATTTCTGTTTTTGAAGCAATTACTATTCCCCTTTTTCCAGCTCTAAGTCTAATTTCAGTTATTCCCTCTCTTGCTCCTATATTTAAAATTTCTTTTGAAATACTGCATGGTAGAACTTTAATTATTTCATCTAACATATGCTCACCTCTTTTTTATATAGTTTACTACACCTATACTAAAAGAATTGTAGAAAATTAGTAAAATACTATAAATAAAAACACTAATTTTAGCAAAAAAGGTAGCTAAAATACAAAAACATGTTTGGATAAAAATAGAAAAGACAGAATTATAAAACAATTTTTAGGAAATTTAATATAAGAAATTCAAATATACATAAAAAATTAAATAAATGACTTGTGAAGGGAAAAAATGATTATAGGTAGCTATGAAAAAAATATATAAAAATAAAGGATGAGACAACCCACCCTTTATTTTTATATAATTTTTATTATATTATACTAACTAGATATATTATTCAAAAAGTTTCATAATATCCTCTTTAGACATTTTATTAATAAAACTTTCCCCTTCTTTTACAATTTTATTTGCAATATTCATTTTCTTTTCCTGCAATTTTTCAATTTTTTCTTCAATAGTATCTTTAGCTATTAGCTTAAACACTTGAACATTTTTCTTTTGACCAATTCTATGTGCTCTATCTGTAGCTTGATTTTGTACTGACAAATTCCACCACGGATCAAAATGAATAACAACATCAGCACCGACAAGATTAAGACCCGTACCCCCAGCTTTAAGTGATATAAGGAAAAGATTAACATTATTTTCTATGTTAAATTTATTTACCATATCAATTCTATCATCAGCTTTAGTCTTTCCTGTAAGTTCCATATATTCTATTTTTCTTTTATCAAGTTCTTTTTTTATAATATCAAGCATTGAAGTAAATTGTGAGAAAAGTAAAACTTTATGTCCAGAAAAAATAGCGTCATTTACTACTTCTAAACATTGATTTAATTTTGCAGACTCCCCATCATAATTTGAAACAAAAAGTGATGGATGACAACATATTTGTCTTAGCTTTGTAATAAGAGCAAGAATTTTTATTTTATTCTTTTCAAAGCCTGAAGTTTCAGATAATTCTTCCATATCTTCTTTTGCCTTTAATAAATATGACTCATAAACTTTTCTTTGTTCTGTTTCCATATCACTATATAACACTGTTTCAGTTTTTTCAGGCAATTCTTTTAATACTTCTTTTTTTACACGTCTTAAAATAAAAGGCATAACTTGCATTCTTAGCTTTTCCATTACACTTTGGTTACTATCTTTAATTATAGGTGCTTCATAATTTTCTTTAAATTTAGAATATGAATATAAATAACCTGGCATACAAAAGTCAAATATTGACCATAATTCTGCTAAAGAATTTTCAATAGGTGTTCCTGTAAGTGCAAATTTAGTAATACCATTTAATTTTTTCAAAGCTTTTGCATTCTGCGTATTGTTATTTTTTATATATTGTGCCTCATCTGCAACAACATATCTAAAATTATACTTAGTATATTCCTCAATATCCCTTTTTAACATATCATATGATGTTATAGCAACATCATAATTATTTATTTTTTGTATTTTTTCTTTTCTCTCCCTTGCCTGACCAGTTATAACAACAACGTCTAAATCAGGTGCAAATTTATTTATTTCGTTTTCCCAATTCAAATATAACGAACTTGGACATACAACTATGGATGTCTCTCTATTTTTACTTGTATTTTTAGCATCTAAAAACATTGCTATTAACTGAATTGTTTTGCCAAGTCCCATTTCATCTGCAAGTATTCCACCAAAATTATATTTATCTAAAACCTTAAGCCAGTTAAAGCCTACCTTTTGATAATCTCTAAGTTTCCCTTTAAAATTACAAGGAACTTCAAAATTTTCATCCTTAGAATTTGCTATACCAAGTATAATATCATCAAATTTTTTATCTTTATTTATACTAATTTTTCCACTACTTGCAAGTTTATCTAAATAAAGTGCCCTATACTTTGGAACCTGTACCTCTTTATTTTTTATATCATCTACAGATATATTTAACGAATCAATTATATTTTCTAAACTTTCAAATCCATTTGACTCTAAGTTCACAAAAGTACCATCTTTTAATCTATGATATTTTTTCTTTAGCTTATATGACTTTAATACACTTTTTAATTCTTTTTCTGAAAAACTTAAATTGGACATATCTATATCAAGAAGTCCATTATTTACCTTTACACCAATAGAAAAACTTTTTGGCGCGATTACTTTTCTTTTCTTTAAATTATCAGTTACATAAACATCAAAATTTTCATTAAATACATCCAAACCATGAGTTAAAAAATCATATATTGAATTTTCATTACTGATATATAGGTTATGCTTTTTTGTATCTATCTCAAATTTGCACTCTCTAAATATATAACTTGCTTTTTTTTCTTTTAGTGCATTTCTATTACATCTTACATTTAATATTTCTTTTTCATTAAATGGATTAAATTCATTTTCTAAATAACAATACTTTATATCACATACAATGTCCTGATTTTGATCTAAATCAAGATATGCCTTTACAGTTAATTCTTCTGATTTATACTTTTCAATAACATTATCTGATACATCTACTTTACAACATTTAGATAATCTTGGAATTACATATTCACAAAAACTTGTACAGTCATTCTCTGTTACTCTTATAGTATTTAAATTTTTCTTGCTAAACTCCTTTAACATAGGATATACATTTTTTCTGAAATCTTCTGTACATCTATATAACTTGTCCTTATTTAGTACATAGATATACTCTTGACCTTCGATTAAATGACAATCATCGTCATAAAGAGATACAAAAAGTCCTAATTTAGACTTTTGTACATCAAATTTTACCTCAGGATTTTCCTCAACTAGCTCAAGTAATACATCATCTTTCCCATACATCTTCATTAGAATCTTTTTAGATTTATATATGTCAAAAAAGTCGTCGAGTGCTCCAAAATCTAATTTCATAACAGATTTATATGCTGAAGCTATTGTAAAATAATAACTTCCCATTTTAGCATATTCTTCGTATTCTCCAAACCTTTTTATAATAAACTTTACTAACTCTCTTGATGAAGGATTAAAATTTTGAATTTCATGCTTAAATTCAAGTTTTGCTCCATACTTATATGTATCTTTTTTTCTCATATTTTCATAAAATTCTTGCAAATTTTTTAATTTATACATTCTATCTTGGCCAATACTAAAAAATACATTAAAATTATTATGTAAGTCATCAAATTCTAGTATTGGAATTAAATTTACATTCTTACTTTCTATTTTAGAAGGCATTTCAAGATTTTCATAATATGAAATTATCTTACTTTTTGTATTAATCTGTGTAATCTTATTTGAATAGCCATTATATAGTTTTGCTTCATCTATAGTTTCTTTTTTGTTTTTATTTCCAAATAAATATTCATCTTCATTTACATACATATTAAATATTGCAGCAACAATATGCTTACAAGGTTTAGAAGATGCATATGCAGGACAATTGCAACTATATGATATATGATTATCTTTTTTTGATACATTTACATCATATATATATGTTCCTTCAACATATGACTTTGAAGTATAATTTTCATCATCTTCCATATCTAATTTTGCAACTTTTACCTTTGATTTTTCAAAATATTTTTTCCCTTTTGTTGAGACTGCATTTCCACTTAATTCAAGAACTTTGTTTATATCTTCTGGTTTTATTAACATTTTTCACTCCTACACATCATATTAAATCATCAAATATTATATCATAGTATTTTCATTCTATCAATTGATTTTAAAGTTATTTTTTTCGGGCTATATTTCTACTTTATTTTTTTACATTTAGTGAACATACTCATCGTCTATTATGCCAAGTATTTCCTCTAAAATATCCTCAAGAGTCAGCATCCCAATTATATTGTTTTTACTATTTTTTACAAGAGCAAGGTGCATTTTATTTTTTTTCATTTTCATATACACTCTGTGTGCCGTATTGTTATCGTCTACTACAAGTGGATGTCTTAATATGCTCTCAACTTTAATCTTTCCAGTCTTTAAATTTTCATAATTATTAAGCGTGTCTTTTACGTATAACGCTCCTAATATAGTTTGATTATTACCATCATATACTAGTAATCTTGAGTATGTTGTATCTTTGAATTTCTTCATAATTTTATAAAAAGAATCTTTAATTTTTACACTAGCTGATTTTTCTATTGGATTCATAATTTCAGATACAGGTATCTTAAACGATGTTGCAACTCTTTCCATGATTTCTTTTTCTGTTTTGTTTATACTGCCTTTGTGATATTCTACATTTGTAAAATGTTTAATTTCGTCTTTCATATATAACAAATCTTCACTTTTATCTTTTCTTTTATGATATGAATCATCCAAAATGGTTGCAATAAACGATAAAGGAAGTAAAAGTTTTGATACAATTTCAAACATATATATTGCAATTATATTTACTTTTTTTGGTTTTCTTGTTAATGCTAAATGCTTAGGTATATATGTTCCCATTATCATTGTTATATACGTTGCAACAATTGTTAATATTAAAATTGTTGCATACTTTATCAAACTAAACGTTGTGTTAGAAAATTGGTGAGAAAAATTATTTATAAGTGGCATTCCGTATTTTTCAACAACTATTCCAGATATTACGAACTCCAAAATTGTAACAGAAAGTTCGGTAGTAATTACAGCTTTATCTTGATTTTTAATAATTTTTTTTGCACTCTTACTTAAATTAAATATCTTATTCTTATCTAACATATTAATATATGTCGATCCATATATTAATATCATAATACAAATTATTGATACACTAATTATAGCTATTTCCATTTTAATTATTATCTCCTTCTCTAAATAATACCACTTAAAAATTTAAGTGGTATTATTTACGTATTATATATAATTTATTTTAAATTACCTGTTATAACCTGCCATGTATCACTTGTTTCTAGTCCTTTTTGCCAAGCAGATATTCCTGCTAAATTGTATTTGTTTACAAGCTCAACTCTTTTTCTCATTGATTCTTTATCTTCAAGCCATAGCTTGTATGTAAGCTCACCTTTCACAACTTCTGCATAATTTTGTCCTGCATCTTCATCCCATACTGTTGCAACATCATTTCTTGATAAGAAATCTTGACAATCTTGCATTGAATATATTTTACTACTTGGTTTTTCTGTTGCATTTTTTACAGTCCAAAGCCTTGTATAGAATGGAACTCCAAGTATTATTTTATCTGAAGGTATTTGTGAATCGTTTATTAAAGAATTAATTTGATTTTCAACTTCTGATACTTTAGAAATAGATCCTGCCTCATTTGACCAAGAGCCTTTTTGGTCATATCCCATAAGGGCCACATAGTCAACTGCTTCTCCTATTCTTTGTCTATCGATATACCTTACGAAATAAAAATCTACTGATACAGTAATACCTTCATTTCTAAGTATTGGTGTAAGTTCACGTATAAACTGAGTATATAAATCTCTATCTTCGTCTTTCATTGACTCAAAGTCAATATTAATTCCGTCTAATTTATCTTTTTTTGCAATGTCTCTTATATTTTTTATAAACTTCTCTCTATTATATTCACTTTTTAAAAGAGCTGATGTATCACTTGCAGAATAATTTGTTGAGTCTATTCCATTAGTTATTATTGGCCAAATTTTATACCCATATTCTTTTGCCTTTGAATAATAGCTACTGCTAAACTTTGATGTAATTTCTCCACTTGTATTTTTTAGCTCGTACCATGTTGGAGATACTACATTTACTCCATCAATCTTTTTATCACCAAGTGTATTCAAATTACTTCCATATTGCCAAAACATTACAATTTTATCTTTATTAGCATTTTCTCCAACTTGTTCTTCATTACTTTCTGGTGAACTTCCATCAGGTAATGTAATGTTATTTTTAGAAATATAACCTACAACACCTTTATCTGTTTTAACCTTATACCAGCTTTTATGTTCTAAACTATCTGCATAAACAGTAACCTTATCACTTGTATTTAACATATCAAGTACATCTGATTTAGTTGATATATCAGAGTAAACATTTACTAAGTTATAATTTACAGGAATATCACTTGTACTTAATTTATCAACTACGATTGTATTTGTTTTATCGTTATATTCAGTTTTAATATTATATTCTTCTTTTAAAAGATTAATATCAATGTATGGTTGTCCATTAACAATTCTTGCCGGAGTATCTATATCAACATATTCAAAATTTTTAGACAATTTTTTTTCATCTATTTTTAATTTTACAACTTTATCATCAGTTGTTACTATAACTTTAGTTGCTACTGTATCATAGTATATATTTTTATCAATTGTTTTTGAAATTGTATCTACGGATATATATAATCCTCCGTCTTTTACAAATGGCTCATAATTTGTTTTTATATTATCTCCATAAATTACAAGACCTGCATTATCTGAGTTTGTATTTCCTTTTATTTTATTTATATTAAAAAACATCACTAATACTACAATTGTAAATATTAGTGGTATTATACATCTTTTTAATTCTTTCATCTAATATCCACCTCAACATCTATATTATACAATATATTTATAATTTTGTGAATATTAATTTTAAAATATACTAACTTTTTTATTATAACAGTTTTTAATTGCTTGAAAATATACCAAAATATATTATTAAACAATTTTTAAAATTATAATCAAAAAATAAGGTATGTATCTAAATCTGACATTTACCTTATTTTATTACTAATATATAATTTTCTTATTTTAATACTAAATATCTAATAACCAATCAATTATATTTTTATGTATTATTCCATCCTCAGAAAAATTTGCTCTATCAAGTGAAAGAACATATTTAGGATAATTGTCATTTATTTCTTTAAATGCTCCAAATTCTCTAATCTTAGTTTTAGTTTGTTCTACTAAATAGGCAACTTGAAAATATAATTTTTCTTTATTATTAGTTGCAATAAAATCAATTTCTCCATCCTTTGTTTTTCCAATATATACATCATATCCTCTTATTAATAACTCGTTGTAAACAACATTTTCAATTGCAAAAGCTTTATTTATTTCAAAATTATTGTTTTTTATTTGAGCTATTCCCAAATCTGTCATATAGTATTTATTTAAAGTTTTTAATACTGCTTTTCCATGAATATCATATCTATATATTTTTTTTATTATCAAAGCCTTACATAGTGCATCTAAATATATATATAATGTTGCTGTTGATATAAATTTTCCTTCGCTCTTCAAAAATTTTATAACATTTTCAGCAGAAAATTCACGACCTGTTATATCTACAATGTACTGTAATAACAAATCAAATAATATTGTATCTTTAAAGCCAAATCTATCAACCACATCCCTTAGAATAATAGAATCAAATACACTATGTAAATAATCTTTTATATTATTTTCATCTGTAAATTGAGTTCTATTAGGAAGTCCTCCCCATTTAACAAAATTCCAAAAAGTTTCATCATTCTTACCATCTTTACCTGTTATCTCTACAAATTCTTTATAACTTAATGGATATATATTAAATAATACATACCTTCCAGATAAAACAGTTGATAACTCATTTGATAATAATTTACTATTTGAACCTGTAATAAATATACTTATATTTTCTATAGATGCTCTTAGTGAATTAATAACTTCTTCAAACTTAGTTACTTTTTGAATTTCATCTAAGAATATATAATACTTTTTTTCGTCCACTATTTTCTCTTTTAAATATTTATTTAATTCTCTATAGTCTTGAAGATTTTCATATTCTATAAATTCAAAATTTACATAGATAATATGTCTATCATTCACTCCTCGTTCTTTTAGTTCATTCATTATTTGTTTTAATATTACAGATTTACCACATCTTCTTATTCCAACTAAAATTTTTATAAGGTCGCTATCATAAAAACCTCTAATCCTTGATAAATACCTCTCTCTTTTTAACAAATTAATCACCTATATTAAGTATATACTTATATTTTTTATTTGTCAAGTTATTTTTTAAATTAGAAATAACTTTCTGATTTAAAAAATTATTTTTACATAAAAAAATAATTTTCTGAAATATAAAAAATATGTCAAAATTAATTTTATACAAAGTATTAAATGAAATATAAATATATCTATTTATTTTCTTACTTTACCGCATTTTCTATTAATATACCTAACAATTTACTATACGAAAGCCCTGTATTTTCAAATAATTTAGGATACATACTAATATTTGTAAATCCTGGCATTGTATTTATTTCGTTTAAATATATATTATTTTCTTTATCTAAGAAGAAATCGATACGAGAAATATCTTTTCCATCAATTATTCTAAAAGCTTTTTTAGCTATATTTTTTATTTCAATTTCAACTTTCTTTGAAATATCTGCTGGAATTATACACTTAGATTCTTTATTATTATACTTAGAATCATAATCATAAAATTTTCCTGCTGAGATAACTTCTCCTATACTTGATGTTATAACATCCTTATCTTCTAACACTCCACACTCTAATTCTCTTCCATCAATTTCCTCTTCTATAAGGATTTTCCTATCATATTTACTTGCAATGTATATTGCTTTTATTAGTTCCTCTTTATTTTGAACTTTACTTATTCCAACTGAAGAGCCCGAGTTTGAAGGCTTTACAAACATAGGAAATTTAAGTAAATGTATTATATTGTCAGATATTTTGTAAATATCCATCTCTGTTTCATTAAACATATCATCAACATATATATATTTATTATTATCATATCTTAAATATACATACTTCGTTTGTTTAATCCCAGTCTGCTTAAATAATTTTTTTTGATAAACTTTATCCATAGCAATAGCTGATGAAAGCACGTTACAACCAACATATGGAATATTAAGCATTTCAAACATTCCCTGTATTTTTCCATCTTCCCCGTATAATCCATGTAAAACAGGAAAAGCAACATCAAAATCTTTCAAATAAGTAGTAATATTTTCTAATTTTATGATACTTTCTGGAATGTTAAATTCATACTCTTTATTAAAATCAACTTTATACCAACATCCATATTTATCAATATATATCCCGCTTACAATATATTTTTCTTTATCTATGTTTTTTATAACTGACTTTGCGGATATAACAGATACATCATGTTCCGTTGATATGCCACCAAATATTACTACCACTTTTTTCATACTCTCACCTTATTTTAATTTTTTTGATATCTCGTTATATATTTCACTAAATTTCATTGAATTAGATGCCTTAAGCAATATCGCCGAATTTCCAATAATTACTTTTTCTAAAAATTTAATTGCATCACTATTATTATCCACACTTTTAACATTTTCTTCAGGCATACCTAAAATACGTGCTCCTTCAGCAATTTTTTTAGAATAATCTCCTACTGTTACAAGTAAATCTATGTTATTTTCATATACACTTTTTCCTACTTTTAAATGAAGTTCGTTTGAAAATTCACCAAGTTCTAGCATATCGCCTAAAACTGCAATTTTGTATTTATCTTTAAAGCTTCCTAAAAATTCAAGGGCTGCCTTCATTGAATCGTAACTTGCGTTATATGCGTCATTTATTATAGTGATATTATCTTTAAAATTATCTACTTCCATTCTATTTTTTGTAAGAGAGAATTCATTTATTCCTGTTATTATATCGTTTATATCAATTCCAACTTCTCTACCTACACAAATTGCACAAAGGGCGTTATATACAAAGTGTTTTCCTGATACAGGCACATTAATATTATATTTATTATTATTAAAACTTACATCAAAACTACTACTATTTGTACCAATATTTATATTTAAAGCCATAACATCAGAATGATTATCTATTCCAAATCCAATACTTTTATATTTTTTAAATAAATCTTTATTATTATTTAACATATCATTATCATTGTTATATACAAGTACTCCATTTTCTTTCATGCCATTTAATATTTCAAGTTTTGCTTTTAAAATATTCTCTCTTGAGCCCAAATTTCCTATATGCGAAGTTCCAACATTTGTTATAACAGATACGGTAGGTTCTGCAATATTAGATAGATAATCAATTTCACCTTTATGATTCATTCCCATTTCTATTACAGCTGCTTCATGTTCCTCTTTAAGCCTTAATATTGTTAACGGAAGTCCTATATCGCTATTAAAATTACCTTCTGTTTTTAGTGTATTATATTTTTTAGAAATAACACTTGCAATAATATCCTTCGTACTTGTTTTTCCAACACTACCTGTAACACCAACTACAGGAATATTAAACATTTCTCTTTTGTATTTTGCAAGTAATCCTAAAGCTTTTATAGTATCTTTTACAATTATTATATTTTTATTCTTGTACTTTTCTATACAATTGTCATCAATCTCTATTCCCTGCAAGATACAAGTACTAGCTCCATTTTCAAATGCTTTTTCATACATAGCATTTCCATCAAAATTTTCACCTTTTATTCCAACAAAAGTATCATTTTCTTTAATTTCTCTTGTATCTATTTTAAAATTATCACATGTTGCATTATTATCCCCACATACAAGCCTTCCACCGCATTTTTCTATAACATCTATAACATATATATCTTTCACGCTATTTCTCCTTTATACATTTTATTTTTTTTACTATAAATTATGATTGTTTCAAATATTAAATATTATATAATACTTCTAGTTACATTTAATAATAGTTGAAGTGATATATTCAAATATAAAGTTAACACAATCATCAATCATTTCATTTAACATCTCTTTTGAATAAAGTATAAGTGGTACTTTTACATTATTATCTGCAGAAGCACTTAAAGAATTAAAATAATTAATTACTTTTATAATATCCTTTTGCTCTACCTCAAATGTTTTTAATTTTGAAAGAGAGTCTAAAATATTTGAAGTGTATGCTATACTCACATTATCAATATTTAATACTTTTTCAAAAGAATTAAAATCTTCTTGTTTAATTCTTATCATTGTGTTTCTATTACACTCTAAAATTTCATTTCTTTTTGTTTTAATACCACAAACTTCCCCTGAATTATCAAGTAAAACCTTGTTTGTATATGTATATTTATTAAAATAATAATCTGTCATTAAATGTACTAAATATCCTAGTATAAGAGGATCTTGAATATCATCCAAATGAACATTTTTAAATGTCTCATAATCTGGAAGACAAAATTTTCCTCCATTTATTATAGTATACTCCCTATAATGACTTACCTGATATTCAATAATCTTTGACACATTTTTTACAACATGCCCTCCATACATATCAGGGAGTATATTTCCAAGTAAAAATTTATCCTTATCTTCATAATAATTTAACTTACTATTTAACTTATTTGCAACTTGTGCATGTATTTTCCAAGATGGCATTTTATTACTCCTTTCATTCCTATATTTAAATTATATTTATTGCTCCTTATATTTCTAAAACTTCAAGTGGTGTGTAATTTGCCATAAGTCTTTTAAAACCATATTTATCAAACATAATTTCTAGCTTAAAATCATCTCCTTCAGCTTCAATATTTTGTATAATTCCTTCTCCAAATTTTTTATGCTTTATCCTCATTCCTACCGTATAATTTACGTTTTTCTTTTCAGTGACAACTCTATTTGTATTACCAGTTATATTTTTTAAGAAGTTGTCAACACTCATACCAAAGCTTGCCTTTTTAGATACCTTAGAATCTATTTTTCCATATCCACTACCAATATTTGAAAGAACACCTTGAACTTTAGTATATTCGTTATCAATATTTTTTTCTTTTTTCTTATTATTTTTGTGAATGTTATCCCTAGAATCCTCGTCAAGAAGTTCTTCTGATATTTCATCTATAAATCTTGAAGGATAAGAGTATGTTGTCATACCATAAAGTGTTCTTTTATTTGTATTTGTAAGGAACAATTTTTCTTTTGCCCTTGTTATTCCAACATAACAAAGCCTTCTTTCTTCTTCAGTAGACTCATCTTCTTCTATAGATTTTTTAGATGGAAAAAGTCCCTCTTCCATACCAACTAAAAACACAACGTTAAATTCAAGGCCCTTAGCACTATGCATAGTCATAAGAGTAACAGCTTCTGCACCTTCTTCTAAACTATCTACATCAGATACCAAAGCAATGCTATCTAAGAAATCAGCAAGTGTATTATCTGCATTTTCTTTTTCAAATTCCATAGCAACGCCAATAAATTCCATAAGATTATCAAATCTCATTTCACTTTCCTTGTCTTCAGTTTCATTTAGCATAGCTTCATATCCAGAGTTCTTTAGTACTAATTTTATATATTCTGATACTGGCATAGTATCTTTTTTAGAAATAAGGTCTTCCATCATATCCCTAAACATTATTATATTTCCAGCACTTCTAATTCCAACTAAATTATCACTATCTTTGATTACGTTATATATAGAAGTATTGTTAGCAGCTGCAATTTCATCTAATCTATCTAAAGCTGTATTTCCAATTCCTCTTTTTGGTTCATTTATTATTCTTCTTAGGGATATATTATCATTTGGATTCTGAATGAATTTAAGATAACTTGTAATATCCTTTATTTCTTTTCTTGCATAGAATTTTATACCACCAATTAATCTATATGGTGTACCTGATCTCATAAATACTTCTTCAAGTACACGAGCTTGTGCATTAGTTCTAAACAAGACAGCAAAATCAGAATATGTCTTATTTTCTTTTTTACATATTTCATCTATTTTATCAACAATATATTCTACTTCTTCATATTCATTTGACAAAGTATTATATACTATTTTATCCCCTTGTTTATTCTCTGTCCAAAGTTTTTTATCAATCTTTGATTTATTATTTTTTATTACCTGATTTGCTGCCTCAAGTATAGTTTTTGTACTTCTATAATTTTCTTCTAATTTTACAATTTTAGCATTTGGAAATTCTTTCTCAAAATTTAGTATATTTGAAATATCTGCCCCCCTAAAGCCATATATACTTTGTGATTCATCACCAACTACACATATATTTCCATGTGCTGCTGAAAGTAAAGATATTAACAAAAATTGTATTTTATTTGTATCCTGATACTCATCAACTAATATGTATTTAAATTTGTTTTGATAATATTCTAACCTATCTGGATTATTCATAAACACTTTTACAGTTAGCATTATTATATCATCAAAATCAATCGCATTATTTTTCTTTAACAGTTCCTGATATGAAATATATACTTGTGCTACCTTTTCTTTTCTAAAATCTCCAGATGCTTCTGTTAAATACTCTTCTGGCCCTTTCATATTATCTTTTGCTCTTGATATTTCATATTTTATGTATGACACTGGATATTCTTTATCGGATATATTTAATTTCTTTAACACTTCTTTTATAACCTTTTCTTTATCTAATTCATCAAATATATTAAAATCTCTAGAATACCCTAAAAGCTCTATTTCTCTTTTTAGAATTCTTACACAAACTGAATGAAATGTCCCAAGCCAAATATCATTTGCATTTTCTTCTACAAGTGATAATACTCTTTCTTTCATCTCTTTTGCTGCTTTATTTGTAAATGTAATAGCTAAAATTTCCCATGGCTTTACAATATTTTGTTCTAATAGATATGCTATTTTATATGTAAGTACACGAGTTTTTCCACTTCCTGCACCTGCAAGTATTAAAAGTGGTCCGTCAGTGTAGCTTGCTGCTTCTCTTTGTTTATCATTTAATTTCTCTAATAAATTGCTCATATAATACCTCTTTTCAAACTTTTGTTTATACCACAATATTATATCAATTTTTAGTATAAAGTGCAATGAAAATTTAATAAATAAAACAATAAAATATTTATCTAATGTTACTATTCAGACTAGAATCTAAAATTTTAGTAACAATATGTAACTAATAGAAACAAAACATTTGGAATTGATAAATATCGTGCTTAAAACAAAGAAAAAAAGGTTAAATGTGAATAACATAATTCATATTTAATCTTTTTTTGTATATTAACTATTTTTTTAACGAAAATTAATGAGTATCTTTTCAACTATATAGTATAAAAAAATTTACACACTAGTCTTGACAAGGTCTCTTGATTATTTATCTAAAATTCATAGTATACACAAACTCCATTTTTGTATATACAAAATTTCTAATACACCAGACAGTGGTCTGTGCTACTTGATATAAAGCCTAGGGCGAAATCCTATACCGTCATTTGCGACAGAGGTACTAAAGCTGCTACGACATGAAACAGGACATTGACTACCGTCAGGAGCGTAGCCACCGCCACGACTAATGAAATCAGAACTGTAAGCCTCACTCGTCCATTCAAATACATTTCCTGCTAAATCATATATATTTTTTACCATCCATTTACCACTATATCCTGCTCCTTGTTTTGTTCCATATCCTGATACATTTGCAGGCGATAATGAATTATAATAATTTCCATAATATCTGCTGTCTTTTAAACTTGCTAATTCATTTATACTTTTTAAACTACCTTCTATCCAGTGACATGTTGTATCCCATGCTTTTCCTGTAAGTAATCCTGTTTGCACATATTCATTACTTATCATACTTTCTGCACTTGCTTTTGAATTTGTATAAGTTATATCTGTCCAAACTGTTGCACCTTTTTGGCTTACTGGCATTCCTATTTTATTACTTGTTGATGTATCTCCCTCTGGTATTCCTGCTTCATATCTTCCTATATAAAAGCCTCCATATTTTTTTACATCTGCTGTTTCATCCGTTATACCATTTGGTAAAGTATCATCACCTGTTGGTCTATTACCAGGAAAGCTTGTATCTTTTCTATATGTACTCTCAGTTGCAGGTACCCATACAAATTCATTATCTTTATCATCTTTTATAACAAGTCCTGTATCTTTTGTTCCTTCTTTATACGTAAATCCTTTTGGAATTGGTACTCCATCTTCTACACTAGCTATTGTATTTTTCCATTCCTTTTTTACATTTGATGTATTTCCTATTACCTCATTAAACCATTTTTTTTCGTCTGAATTTACTTTACTATTATTTAATATTAAATTACCTTCAACTACTGATACTTTATCTTTATATTTCTTTGTACTTGGTAATTCTGTTACCATACTATCTCCTGATAAATTAACACTTGATTTATCAAAACTTGTTGGATTATCTGTATATTTTTTTGATAGATACATAGATAATTCATCCTGTATATTTGACATATCTTCCTTAAATGTAGCTTCTTTTGCACTTGATACTGGGTTATTTTTACTTATTGTTAAAATAACTGCTGCTGCAAGTATTATTATCACTATTATAGTTACAATTAACACTATTAGCGATATACCTTTTTTTTGAGTTAGTTTTGTAAAATTATTTTTTTGCTTTTCTTTTTCTACTTTTTTCATATATCTTTTTCCTCTCTTTCTTTGGTTTTTATACATAGAACTAATACGTATTTTTATTATATTGTATATTTAAACTTTTTTCAATGATTATTTATAATTTTTTGTATGTTATATTGCTTATAGAAATTGATTTTGTATTTTTGGTTAAGTATACGCTGAATAGTAACCATTTCTTTAATAACATATATACAAAATTAAGCCAAAAATGTTGTAATGACTGATAAAATATGATATACTTTCACATGTTATATGTTAATAATAAAAGTATTGCATATATAATAAATTAGGAGGAGATTAATTTTATGCTATGTTCAGTATGTAAAAAAAATATGGCAGTAGTTTTTATAAATAGTTTAGATAAAGAAGGTAAATCTACAGGTAAAGTTAAAGGATTATGTCTTGAATGTGCAAAAAAGCAAGGAATTGACCCTTTATCTAATATTGTAAAAGAAATTTCAAACATGTCAGAAGAAGAAATGGAAGAAATGTCAAATCAATTTAGTGACATGTTTAATAATATGGGTGGAATGGATGGTTTTCCAATTAATGAAGCTTTAAATGATCAAAGTGAAGATGATGATGGAGATAATGAAAAAAAAGGAAACTTTTTTAACCTTTCTAATATGTTTAATATTTCACCTTTTAGTAATAAAAAAGAGGATAACTCAAATAATTTAAATAGTGAAAAAAATAATAATAAAGACAAAGAAAAGAAAAGAAAGAAAAATAAAAAGACTAAATATTTAGATACATTTGGTGAAAATTTAACAGATAAAGCAAGAAATGGTAAATTAGACAAGGTTATAGGCAGAGAAAAAGAACTTCAAAGAATGATACAAATTCTAAATAGAAGAAGTAAAAATAACCCTGCTTTAATTGGTGAACCTGGTGTTGGTAAAACTGCTATTGTAAATGCACTTGCTATTGCAATTGCAAAAGGTGAAGTTCCAGGTAAACTAATAAATAAAGAAGTATACCTTGTAGATATGACTTCTCTTGTAGCTGGCACACAATTTAGAGGTCAATTTGAATCAAGAATTAAGGGTATGATTGATGAATGTAAATCACTTGGTAACATCATACTTGCTATTGATGAGGTACACAATATTGTTGGTGGACTTGAACATGACAACTCAATGAATGCGGCAAATATGTTAAAACCTGCTCTTGCTAATGGTACTGTTCAACTTATTGGTGCAACAACTTTAAAAGAATATAGACAATACATTGAAAAAGATAGTGCTTTAGAAAGACGTTTTCAACCAATTCTTGTTGATGAACCAACTCCTGAAGAATGTTTTAATATTTTAAAAGGTACTAAAGAATATTATGAAAGTTTTCATAAAGTAGTAATTCCAGATGATGTGCTAAAGAGTGTTGTTGAACTATCAGATAAGTACATACATGATAGATTTCTACCAGATAAAGCTATTGACTTACTTGATGAGGCTTGTGCAAGAGTAAATCTTGATGATATAACTTTAGCAAAAATAGAAAAAATTGAAAATGAAATTTCTAATATTGAAGAAGAGGAACAAGAACTAGAAGATATTTTAGATAGTACAAAGGAAAATGATAAAAATGACGAAATGGATATGTCCTCTTTTGAAAAAGCAGCTAAATTAAAAGCAAATAAATGCAAACTTCAAAGTGAACTCGAAAAATTACAAAAAAAACTAAAGCCAAGAATTGTAAGTTTTGATAATCTAGCTGATGTAATTGAGCTTTGGACAAAAATACCTGTTTCAAGAATTAAGACTGCAGAAACAGAAAAACTTTTAAATTTAAAATCAAATTTGAGTAAAAAAATAATTGGCCAAGACGCTGCAATTGAAGCATTATCAAATGCTATTTTAAGAAAAAGGGCAAATATTCGTACAACTGAACGTCCCCCATCTTTTATATTTGTTGGACCTACAGGTGTTGGTAAAACTGCCTTGGTTAAAGCTTTGGCTTATGAATTATTTGATAATGAAGAAGCTGTTATAAAGCTTGACATGTCTGAATATATGGAAGAACACAGTGTTTCAAAACTTATCGGTTCTCCACCTGGATATGTTGGTTATGATGAAGCAGGTAGACTTACAGAAAAAGTAAGAAGAAATCCATATAGTATTGTTTTATTTGATGAAGTTGAAAAAGCTCATCATAGTGTATATAATCTTCTACTTCAAATACTTGATGACGGAAAACTTACAGATTCACAAGGTAGAAGTGTTTCCTTTAAACATACTATTATTATTTTAACATCAAATCTTGGTACTAATTTTAAAAACGAAGGGTTTGGATTTGCAAATTTAAATATTGCAGATGATATGTTAAAAAATAATGCAAATTCTGCATTAAAAGAATTTTTCTCACCTGAATTTTTAAATAGAATTGATGATACAATTGTATTTAACAAATTATCTTTTGATAATATACTAATAATTTCTAATATTCTATTAAAAGAATTACAAGAAGAAACTAAAAAAAGAAAAATTTTATTTGATTACACAGAAAATGTAACTAAATTTATTGCTAAACAAGGATATAACGATAAATTTGGAGCAAGACCTTTAAAAAGAGCAATTCAAAAATATATTGAAGATGAAATTGCAATTAAGCTTATAAAAGGTGAAATTAAGGAAAATAAAAAATATACTATAGATATTAAGGATAATAAAGTTGTTATATCATAGTAATAAGAGAAATGACACCAAATTAATTGGTGTCATTTTGATTATTTGGGTTCAACCATGTAAATCATTTCTGAATTTGTCTGTATCTCAAAAATTCTGTACTTGCAACCCTTTTGAACTTCAAGTTCTTTTTTTTCTTTTATTTTGCCCTCAAAGCCCTTTATCTCTTTGAACTTATCATCTGTGTATTTGTAAAATTTCTTGCCAAAATGATAAATCGGCTCATTAAGCTCAATAATTGATGCGCTGTCTGTAGAAAAACTATTTCCATAAGGATAAAGTCTTCTTACTTTCTTATAGTAAATTTCAATTACTGCACCTATAAAAGAAATAGATTTTACAATCCGTTTCGTGCTGGTATCAGCAAGTACAAGTTCATTTGGTACTGTGATAAAATCATCTGACGGACGAACTAACTGAAAAAATAACATAATTTTAACTCCCCTTCTTAATTTATAATTATGGTTTCTATTAACTAACGATAATATTATACCATTTTTTTGAACACCTGTCAATATTAACTTTCAATATCCTCAATAATTAAATTTAGTTCCTCTTTACTATTAGCCTTTATTCCTTGATTTAATTCCTCTAACATTTCTGGATTTAATGTTTCCGAATCAACTTTTATTTTTTTATATACCATTGTTGCACTTTCATCTACTATATTAGATATTACAATTTCATCATCTTCTAATTTTACTAAAAAATGATTTGGGCAATTTTGTTCTATCTTTCTAGAATATACAATCTTCTCATTACTTTCTTCTTCTATTTCATATATATTTCCACTATCCTTTTGTTTATTATTTTCTTCATCTTTTACCTTCTCTATTGTTGTTCCATATATAGTATTTTTATTTTCTATAACATGACCACACTTTATATACTCATCTTTATATATAACTTCAATATCATATGTCTTAGTGCTTACTGGTGTTGTATCGTCAGTTTTTATTTCCTCTTCCTCTGCTGTAGTTTCTGTATAATCAGTTAGATTTTCATCATTTTTCGTATACTTAAAACCTACATATATTCCAAAACTTAAACAAAATACAAATACAATAAACACTAAAAATCTATACAAAATATTTTTTTTCATATCATCACCTTTTTATTATAATCTGTAAAAAATAGAAATTTATACCAATTTTAAATTTTAATTTTATATGCCCCATTTTTTTCAGTTATTTTTATTTGTATATTATGATTTTTGAATGTTTTTAGTGTATCTTCTGACGGATGATTGTATATTTTTTTCTTAGATGATATTAATCCTACTTTTATATTTAGATTTTCAATAAATTTATCACTACTTGAAGTTTTTGAGCCATGATGTCCAACCTGATATACATCAATTTTACTTGGTAATAATTTAATATCTTTTAAAATGTTTTCCTCTGTTTTTTTAGTAGCATCTCCCATAAACATTAGATTTTTGTTTCCAGCTATAACAGTTGCAACAATGCTATTTGCATTTGCTACATCTTCATCTTTAATTTTTATATTTATATCTGGACTTAATATTTTAATTTTTATTTTTCCTAAAATTATTTTATCATTTCTTGTAACTTCAACTTTTGCAACATTATTTTTATTCAATAATTTTATAAATTCATAATACTCTTTTTGTTCTTCCTTTGGAACCGAATATATTACCTTTGAAACATCAATGCTGCTTAATAACTCTTCACTTAAACCATTTATATGATCTGTATGAAAATGTGTAAGAAGTACTGCATCTATTTTTGTAATATTTTTCTTTTTTAAATAATTTAAAAGAATACTTGAAGCTAAATTTTCCTTGGTAGATCCCATGTCAACTACAATATTTGTACCTTTATACCTAATAAATGCCATATTTCCCTGTTCGACATTAAAATATATAGCATAATTTGAATAATAATTAGTATATACATAAAATATTTGAATATATAAAATTACTAAAATATAACCAAAACTTAAAATGTTAGATATAATTTTTCTAAATTTTATCTTAAAAACTAGACTTAAATATTTGCTATAATTAATGCTTAAAACTAGAAAATAGTATAAAATTATGGTTATGATATCTGGGGATGCAAGTTTTATATTAAATTCTGAAAAGCAAGCAAAGAAACTAGAAATATAAATAATGACTCTAAGAATAATGAATGTTGTATTTGCCAAAATTTCAAATACATATGGAATAAATGACAAAAAAATAGTTAAAAAGCCCATTATTCCAAATATATTGTCTATATATGAAATTATTATATTTGAAATAAAACTTGAAATATAAAATGAATTGAAAAAATATATTTGAATTGGAAAAAGTAAAAACTGCACTGCTAAAGTAATAGAAAATGGATATGTAAAAAAGCAAAAAATGTTATATACTAATTTTTTTAATTTATGTGGTTTGGTATATTGTATTCTTAGTAATTTTTTTACTCTATTATCAATAAAACTTAAGATTTGAGTTTGAAACATAACTATTGAAATTACTGATATGTATGACATTAAAAGTCCAATGTTAAATATACAAAAAGGGTTATATATTAGTATAAAATAAAAAGAAAGAAAAATTTTAAAATATGTATTAATGTTCTTTTCATGTTTTTTTGAAATATTAGTTATTATCAAAAAAAGACTTGCTCTTACAATTGAAAGTTCAAATGAACAAAATACACAAAACACAAAGGTTACAATGATACAAAAAATCACTGAAGTTTGTTTATTTAGTTTTTTTACAATATATGATACAACAAACATGAGTATCGCTATATTAGAACCAGATACTGCCAAAAGGTGACTAAGTCCACTTTTTTCAAAATTTTCTTTAATATCCTCATCTAAGAATTTATCATCTGAGTATAACATACTTTTAAATAAGTTATATTCTCTTTTAAGCATTACCCTTTCTAAATTATTTGATATTCTATCTTTAAAGTTTAATATTATTTTTACAAATATATTTGCCGTTTTAACATCGCACAATTTTACATCATAGGTAGTTATTGTTCCTATAATATTTTTTGAGTTTAAATATTTTTTATAATCAAATTCATAAGGATTTCCTAGTTTTTCTGGAATACTTATTTTTCCTCTTAAGCTTAATTTATCTCCATATTTATACTCCGCATACTTGCTTAAATTTTGATTTATATTTGATTTTGAATATTTATTTTTGTAAATATTTAGTAAAAACTTATCACCGATTATATCCTACTAAATATGATATCTTATCTTCACTTACACTATTTATTTCTTTTACAACCACTTCAATTCTACTAGTATTTTCTGTAATTTTGTATTTATAATTAAATTTATATACTTTAAAAATTACACTAAATAAAATAAGTAATATGCTAAAAATTACTGTTATTATTTTATGATTTTTTATATATTTTATTATCTTTGCCATATGTATAATTATATCATTTTTTTAGCGATAAAAAAATAACTAGACAGTCTAATTTACTGTCTAGTTTTGTAAATAGGATTATTTTATATCTTTTATGGCTTTAATGCTGTAATAGGTAAAACGTAAATTCCATCTTTTCTTTTTACAACAGCATTATATAACCCACAAATAATACACATAAATTTAGGTTTTACTTCAGCTAAGTTATAAAATTTCTTCAAATTATCTGCTGCTTCCTCTTCCATATTTGAGCCTAGTTTTATTTCTATAGCACCGTATTCACCATCAGATAATTCAATTATTGAATCTACTTCCAATCCAGAAACATTATCTCTATAATGATATAATTTTGCTCCTATATTTTGAGCATATATCCTCAAATCCCTCTCACATAACGCTTCAAAATATAACCCAAACGTATTTAAATCGTTCATTAGTTTTTCAGGTGTTATATTAAGTGCTGCACATCCTAAAGATGGATCAGTAAAATGCCTTTTAGGATTTTTTCCAACATTTGATCTTGAACGAATTTTATACATAAATGAGTCTTGATTTTCAATCAAGTGTAATCTATTTAAGACATTTAAATAATCAGATACAGTGTTTCTACTAATCATTAATTCATTTTCATCCGAAGACTCACATATATCTTTAACAAGAACACTGTTACTTGAAATAGAACTTTCATTTCTTGCAAGAGATCTAAGTAACATTTCCATTTTATTTTTATCTCTTTTTATATTATCAATTTCAATAATATCCTTATCTAATACTGCATCAATATAACTTCTTGTTACTTTCATAGCAGATTTTGCATCCAGATCGATAACCTCAGGCCATCCTCCTCTAACAATCAGATCAGCTAATTTATTAAATTCTGTTTTTTCAACTAATTTATTCGTAAATTTCCCCTTAAATAACTCTGAAAGTGAAACATCACCACTAGATTCCCCAGATTCATATAATGACATAGTATACATTTTTATTTTGCATATTCTTCCAGCACCTGAATGGTGTATTTTATCTGTTACAGGAGTAGCTGAACCTGTCAAAATATATTTTCCTTTATTTTTATCTTGATCACACTTAAATCTAACTGCATCCCAAATTGAAGGGACTTCCTGCCACTCATCAATTGTTTCAGGAAATTCCTTATTTAATACTAAGTTTACGTCCATTTCAGCTAAGTGTTTTTCTCTAAAATTATCCTCTGTATTATTTAAAAAGGCTACGCTATTTGAATGATTAAGCGCTGTCCACGTTTTTCCACACCATTTAGGTCCTTCAATACTTAATGCACCAAAAATTTTCAAATTTTCTTCTATTTCTTTATCAACTAATCTCTTTTTGTAGCCTGCTTTTGTTAATGGCATTTTATCACCTCTATATATAGATTAACATATTTTTTAGATTTTTTCAACACATTGTGCACTTTTTTATCATTTTGTTGTGCAATTTTTAACTATTTCATTGTGCAACTTTTAATTGCTTTGCTGTGCAACTTTTAAATTAATCCAACAATAGTAGCAAATGTTGCGTAATCATCATCATTTCTCATTGTAGCTTTCCTAAAGGAATAAAAATCTTCTTCATTGCAACATGTACATATATTTGCCACTTTTATATTTTCCTCTTTTATTCCAAGCTTTTCTAAATCATTTTTAATTACATATATAAGATCAAAATGGTATTTTCCATCTTTATCTTTTGTTATATATTCATCTCCATTATGAAATACCTCTACAAATTTATCTTTGAATTCATCTTCTAAGCTTGTAAAGCAACATTTTCTAATTGAAGGTCCAATACATACAATCATATCTTCAAATTTAGAATTAAATTTATCATGCATAATCACTGCAGCCTTTTTGGATATTCTTTTTAATGTTCCCTTCCATCCACTATGAACATTTGCAAATATATTATTTACAGGGTCATATATAATTATTGGATTACAGTCAGCAGTAGTTACTAGAGTATTTATATTACTTTTATTTGTTATATAGCCATCATAACACTCCTCTGATAAATTATTAAAATTATACTCTTTTTTATTATCATTATCTAAAATTAAAATATTATCAGTGTGATTTTGCTTTGCTTTATACACATCATCTCTTTTTATTTTCATATTTTCGCACATTATATCTAAATTTTTATATACGTTTTTTATATTATCTTTACCAACAGTTCTAATATTTAAACTACTATATACTCCATTACTTACTCCACCATGTCTTAATGTTATCATATGAGTTATTTTATCACTATATTTTTCTAATATTCTAAATTTTAGGCATTCAAAATCTCCATTTTTTATATGAATCAAATCTTTATTATTATAATCACTCATATTTTATCTCTATTTCCTTTCCTAATTTAAATGAATATATATATGTTTTTTTAACACTAATTCCTGTTAATTTTTCAAGAGCTCTCTTATATATATCAAGTTGTATATTATATTTTTGTATAAACATTTCCTCCTCTTCTAAATTGTCTGTTTTAAAATCAACAAGTGTAATATTTCCATTTTGATTTATATAATATAAATCTATAATACCTTGTATTTGACTATTTGAAATTTTACTATCTACAAGTATAAACTCCTTTTCTTTATTTATTTTTTTACATTCTTTTAATTCTTTACCAATTTTAGAATTTAAAAATTTATATATTTTTCTAATCATATCAGAAGTTATACTTTCTTTTTTTACTACATTATCAGAAATTAAATTTTCAATATATTTTTGTAAATCCTCTTTAGTACTAATTTTATTATAATCAATATACATAAGCATTTTATGCATTGTTGTACCATAATTTGCTCCACTTTGTATTTTATTTTCATTTATACATTCTGGAATTTCAAATGAGTATTCCTCAACATCTATATTATTTTCTTTTCTTTTTAACTCACTTACACTAACTCTTGATTGTAAATTAACATCATCTAAATATTTATATTTAAAATCAAGATTATTTTCTATAATAGATGATAGTTCCTTTATTTTTACATTATCAACATCTTTTCCATTTAAAAAGTTTTCTATATTCATTTTTAAGCTTAAATTTTTAGTATCTCTTTCATTTTTATCTTTTAATTTTATACTTTCTATTACTTTGCTTTTATTTAGTATATTTACATCAAAATACTCATTTTTTTCACTATCATTAAGAGTTGAAATAGCAAGTAAAATATTTGAAAAATAATCACTATTTTTTTCTACAATTTTGTAATTTACCTTACCATTTTCTATACTTATTTTTTGATTTTGAATAAACTTTTCGTAATCATTTAATGTACCAAATATTATAAGTTTTTCTTTAGCACGAGTAAGTGCAACGTAAAGCATTCTTAATTCTTCAGATTTGCTATCCTTTACTATTTTATTTTTTATAGCTTGTTTTATAACAGATGGATATGTTATATTTAAATCCTCTTTTACAACATTTACTCCTATTCCAAGACTACTTTCCATAACTATAGTATCTGACGTATCCCTTATATTATATTTTCTTGTTGTATCACATAACATAACAACAGGAAACTCAAGGCCCTTTGATTTGTGTATTGTCATTATTCTTACTACATCTTCATTTTCAGAAATTATTTTTGCTGTAGCACTACCACTATCTACTTTATCTTTTAAGCTTTCTACATATTTTAAATATGTAGATAAACTACCATCAAAATTATTTTCATAATTTATAGCTATGTCTACTAAATAGTTAAGATTGGCTTTTTTCATTTTAGCTGTATCTTTTTCAAGTAAGTATTCATTATATATATTTGTTTCTTTATACAATTTTAAAATGATTTTTGATACGGAATATATCTTTTTTATATTTATGTATTCTTCTAAGAATGTTATAAAATATTCAATTTTTTGTAATAGTATTTTATTGTCAACTTCTATGTTTGTATTTTTTAACTTATCTTTTAATATATCTCTTGAGATATAAAGAGAATTATACATACATGTATTATTAGCAAGTGATTTAATTACAAGCATTTCATCTAAAGTAAAATTACCAATTATACTATACATTACACTTACCATATACACATCTTGGATAGGATTATCAATTACCTTAAGTAATGATAAAACAAGTTTTATCTCATCGCTTTCAAATATACTAGAGCTAACATCACAAAATACAGGTATTCCATTTTCTTTTAATACATTTTCTAGTATCATTCCCTTATCTTTAATGCTTCTTAAAAGAATAACTATATCTTTATATCTTGCTTTATGAAACTTCTTTTCTTTTACATCATAAACATTAAACTTTCCTACAATATTTTTTATTTCTTCTAAAACCATTCTAGCTTCTATTTCAAAATTTTTAAGTTCAGATAAATACGCATCACCATCATTATTTTCTTTATTACTTTCTTCCTCATCTTTTAAATCTATTACATTAATTTTTGCTCTATAGTCTAAAGATTTGTCTTCCTCATATAAAGTTGCTCCAAACTCTAATTTTTCACTTTCAGAATAATTACAATTTCCTACCTTATCACTCATTATCTTTTCAAATATTTTATTTATGCTATCTATTACTTGTTTTCTACTTCTAAAGTTCTTATTTAGTAAAATTTTTACACTGCCTTTACTCTCAGCATTATTTACTTCATAATTTTTGTATTTTTCATTGAAAATCTCTGGCATTGCTTGTCTAAATTTATATATACTTTGTTTTACATCACCTACCATAAATCTATTATTATTATTTGAAATAGCCTGTAAAATAGTTTCTTGAACCATACTTGTGTCTTGGTATTCGTCAGTATATATCTCTTCAAATTCACTTCTTTTTTGTTTTGCTATTTCTGTAAGTTCATAATTACCATTTTCATCTTTTTTTACAAGTAATTTTAGAGCTAAATGCTCAATGTCATTAAAGTCTATTAAAGCAGCATCTTGTTTTAATTTACTATATTTTTTATCAAATTCAAATATTATATCATACATGTAACTAACATATTCATAAGCTATTTTATTATCATTTAAAATATTACTACTAGTTTCATATACTTGCTTTTTCAAATCTTCTATTTCTTTTTTTAATATTTTATTTCTAAAATATAATACATCCTCTTTTAAATCAATATCTTCTCCTTTATACGCACTCATTCTAGAAAAGGAAAAATTATTAAGCATAGTGTATAACTTGTCCCAAGAGTCTGCATTATCTAATATAGATTTTATATATGTAACTTCTGAATCTAATATTTCATATATCTTTACAAAATCCTCTTTAGCTTCAATTAATTTTAATTTATTATTTCCTTCTAAAAGAAGTAAATTTAAAGATGAGATAACATCATCATAAATTTCTTTTCCAAAGTCAGTTTTTACTAAGTCTATATTATCTAAATTTTGATTGTATTTTTCAATATTACTTTTTAACGTATCAAAAGGATAGGAAAAGCTATTAATGTATGAATATATTTTTAAAATATATTCTGTTAGTTTATCATCCTTTGACGAAAATAATTCAAGAAATTTATATAATTTTTCTTTCTCAAAATTATCTTTATTTGCTTTAATGTATAACTTTTCTAATACATTATTTATAGCCTTAATTTTTAAAACATTAGAATATGATTCATCCACTATTTTTATATTTGGATCAATCTCTAATACATCAAAATTTGCACGTATTAATTTTAAACAAAATGAATGTATTGTTTCTATATTTGCTATATTTATATTTTGTATTTGTCTTTTTAAAAAGGCATTAGACTTATCTTTGTCTAATGCCTCATATATTCTTTTTAAAAGTCTTTCTTTTAACTCACTTGCAGAAGCATTCGTAAATGTTACAATTAGTAGTTTATTAATATCCACATTATCATCTATGACACGATTAATAACTCTTTCAACTAGTACTGCTGTTTTTCCACTCCCAGCAGATGCTGATACTAATATATTACTATTTCTTTTATCAATTGCTTCTTTTTGTTTTTCTGTCCACATAAACTTCTCCTATTATATTTTAATTATTAATGTATAATGCTACCCTAAAACTATATGAAAAGCCAAGATTATTACTTATTTTGTTACGTGAAGAAACTGATGCATCATTCTTTAATGTGTATGCTGAGTTCCCTCTTGTGACTACTCCATTATTATCAACATACTGTTCCATTGTAATTTCTTCGTAATTACCAGACAGATCAAAAATATTTTTTTTACAATACTTACTATTTATTCCTGTTTTATTTAAAGTCTTAGTATCCACATTACCATATTCATATGAATTTTGAATATATTCTGGATAATTTTTTTCTATAAATTTAAGTGCAAGATCCCACTGTATTCCATATATTAAAGTAGAAATTACCCCTGTATTATTTGATAAATCTGAAGGTAAACCATATTCAGAAATTTTACTTGTATTTACGTACATAGCTCTTGAAAGTTTTTTTGCATTATTTATATCTGGCATATGCCATACTGTGTTATACCCCTTAGACACAGGTAAAACACTTCCATCTACTTTTGTTTTATCTGCTCCATTAGGTAGACCTGCCTCATATCTTGCAATATAGAAACCTCCATTTTTTCTAACACTTTCTTTCATTAAATTAAATTCATCACCTTGTATATCCTTATACTTTGAAAACTCATCTTCACTCAAATTCCAAGGATATGTGACAAATTTAGAATTAAATTCAGTATCATTACTACTTTCAACAGGTATCCAAACAAATTCATTTCCATTATCATCTTTTATAACAAGTCCATTGTTCCATCCATCTGCACTCCCCCATATTGCATCTCCAACATTAATTGGGGCAAAACCTTTTGGAACAATAGGGTTATAGTATGTACCTCTACTTTTTAGATTAAATGTCTTATTTTCATTAGCTATTTTACCTATTTCTAAAGTATTATTACTTGATAATTTAAAAATTCTAGTAAATTTATTTTTAGATATAGAATTATCTACTGCTGTTACTTTTACATATTTTATATTTTCAGGATTTTCATGTCTTTGCTCTACTATTTTTATTTTTTCATTAGAAGAACTATTTACAGATGTTGTAGCCACATTAGAATAGTTAATACCATCAGAACTTGTACTTACTTCAAAAGTTGATACTCCTTTTTTATTTACAAAAACTAAGTTATATAACAGTAAACTTTTTGTGTTTTCTCTTACATCCATTCCAATGTACATATTATTATCTTCATTATACAAACCAATTTTTAAAAGTGTACCATTTTCATTTTTAGATAACACATTTCCAGCTTTATCTATAACAATTAACTGTATTCCTTGAATATCTTTATCTATTTTTAAAGTAATATTTCCATTTTTATCAGCAACAGCTCTTCTTCCCTTACTCTTTAAATAGTCAATATCATATTCGTTTATATTTGGATAATAATTTTGTAAATTACCATTTCCATCATATTTTGATAAATATTCGTATCTTACTTCTTTTATACCACTATCTGCATCTGAAACATTTATAGGGACCATGTTATAATCATCTTTATACAAAAAATTTGATGAATCAATTATATAGCTTGGTAAGGTAGTTTCATAATTTGACATATCAACATCTATTTTACCTAACAAATTTCCATCCTTTTGTTTTAAAAATGTTATTTTTTTGCTTTTTTGCCCAGAAGATTTGAAGGCATTGCTCTCCTCTTGTGTAAAACCATTTAACTGACTCAAATCGTCAAAACTAAATTCATTGTTTCCTTCATTTGTAACTAATTTCTTTTTTGAAACATTTGTTGCTTCTAAATATATCTGTTCACCTGATTTTAAATTTGCTTGCACATAAATACCAATATTATTAGCCCAACCTTTTGTTATTTTTTTTACAGTAATTCCATCAATACTTTGAACAGAAGTACTACTATCACTTTGATAGCTCATATTATCATTTAACTTTACTTTATTTGTTAGCTTTGAAGAAAGTGAAAAATATTTTTCATTTTTAACCTTTATTCCAGCAAGATAATATACATTCATAGATGGATATGATACAACATATATATCCTTTAGATTACCTTTTTCTTCTATACCTCTACTTGTAGATTCAATTTCTAGTTTCTTTAAATCAATTGGATAATATTCCCCTAAATTATCATTTTCATCATTATAATCATGATTTAATTTTAATTCAGCTATAAATTTATCCTTGTTTTCTTTTCCAACTCTTGAAAGCAATTCTCCTTGATTCATAACCATATCTTCTTCTTTTTTAGAATCTTCAACTTTTATAGGGAAGCTGTTGTTTTTCATGTAATATGATGAAGTCAAGTCTTCAACAGAAGAAAGATCTGTTGCAAATGCTGCAAGCTTAGAATTTCCAGATACATTATTTACACTAACTATAATTATTGAAAGAAGAATAAGCATTACAATTATTGTTACAATTAAAACTATTAAAGAAATTCCCTGTTTTGATTTCATATTATCACCCATAATTTATCACCTTTTAATTATATTTATATACTTTTTACACATACAATTATATATTTTATTATTACATTTTTCAATATATTTATATGTTATTTAAAGAAAAAATTTTTGTAAATTTTATACTTACCAAAATTTTACACAATATCAAAAAGATCATATGCCCCGTCAATAGTGTCTAGCCTTGGACTTAATTTCATTTTTATATCAATTCCACTTTCTAGGTCACTTAATAAAGCTTTTGTTTTCTTATCTCTTACGTAAATTTCCTTAGGTCTACCATATTTTGTTATAAATTCAATCAACTTATCCAAACTCTCAAAAACATAATCAGCTTCATCCTTGTAATCGCTATCTTTTATCAAATCATTCATCAATATATAGCCTGATTTTCTATCTGCTAAAATACGCATCCTTGGAAATTTTATCTTGCCATCTTTTTCTTTAAGCTCTTTAAGCTTAATAGGTAAATAATTTAAAAATTCATATTCAATTGATAGTTCAGTTTTTGGAATTTCTTTTAGCTGATTTTTTAAATGATCAGATATCTGTATAACGTTAAATTCACTATCTGTAAAAAACATATCTGTAACATTATCAATAAAACATTGATTTTCTTTATCAAAAATTCTTAAAAGCGTCTTTCCAGCTTCAAAATCAATTTTAATATCATTTTCTATTATATTTCTTACCATTTCATAGTAACTAGTAAACGCATCAATTGCTATTTTAACTTGCTCTATATCTAAACTATATGCTTCATAGTCCTTTTCAAATTTTTCAAAAGCAATCCACGTTCCTCAAAATTTAAGTCCTAATTTCTTTATATTTTTTTATTTTCATTACTTATATTATCTCTTCTACAAAAATTACATAGAATTCCTTCTTGATAATTTCTTAATGTTCTTAAAGGGTAATCATTATTTGAAAATTTCAAATATCTCCCTACTTCTTTAGAATCAAATACTATAATACCTTTGTATAAATCTAAACCACCCATTGTAGCAAAATAATATACATCATTTTTTTATTACTTATATACATCAATAAATTATTATCAGTAAGTTTCTGCCAAGGTTCAAGTTTTAAAATTTTATCCACAATACTATATAGCTATAGCCATAACTTTTTATTTTTTTCTTTCATAATTTGTCTCCCATATTTTAAGTGTATTATATTATCTTTTTTATAAATTACAATACATTTTCATAATTAAATTACAGAAATTAATTTAACTCCCCTTTTTTATATCTTATTAAAATATACAAAAAAAAGAAATTAAATCTACTAAATAGACCTAATTTCTTATATTATATATTTTAACCTAATTAATCTGTATTACTCCATCTGTGCATGTTATTGTTTTAATTGCACTATTAAAATTCCACTTTACAGCTTTATTTATGATATTCCATTGTTCTTGTGTTCCATTATATGTTATATTTGTTAAACTACTACAGTTATCAAAAGCATAATTTCCTATACTTGTTACACTTTTTGGTATTGTTATATTAGTTAAACTACCACAATAACCAAAAGCTTCAACTCCTATACTTGTTACACTTTCTGGTATTGTTATACTTGTTAAACTACTACAACCATCAAAAGCACAATTTCCTATACTTGTTACGCTTTCTGGTATTGTTATACTTGCCAAACTACTGCAGTCATGAAAAGCATTACTTCCTATACTTATCAAATTATTTGGTAACTTTATACTTGTTAAACTACTACAGCTACTAAAACTTGCTTCTTTTATATCGGTTACACTTTCTGGTATTGTTATACTTGTTAAACTGCTACACCAACTAAAAGCATAACTTTCTATACTTGTTACACTTTCTGGTATTGCTATACTTGTTAAACTGCTACACCAACTAAAAGCGCCATATCCTATACTTGTTACACTATTTGGTATTGTTATACTTGTTAAATTAATACAATAATAAAAAGCATCTTGTCCAATTCTAGTAACACTATTAGGTATATTTATTTTTTTTAGTTCTAAGAAATTATGAAAAGCATAACTTCCAATTTCCGTAACAGTATCTGGAATTTCTACTTCTTCTATTCCACCTATAAAACTTCTATAACTTTCTGTGCCATTAAATGCATAATCAGACCTAATTGCCTTACACTTAGATGGTATCCTTATTTTAGTTTTTCCAGCTAATTTTGTTTCATCAAGTCCAGTTATAGTTGTTCCATCTTCTGCCCATAGAAAGCAATTCTCATCTGTTGCATCGTTATCCCACTTTGTTGCATCAAATGCAACTTTACCTGATGTTGAGATGTTTAGATCATTTGCCCATGTTTTTTCTTTTTCACTTAAACTATCTGTTCCTACAAGTTGGTCATCTTGTATTATAAATTTGTCTTTATATTTTTCTGTAAAACTTGGAATATAATTTGTTATTTTGCCATAATCTGATGTTGATATTTTCTGGTCCCTTTGACCTTGCTTATCAGTATATTCTTTTGCTACTGTAAGTGCTAAATCATCCTGGAATGCTTTTACATCTTCTTTAAAAGTTGCTTCTTTTGCACTTTCTACTGGATTATTTTTTGTTATTGTAAGTATTACCGCTGCTGCAAGTATTATTATCACTATTATTGTTACAATTAACACTATTAGTGATATACCCTTTTTTTGAGTTAGTTTTGTAAAATTTTCTCCTATTCCTATTTTCATATATATCCTCCTCTTTATATATAACTACATTTATAGTATAACAGAGACAAAAACTTTTTTCAATATATAAAATATAATTAAATTATTTTTATATGTTACAATTTTGACTAGTGAAAATTTAGAAATTAAATAATTATATGAGAAAATTGGTATAATGTACATTTAGGAAATTATTAATGAGCCAAATATTAAATTCGTTATGTATATTATATTGCTAATAAAATTAGATTTATATTTTTGATTAATTTTTAGCTATATTCTTTTTTATAACATTGCTATTTTACATATATTTTGATATAATTTATATGGTGATTAATTTGGAAAACTTAACACAAGAAAATATTGAAAATGTTATACAAAAAATATTAGAAGATAAGAAATCTAAGTTTATGTATACATTTAACTCTAATTCTGAAAATGATACTCTAATGCTAGGCTATATACTAGCTAAATATATGAATTCTTCAACAATTATTACACTAAGTGGTGAACTTGGTTCTGGTAAAACAGTTTTAGTAAAAGGAATTGGAAAGTATTTTAATATTTTAAATGATATATCAAGTCCAACATTTACAATAGTTAATGAATATGATACGCCAGACTTTCCTATTTACCACTTTGATGTATATAGGTTAAACGATATGTATAACTTTTTAGATACAATCGGAACTGATTATTTTTCAAAGGGACCTTGTATTATTGAATGGGGAGAAATAATAGAAGAAATACTTCCTAGAAATACTATACATATTGAATTTAAAAAAGAAGATAAAGATGTAAGAAAAATAAAAATTTGGAGATGATAAAATGAATATTCTTGCAATTGATACTACAACTAAAACTGCTTGTGTATCACTAAAAAAAGAAAAAGAATTATATACAGATAAAATTGAAAATGAGATAACACATTCTGAAAAACTACTTCCACTTATTGATAAGGTACTACAAAATGCAAATTTAAAAATATCTGAAGTAAATAAACTTGCATGCATAAATGGTCCAGGTTCTTTTACAGGCATACGTATTGGACTTGCAACTATAAAAGCAATAGCTCAAGTTAAAAATTTAGATATATTTTCAATAAATTCATTAGAACTTATTGCATATACTACATTTGTAAAAAAAGGACTTCAAAATAATACAAATATTATATCTATAATATCAACTAATAATGATAGAGTTTTTTATTGTATATATAATATATCAATAAAAAATGAAAAATTAGTAATGAAAAATCTATGTGAAATTCAAAATGAATATATAGATGATGCCACAAAAAAAATTAATGATTTTGTAAACATTAACAAAAATACATATATTATTTCTGGTAATTGTATAGATGAATTTGAAAGTGAATTTTCAAAATTAACATGTGATAAATATAATTTTTATCCTTCAACAAATGATTGCATAAATATAATGAATAATATTTCAAATTTAGATGATTATATATTTAATGCATACACATTAAAAGCTACCTATGCTAGGCCATCACAAGCTGAAAGGATGAAAAATGCAAAGAATTAATTTAAATGAAATTAAAATTTTACCACTTGATGTTAAAAATGTAGACGATGTTATTGATATTCAAAATAATTTAAACATCCACATTCTATCAAAAGAAAATATTTTAAATGATTTAAATAATAGTAATTTTAAATGTCTTATGGCTATATACAAAGAAGAAATTGTTGGATATATATCATTTAGTTATATTTTTGATATAGAAATTGAATCTGTAATTGTAAAATCATCATATCAAAGACAAGGTATCGGAAGTTTACTTTTAGACTATATATTTGACTTTGCAGAAGAAAAGAAAATTTATAACGTTTTTTTAGAAGTAAGAAAATCAAATTTTGCTGCTATATCCTTATATAAAAAATTGGGATTTAAAGAAATATCAGTAAGAAAGAATTATTACAAAAACAATGAAGATGCATTAATACTAAAAAAAATAGTCAATCTTTCTATTTGATGTTCATACTCAAAATATTGACTTTTTTAAAAAAGAGGTGTATAATTGCGTTACATAATTTTATAATTCTAATTCAAATTTGGGAGGATATTTTAATGAAACATTTTTTTCGGATTATTTCTTTAATTTTTATTGCAATTATTTGCTCATTTGCAATTTGTGCATGTAATATTTTTGATAATCCATCTCAAGCTCAATCTTCTGCAAACGTTGCAGAAACTGAAGATAATTCAAATGAAAAATTTGATAACTATGTTGTTACAGCTGAATTAGTTAATGTTCGTAAAGAACCAAACACTAAGTCAGAAATAATCTGTAGCTATTACAAAAATACACTTATTCAGGCTTCCAAAACAAATAATAAAGATTGGGACAAAATTAAACTTTCAGACAAATCAGAAGCATATATTTATTCACCATACATTTCACCAATATCTGATAAAAAAATTGAAGTTTATGAAGATTATCAAATCGTAGATAATAACGTGAAATATGCTGTTATATCTGGTAATGATTATGCTAATTTACGTTCTATGCCAACAACTGAAAGTGAAGTAGTTGCAGTATATCAGAAAAATGATACTCTTGAAGTCCTTGGAACAACCAAAAATGGATGGTATGTAATAGCTCATGATGATGTCACCTGTTATATTTCTTCGGAAGTTGCTACCGAACTTTCTAAATATGAGTATGATGGATATAACAAAAAAGTTAATAAAGGAACTTTTGATGACAAAAATTATACTCTTATAGGTTCATACTCAACATATTATTCATCTTCATCTTCAAACAGATCATATAATCTTGAAAAAGCCGCAGACAATTTAAATAATATGATTATTGAGTCTGGTGCAATGTTCAATTGGTGTAGAGATATGGGGGCATGTGGAAAAGATGATGGCTACAAAGAATCAATAGAAATAGTAAATAGTGAGTATGTAACTGGTTACGGAGGCGGTATATGTCAAGTTAGTTCAACATTATGCGCTGCAGTTATATCTTGCGATAAAGATTTTACTTTCATTGATAGAAATCATCATGCAATTGCTCAATCATATATTCCTGAAGATCTGGATGCAACTGTATCATATCCTGATTGTAACTTTATTTTCAGAAATGATAATCCATACAGTGTGTTTATTACAACACAACATGATGGTTCAACTCTAACTGTAAATATTTACAAAATGAGTAATGTTATAGTTTAAGTCAAAGAGGCTGTAAAAAAGTCCAAGAACAAAAGTGACTTCGTCACTCCACCACTAACTACTTTTTTGTAGTTAG